>QWCE01004014.1_pt1 | contig 15257 bp, 10 predicted proteins | sample 1972531 | NCBI WGS metagenome assembly QWCE01 (sample SAMN09866716, study PRJNA288562) | Human gut metagenome isolate term4_stool, whole genome shotgun sequencing... | reverse complement strand
GATACAATCTTTTAGACAGAAAGAGAGTTGTCTTAATAAAGGAAATGATGACCTTAGTCGATGAAGCGAAGGAAGTTCAAAAAAATATTGAAGAGCAATTCTCAAAAGCTTACGAACTTTTAAATCAAGTTAACCTTGTGCTTGGCAAAGAAAACTTGGACAATATCATTGACGCCATATCTTTAGAAAAAGATTACGACATCTTGTATAAGTCTGTAATGGGGGCAACAGTTCCAAAGATAATACTTGATAAAGACGATAAAAAAACTCCACTAAGCTTTGGTATTCATGACACTTACGCAGGTTTTGATAGACTTTTAATAGAATTTAAAAAGCTTAGAATATTAATTTATAAACTTACTGAAATTGAAAATGCAGTATATAATTTAGCTAATGAAATAAATAAGACACAAAAAAGAGCCAATGCACTGGACAAGATTCAAATACCAAAACTACAAAAGAATATAAAAAAACTTGAAGAGATATTGGAAGAAAAAGATATAGAAGAGTTCTTCCGATTAAAAAAAGTTAAATCTAAAAAATAAGAGAAACCTTTATAAAGAGGGTTTCTTTTTTGTTTGAAAACAATATTTGAGAAGTGGGAGATGCTATTCTTCGAGTCGCTTCGCTCGCTCAGTATGGCAGAATTGAGGTGAGAAGTGAGTTGTGAAATGATAAAAATTTTTTAGAAATTAGTATTGAACCTTGTTATTTGATATAATTTATTTTGGAGGAAATCATGAATCAATTATTTTTGAATCTAATAGAAAAATTTGGAAGTTTCGGAGTTTTTTTACTAATCTTTATTGAAAATATTTTTCCACCAATTCCATCAGAAGCGGTTTTAGGAATAGGAGGGTTTTTTATATCCGCAACTAAGCTAACTTTTATTTCAGTATTATTTGCAGCTACATTAGGTTCTGTTTCAGGAGCTGTTGTACTTTACTATATTGGAAAATATATAAACAGTCCCAAGGTTCGAAATGTGTTTATTGGGAAAGACAAAATTCTAAGAATTGACCAAGACTCACTTGGAAAGATAAAAAGAATTTACACTAAGTATCAAAAGATCTCTGTGTTTTTTTTCAGAATGGTTCCAGTTTTCAGATCGATAATTTCAATACCTGCAGGAATGTTCAATATGAACTTGATTGAATTTGTAATTTTAACTACCTTAGGTTCAACAATCTGGAATGCTTTGATTATTTTTGCTGGTATGAAACTTGGAGAAAATTGGAAGGATATAGAAGTGTTCATTAAAGATTATACTTTGATTATTTTAGGAATAGTTGTGATTTTTTTGATAGTTTATTTTGTAAAAAAGAAAAATAAAAAAAATAATCATTGAACCTGAATTAAAGTACGAAGGAAGAAACAAAAAATCTATAAATATATAAAATTTTAAAAAATATTGATATTTCGCCAAGAATAATACTGTTTCACTTTAAAACTATATAACTTATAGAACAATGAAAAATAAAGTAATTTTATGATGTCAAGTTTTAAATAGACATATATATTTGCTTATTCATTAATTAGTGTTTTATATAGTTGAAATGGTCAAAACTTGTGTTATAATAATCATTGAGTTCTACAGAACACTGAATTTCTTTATTTTGAAAATGTTTTTCTTTAATCAAAATTTAAATCGTTTTCTCAAAAAAGTATAGATGTTCTGTATAATTTAAATTCTTATTTATATTCTTAAGGAGGAATAATACTATGAATGGAAAGAAAAAAGCTCTTTCAATCGTACTTGCAGGTATGATGTTACTTACAACTGCATGTGGCGGAGGAGCTAACAACAACGCTACTGGTTCAGATGGAAAGCCTGTAGCTGGAGGAAATGGTGGAGATCAATATTACAACTCCCTATTAGACAGTGAACCAACTACATTGGACGCTCAAAAGGGATCTGACGTATATGGTAATAAAATCATAAACAATATTACTGAACCACTATTAAGAATGGCTGAAAAGGAAGATGGAGCAAATGAAGTTGTTCCAGCAGCAGCTGAAAGCTACGAAGTTTCAGAAGACGGTTTAACATATACTTTCAAACTTAGAGAAGGTATGAAATGGGAAGACGGAGAAGCTCTTACAGCAAAGGATTTTGAATATGGAATCAAGAGAGCAGCAAATCCTGACACAGGTTCTGAATCAGCATTCTTACTTGCACCTATCAAAAACTTTGGTGAAGTTAACTCAGGAAAAGCTCCTGTAGATGAACTTGGTGTAAAAGCTGTTGATGACATGACTTTAGAAGTTACTTTAGGTTCTCCTGCATCATACTTTATAACTTTAGTTCCATTTAGAGTAATGCTACCATGTAGACAAGACTTAATTGAAAAGTATGGAGAAAAATATGGAGCAGAACCAGATACAGTTCTTTCATGTGGACCTTTCAAATTAACTGAATGGACTCACAACTCAAGATTAACTCTTGAAAAGAACGAAGACTACTGGGATAAAGAAAACGTTCATGTACAAACTGTAAACCTACCTATCATGACAGATACAAACACTATCATGAACTCATTCTCAGTAGGAGAAGTTGACGCAGTTAGAACTAACATTCCTGAATGGGTAGAAAAGTTTAAAGACATTGAAAATGTTAAGAGTAAACCTGTTAGCGTCCCTGCAGTTGACTATCTATCAGTTAACCACACTGACCCAATACTAAAGAATGAAAAGGTTAGACAAGCTATTAACCTTACAATAGATAGAGAAGGTCTTTCAAAATTACTTGCTGAAGGATTTACTCCTCCAGCAAAGGGATGGACACCAAACGGAATCCAATTAGATGGTAAAGAATTCAGAGATGAAATCGGTGACTCATTTGAAGGATTAAGATCAGCTAATCCAGACGCAAAGGCTCTTTTAATTGAAGGTTTAAAAGAATTAGGACTTGGAGAAGATCCATCTCAAGTTAAATTAACTCTTATCTATGTAAACAACCCAAGAGTTAAGATGATTAACGAATTTATTCAACAAAACCTAAATAATCAATTAGGTATTAACGTTGAACTTGAAACAATGGAATGGCCAATCCTTAATGGTAGAATCCAAAAAGGTGATTACCAATTAGGATACCTTGCATGGACAGCAGACTACAATGACCCATCAGCAATGCTTTCATTATTCAAGACAAACGCAGGCTCTGTTAACACTGGATGGGCAAGTGCAGATTATGATAAGTTAGTTGACGATGCAGCTGTTGAAACAGATTCAGCTAAGGCAACTGAATTATATAAACAAGCAGACAAGATGCTTGTAGACCAATCAGTAATTATTCCACTAATCGGTGTTAGTACAAACTCATACTACTACGATTTTGTAAAGGGAGTAACATTCTCTGATTTCACAAGCACTGGCTTTAAAACAATTGATACTTCAGCTAGACCATAGTTGAAGAAAAATAAATTTCAGGTGGCGAAAGCCACCTGATTTAGGAGGTTAAGATGTTAAAGTATATAGGAAAAAGATTTTTATACATGGTAATAACATTATTTATAATTACCACTGTAACATTCTTTTTAATGCATAACATTCAAGGGGACCCACTATCAGCAATGGGTAAGACATTACCACCACAAACCATAGAAAACTATAAAAAGAAATATGGTCTTGATAAACCGGTTCACGAACAATATGCAATTTTCTTAAAAAATGTATTTACAAAGGGAGACTTGGGTTCATCAATCAAATACCCTGGTAGAGAAGTATCAAAAGTAATAAAGGAGACAGCTCCAGTATCAGGTAGAATTGGTGGACAAGCTATGATTGTTGGACTTGTTATTGGTATAGTTCTTGGTATTATAGCAGCGTTAAACAGGGGTAGATGGCCGGACTACATAGTAAGCGTAATTGCTATCTTAGGAGTAACTATCCCGGTATTTATAATGGGTTCACTACTTCAGCTTTACTTTGCAGTAAAATTGAAATGGTTCCCAACATCCGGCTTTAGACCTGGCATGTTTAAATATACTGTTTTACCATCTCTTGCAATGTGCTTTGGTTCAATAGCAACATATGCAAGATATATGAGAAGTAATGTACTTGAAGTATTAAACGAAGACTATATTCTTACAGCGGAAGCTAAAGGTGTTTCAAGATTTAATATCATACGTAAACACGTTTTAAGAAATGCGATACTACCTGTTATTACAATAATAGGACCGCAAATCGTAGGTATTTTTACAGGATCTTTCATTATTGAAAGCATGTTCGGTATTCCGGGACTTGGATTTTATTTTGTAAATGCAATTCAAACTCGTGATTATCCGATGATTATCGGTACAACTGTGTTCTATGCTGCATTATTCTTAGTAGCACAACTATTAGTTGATATTCTATATACCGTTGCCGACCCAAGAATTAGAGTAGATAATTAGGAGACAAATATGGAAAGTATAGATAAAAGTAAATTTAAAAGAGTGCCTAAGGACCAAGGGGATGCAGAATTTATTGCAAGACCTGTTGTAACCTATTGGTCTGATGCATGGAGAAGATTTAAACAAAATAAAACAGCCATGCTTGCATTTATAATATTGATATTTTTAACAATAATGGTAATTATCGGACCTATGATTTCTAAATATAACTTCAAAGATATTGTAGGAGCACCTAATACCAGTCCAGGATCTGAGTTTTGGTTTGGTACAGACGAAATAGGTAGAGATGTGTTCACAAGACTTTGGAAAGGTGGAAGGATTTCTATCTTCATAGGTATTTGTGGAGCGTTCATTGGTACTATTATAGGTTCAATCTATGGTGCAGTTTCTGCATATTTTGGAGGCAGAGTAGATAATATAATGATGAGAATCGTAGAAATTCTTTTCTCATTACCATATCTTCTTGTTGTTATCATAGTAAGACTTGCCATGGACTCACAAGGTATTCACACACTTATTATTGCCATGACCATAACAGGATGGTGTGGACTTGCAAGACTTGTTAGAGGACAAATTCTATCATTAAAACAACAAGACTTTATATTAGCTGCAGACGTACTTGGTGTATCAAATAAAAATATAATCATGAGACATTTAATCCCTAACACATTAAATGTTATCTTAGTTTCAATTTCATTTGATATCCCAGGATATATATTCAGTGAAGCGTTTTTAAGTTATTTAGGACTTGGAGTTGCACCTCCAGAAACTTCTTGGGGAGCTATGGCATCATCTGCCCAACAAAAATTCCAGTTCTATCCTTATCAATTGTTCTTCCCTGCACTAACAATAGCATTGACAATGCTTTCATTTACACTATTAGGTGACGGTCTAAGAGACGCACTGGATCCAAACCTTAGAAAGTAGGTAATTATGACAGAAAATAATACAAACATTGATAATAAAGAAAAAAATATGGAAGAAATTCTTGAACAAGAGTCACCAGAATCAACTGATGCTGTTGCAGGAATGGCTTATGAAACAGAAGATGAATTACAAGAAACTATAAATAAAGAACAAAGAAATCTCGATGAAAGAAGAAAGATTATCGACGTCAAAGACCTATATGTTTCATTTAACACATATGCTGGTGAGGTTAAGGCTGTAAGAGGAGTAAGCTTTGATATACACGAAGGGGAAACTCTTGCCATAGTAGGTGAATCAGGTTCTGGAAAGACAGTTGTTTCAAAAGCGATACTTCAGATCCTTCCTAAACAATCAGCAGTTATAAAAGAAGGAGCTTCTATCAAGTATTTGGATGAAGAAGTATTAAAGATGTCTAAAAAGAGAATCAAAGAATATCAAGGTTCAGATGTAGCTATGATCTTCCAAGACCCTATGACTTCATTAAACCCAACAATGAGAATAGGAAAGCAAATAGCTGAGTCTTTAAAACTTCACACCAAACTTTCAGGAGACGAAATCAAAAAGGAAACTATTAGACTTTTGAAGCTTGTTAACATTCCTAACCCTGAAGAAAGAGTTAAACAATATCCTCATGAACTTTCAGGTGGGATGAGACAAAGAGTTATGATAGCTATAGCCCTTGCATGTAATCCAAAGGTAATCTTAGCAGACGAACCTACTACAGCGCTTGATGTAACAATTCAAGCACAAATTCTTGATTTGTTGAGAGTACTAAAGGAAAAGAACAACACAGCAACAGTGCTTGTAACTCATGACCTTGGAGTTGTAGCTGACTTTGCTGACAGAATACAAGTTATGTATGCTGGAGAGATTATGGAAACCGGTACTGTAAGTGAAATCTTCGGTAATGCAAGACATCCATACACTTGGGCATTGTTGTTATCAGTTCCAAGATTGGACTCTAAGGACAAAGAGACTCTTTATGCTTTAGGCGGAACACCACCGGACTTATTACTTGATATACCTGGTTGTCCATTTGCACCAAGATGTGATTATGCAATGGAAATTTGTAAAGAACAAAAACCACCTGTATATGAGTTTTCAGAAACTCATTGCAGTAAGTGCTGGTTACATCATGAATTGGCTCCTGAAGTAGAAAGACCATACTAGAGGTGAACGATGAATATAGAACAAATGAATGAAAATAAAGATAGAGAAGTTCTTATTGAGTTAAAAAATCTGGATAAGTTTTTCCCTATTGGTAATAAAAAAACAGTTAAAGCAGTTGAAGACGTAACTTTAAATATTTATAAAGGTGAAACACTTGGTATAGTAGGTGAGTCAGGATGTGGAAAGACAACTTGTGGCAGAACTGTAATTAAGGTATATGATCCTACAGATGGACAAATATTATATAGCGGTAAAGATATTACAAAATTTACTGCAAAGGAAGAAAGAGAATTTAAGAAGAAAGCTCAAATGATCTTCCAAGACCCTTATGCTTCACTTGACCCTAAGATGACCGTTGGTGATATTATAGGGGAAGGAATTAGAGTCCATTTTAAAAATCTTAAAGAAGATGAAGTTCAAGAAAGAGTTACAGACTTACTAAAAACTGTAGGACTAAACTCTGAGCACGGTGCGAGATTTCCTCATGAATTATCAGGGGGACAAAGACAAAGAATTGGTATTGCAAGAGCATTAGCTGTTGAACCAGAATTTATTGTCTGCGACGAACCTATATCAGCTCTTGACGTTAGTATTCAAGCTCAAGTTGTTAACCTTTTAATTGAATTACAAAAAGAAAAACACTTAACTTACATGTTCATTTCACATGACTTGTCAATGGTTAAGCATATATCAGATAGAATCGGTGTAATGTATCTTGGCTCAATGGTTGAAATTTCACCTAAAGAAGACTTATACTATGCACCACTTCATCCATATACAAAGGCATTAATATCAGCTATTCCTATCCCAGATCCATCTGTTAAGTCAAAGGATAGAATTAAGCTTGAAGGGGAAATTCCTTCTCCGATAAATGCACCAAAAGGATGTAAGTTTAATACAAGATGTAGATATTGTATGGATATTTGTAAAGAAAATAGACCTGAGCTAAAGGAACTAAGAAAAAATCACTTCGTAGCTTGCCATTTATATAATAATGGATTAGAAGAAGGAATAAAAAAACTTTCAGAAAAATAATTTAGGCAAATTAAATAGAAGTTTTAAAAACTGTTGAGGACATATAATCTTCAACAGTTTTTAATTTCATAAATTTGTAGCTAAACATTTTTTAAGTGAAGAGCACATTGAAATATGTTGTTTTTACAAAAAGTTATCCATTGAGTAACTTGTTCAGAAAAAATTAAATTAAATTACTTGAGCAACAAAAATCAAATCTTTTAGGAAAATGCTTTTCTTTTATTTTGAATGTGGTATAATTTAATTAAGTGATTAGTTTGTTTTTGTTTAATAACGATTGCTTCTGTTAATTAGTCGTTTAAAACAAACGATTTCAGACATTATCACTACATATTATTCATAGGAGGAATTATAATGAAAAGTAAGAAAAAATTTCTGGCTTTAGTACTTGCATGTTCAATGTTATTTATCACTGCATGTAAGGGTGGAGACACAGGAAGCACTGATGGAAACGCTAACTCAACAGATGGAAAAGTGTCAGACAACGGAGGTTCAACAGAAGGATTGTATTACAATTCACTTCTTGATTCAGAACCTAACACACTTGATGCACAAAAGGGATCTGACATGTATGGAAACAAAATCATAAATAATATTAATGAACCGTTACTTAGAATGGGAGAAAAAGAAGATGGTACAAATGAAATACTTCCTGCAGCTGCAGAAAAGTATGAAGTTTCTGATGACGGTTTAGTATATACTTTCCACTTAAGAGAAGGATTAAAATGGGAAGATGGCGAACCTCTTACAGCTAAGGATTATGAATATGGTATTAAACGTGCGGTTGATCCTGCAACAGGTTCAGAATCTGCATTCTTATTGGATCCTATAAAGAACTTTGCTAAACTTAATGGAGCAAAGGGTGAAGTAAATATGGACGAACTTGGAGTTAAAGCTATAGATGATATGACTCTTGAAGTTACTTTGGAAAATCCTGCAACTTATTTCCCAACTCTTGTTCCTTTCAGAGTAATGTTACCTTGTAGACAAGATTTAGTAGAAAAATATTCTGATAAATATGGTGCAGAAGCTGATACAGTATTATCCTGTGGACCTTACAAAGTTTCAGAATGGACTCACAACTCAAGAGTTACTTTAGTTAAGAACGAAGACTACTGGGATAAGGACAATGTAAAAGTTGAAACTGTAAATCTTCCAATCATGACAGATACAAACACTGTTATGAACTCTTTTGCAGTTGGTGAAGTTGACGCAGTTAGAACAGTATTACCAGAATGGGTTGACAAGTTCAAAGGAATGGACGAAGTTAAGAACAAAGAAGTTGCTGTGCCTTCAGTAGGTTACTTAACAATCAACCACCAAGATGAATTTTTAAAGAATGATAAAATACGTTTAGCTATTTCACTTGCAATAGACAAAGAAGGCTTAGCTGATTTAATATCTAAGGGAATTCAAAAACCAGCTCTTGGTTGGGTACCAGTAGGTATGGAACTTGACGGAACTGAATTTAGAAAAGATGCTGGTGACACATACGCTAAATTAAGAGAAGAAAATAAGGACTTAAAGGCACTATTTGTAGAAGGTCTTAAAGAACTTGGAAAAGACGAAGACCCTGCAAAGGCTGACATCACATTAATCTACACAAATGCACCTATCGTTAAACAAATTTGTGAATTTATACAACAATCAGTTAACTCAACTTTAGGAACAGACATTAAGCTTGAAACAATGGAATGGCCAATTCTTTCAGGTAGAGTACAAAAAGGTGATTACCAATTAGCTTATCTTGCATGGACAGCTGACTACAATGATCCATCTGCAATGCTTTCTCTATTTATGTCAACTGCAAATGCAGTTAACACTTACTGGACAAGCGACAAGTATGATGAATTAGTTAGAAATGCTATTAAGGCAAAAGACTCTAAAGAAGCTTTAAAGAACTATGAAGAAGCTGAACAAATTCTTTCAGATGAAACAGTTATAATCCCATTAACTCATGGTGGAACAATCCAATTCTACTATGACTTTGTTAAAGGTATTACATTTAACGAATTTACTACAACAGGATTTAAGACAATTGATACATCTGCAAGAAAGTAAACTTAACAATATTAAACTCTAAGAGTTTATAAATAAGAAAGTTAATGGATTTGAGATTCATGAAAATTGAGTTTCAAATCCATTTTCTTTTAAATCTTATAATATTCTTACGATTGCAAATTCCATGCTTTTATATACATTAACTGTGTTATTATATAAATAGTGGGGAGGAAGTATGACTAAATTAAAAGACTTTTACAAGAAATATAAAAATTACATAAGGACTTTTTTGGTCCTATTCATCATAATTTTAACTACTATAATAATTCGTAAAGAGATTAAGGGAATAAATGTAGAAGAGATAAAAGAATTAATTAGAGGAACGGATTCAAGGGCAAAAATCTTTTTTGTAGTCTACGGGCTTGTGACATTTTCTTTTGCTACTATCTACGATTTTTTACTTGCAAAGTATTATAAGATGGAAATACCCTTTAGAGAAGTGTTCAAAATTGGTTGGATATCTCAGTCTTTTAATAACTTTATAGGTTTTGGTGGAGTTGCAGGTTTAACCATTAGAGAGTTGATGTATGACAAATATAAAGTTGATAAGAAAGTGGTCAACAGAATTTTATTTATAGTCATCTTTTCAGATATGATTGGACTTTTTTCCTTAGGACTTCCATCAGCAATAGGTCTTATAAGAAGGGAAGAGTATAAACTTGTTCCTCTTCTTATAATCATGTTTTTAATGGTGATTGGTTTTATATTTATAGATAAGCTTCCAATAGATAAATACATTAAAGATGAAGGATCGATATTTATAAGGGCACAAAGAAAACTAAGAGTATATATATCATTACAATCTACATTTGAGTGGTTCTTAGCTGCACTTTTCTTTGCATTTACAATAAGATATTATGAAAGTGATATTTCTATATTGACAGCATGTACAGTTTATGTAATTGCTACAATTGTTGGAATTATTTCTCTAATTCCAGGGGGACTTGGCTCTTTTGAAGCCTGTTGTGTATTTGTTTTTAATATGATGGGTTATAGTACTCCAAAGATAGTGTTGTCACTTCTAATTTGTAGAATTTGTTATACCATTATACCTTGGATTTTGGGATTGATGTTACTTATATTTTCAACAAGAGGAGAAACAAATCAGGCAAGTATACAAAAACAAAATGCTATCAGTACTGTGTTATCCTATTCTGTACTTGCTACAGGAGGACTAATTGTAGCATCTATGGCAGTTCCTCAGCTTTTTATTAAATTTAAGTTTATATCAAAACTATTCCCAAACTATTTGATGATTCTAAATAAGAGATTTACTCTTATATGTGGACTTTCCCTTATGGCTTTGTCCACAGGAATTAAAAACAGGGTTAAGGTTGCTCATAGAATAGTAATTGTGCTTTTAATAATGATTTCCATACTATATTACAAGATGGATAAGGGATATTTAGAAACTGATATCTGTTTGGTTTTAATAGCCGGATTATATATCAACAGAGAATACTTTGATGGTCTTTCAGAAATGCTTTCCATAAGAAAGTTTGTTAAAGCTTCCATTTTAATTTTTTCTGTATTCATTATAGGAATAATAATCCATAATGTTAAAAATCATGTTAACTTCTTCTATGGAATGGAAAAATTTAGCTTCTATTTTATAAAGAACAATCTAATACATGTATTGTTCCCACCGATTATTGCGATTTCAATTTGTTCAATAATACTTGGAGTTGAGAGAAAATATATGGAATTTGAAAAAGTTACCTTAGAGGATATAAATGAATTTGAAGACTTTTTTAAAGACCATTCCTATGTTTCAAATACCCACTCATTCTACTTAAGAGATAAGAATATGTTTATTAATAGCAAGAAGACAGTAATGTTTCTTTATAGACCATACAAGGATAAGATATTTGTGTTAGGAGACCCAGCAGGTGATGAAGAAGACTTTGATGAGGCATTGGATGAACTGGTATATATGGCTTCAAGAAACAAGATGGATGTAGTTTTTTTCCAGATAACAGGCAAATATTTGGAAAATTTTATAGACCAAGGCTTTTCTTTACTAAAGATGGGGGAAGATGCACAGGTCAATCTTGAAAAATTTTCAATGGCAGGAAAGAAGTTTAAAATTCTTAGAAGAACATTAAATTCTATGGAAACTCTAAATCTTAGATTTAAAGTTGTAGAACCTCCATTTACAGATGAATATTTAGAAAAATTAAAAGATATTTCTGATGAGTGGCTGGGCAAGAGAAGGGAGATGCAGTTTTCAATAGGATTTTTTGATAAAACATACCTACAAAAGGCACCAATCTTTATAATTGAAGACGATGAAAAGATATATGCATTTGCAAATATGTTTCCGATTAAAGGAACTGATACTCTTTCAATAGACCTTATGAGACAGGTTAAAGATGGACCTGATGGTCTCATGGATATGATGTTTTTAAATATAATTAATTGGGCGAAGGAAAATGGTTATAAGAAATTTGACTTGGGAGTAGCACCATTATCTAATGTAGGTAATAAATTATATTCAAAAAGTAAGGAAAAGACTGTAAAACTTGCTTACAAATATGGGAACAAGATATATGGCTTCCAAGGACTTAGGAAGTTTAAGGATAAATTTACTCCAGAATGGTCTTCTGTATTTCTTGCTTACAAAGATGATTTTCAACTTCCAGACACACTTATAAAGATGGTTAATGTTTCCTATGGATTTGGAAATGAAAAAGAGACAAGTTATTTTGAAGAATTTAGTAGAGAATTAAAGGAAAGTGAAGAGATATGATTATAAAAATACCTTTTAGAGAAAATACTAATGATATTAAAAGAAATTTAGAAACTGTTTTAAAAGAATTGGAAGAGAGTAAAGATGTAGATTTTTTATTTTTCAATGAAGGATTTTTGCAGGGAAATGAAAGTTTAAGTTTTAAATACAAAGACGATGTTGAAGTTTCAAGATTTCAAAATGGCGCTGAAATTGCAAGTATAAAAGATGCTTTAAAGGGAAAAGGTATTTCAATAGGCCTGGGATATTATGAAAATTATAAAGGAGGACTTTACAATTCCTTCATAGTTTTAGGAAAAAATGGTAATAATATTTTAAATTATAGGACCAATTCTAAAAATTGGAAACCTACAGATGCATGTGCCGACTATCGTGAAGGAGAAAAACTTTATAGTTTTAGAGGAAAAGATAGTGAAGTCGGTGTTGTGAGTTATTTTGATTTGTTGGACGAAGCAAACTTATCTAAACTTGTAAATATGGACGGCGAAGTAGATTTATTTTGCTGTATGGGGAATTTAAGTAAAGAGGAGTTTGAGGATAGAAAAAGTGAATTTTTTAAAATTTCTGAAATATTTGATAAACCTATTTTACTTTATTTAAGAGATAAAACAGATGGTTTGGTTTTAATATTAAAGCATGGAAAAGTTATTAAAGAAGATAAACTTAAAATAGGTGAGGATTATATTTTTACTATGTAATTATTAGAAGCTGAGAAGTCGGCTTCTTTTTTATTTTAATAACATTTAATTAAAGTTATTCTTTCATTATTGCACAGATTTATATGCTATAATATTAAGAAGAAAGGATAATGTATGAATTTATTAATAATTACTTTAGTTTTAATACTGGCTCTTGTAGCCCATAGATTTTCAGATAAGTTTGGACTACCATCACTACTTCTATTTATTCTACTTGGAATGTCCTTTAATCTTTTAGGATATAATTTTTCAAATTATGAATTGTCAGATAAAATTGCAAAGGTATCTCTGATGATTATTATGTTTTATGGTGGATTTGGTACAAACTGGAACATGGCAAAACCTGTTTCAAAGCCAGCCATAGTGCTTTCAAGTCTTGGAGTTGTAGTTACTGCACTTCTAACGGGAGCATTTTGTTATTTTGTTCTTAAATTTGATTTCTATGAGGCAATGTTACTTGGTTCAGTGGTTGGTTCTACAGATTTTGCATCAGTTTCATCAATACTTGTTTCAAAAAATTTGAATTTAAAATATAATACTGCACCTCTTTTGGAACTTGAAAGTGGTTCCAATGACCCTGCAGCATATACTATGACTATGGTATTTATAGCTCTTATTGCAGGTAACGACATTTCAGTTCCCCTAATGGTGCTAAAACAAGTTATTTTTGGGATAGTTTTAGGATTTATAATGGGACGTGTTACCATGAGGATTATAAATATTGGAAGACTTCAAGATGATGGGCTATTGGTTGTACTTTTTGCTGCCATAGTTTTTGGAAGTTTTAGTTTAGCAGAAATCCTTGGAGGTAATGGCTACTTAGCACTCTACATTCTTGGAATTTATATAGGAAATAAACAGTTTGTTGGAAAAAGAGATATTGTATTTTTCTTTGATGGACTTTCTTCTCTTGTACAAATTGGACTTTTCTTCTTACTTGGATTTTTATCTGATATAGGAAAGTTGATAGGGGTGTTGCCAACAGCTTTTATAATCATGTTGGCAATGGCAATTTTAATAAGACCAATAACTGTGTTTGGATTAATGTTACCTTTTAAATTGGATAAAAAACAGCTTGGTGTTATTTCACTTGCAGGGCTTAGAGGAGCTGCAGCAATTGCCTTTGCAATACTTGTGGTAAACTCTGGAGTGAATTTATCTATAGATATATTTCACATAGTCTTTGGTATATGTTTATTCTCATCATTTATTCAAGGTTCATTAATGCCAATAGTTACAAAAAAATTAGACATGCTTGAGCCAAATGATACGATTTTAAAGACATTTAACTATTACCAAGACAAATCAGATATTGGATTTATACAAACAAGAATTCCTCCAGGAAACAAGTGGATTGGAAAACAAATAAAGGAATTAACACATACATTTAATATTATTGTCGCAAAGATTGAACGAGAAGGAAAAACGGTAGTAGCAAAGGGCAATACTGTGATTAAAGAAAATGATATAGTAGTTCTTGGAGGGGAAACCCACTTTGATAGGTCTGGACATAACCTTGTTGAAATAACTCTATCAAAAGAACATAAATGGGCAAATAAACAGGTCTCACAAATTCCAATGGGTGATAAAGAGCTTATAATTATGCTTCAAAGAGACGATGGCGAAATAATTGTACCGCAGGGAAACACAATGCTATATCCAGGAGATATGGTCATAATAATAAAAGAATAAGAGGCAGCGCCGTGTATTATACGGTTGCCTCTTTTTTATTATCCATATAACTCTTTATATCTGTCTTCGGTAGATCTCAAATATTTTTCTACTGAATATACATTTCCATTTTTAGAAAAAATTTCTTTTAATGCAGTGTCAAGCTTATCATGTGGAATAAAATATGAATCATTACGCTTTTCATAATCTAAATTCACATTTGTCTTTAATAAATAATTTTCAACTGCAAAAGAATTTAAATTCTCTCTTAAAATTTTTCCGTTTACTAAAAATAATATTTCATCCGTTGTCTTATCAACTTCTGAAAGGGTATGGGATGAAAGTATAACCATCTTTCCTCTTGATTTAAGATGTTGTAAATACTCCCTAAGAAGAATTATTGAAGATGGATCAAGACCTGTAACAGGTTCATCCATTACGTAAATATCGTAGTCACCTATAAAAAAGTATGTGAGCAACATCTTTTGTCTCATACCCAGAGAATAGGTGGAAACTTTTTTCTTCATAAAGTCAGACACTCCAAATATGTCT
>QWCE01004006.1_pt1 | contig 15288 bp, 9 predicted proteins | sample 1972531 | NCBI WGS metagenome assembly QWCE01 (sample SAMN09866716, study PRJNA288562) | Human gut metagenome isolate term4_stool, whole genome shotgun sequencing... | reverse complement strand
ATCAAGCCTTTCAATAGGGGATGTTTCTGTTACAGAGCTTAGCGCGTCAGGCTACCGAGTTACGGCAAAAATAAATGCACCGTCAGGAGTAAGCAAAGTATTGATGCCAACATGGACAAACGCAAATGGACAGGATGATCTAGTGTGGCATCAGGCAAGCGTAAGTGGCGATACAGCTACATTTTATGTGCCATCAAGCGCCCATAAGGGAGAGAGCGGAGCATACACGACTCATATTTACCTATATGATAAAGCAGGAAAATTAGCACCATTAAAGGGTGTCAATGTAACTGTTCCATCAGGTGCAAATCCTGGAGGCAATTCAGGAAATAATAATGGCAGCGGTACAGGTGTGCTGTCGATGGCGATTCCATATGTAACAGAATTATCATCAAATGGTTTCCGTGTGACAATTCAATTTAATGCACCTGCAGGCTATAAAAAGGTTTCAACTGCAGTGTGGACAGCAGCAAATGGACAGGATGATCTGGTATGGCATAACATGACCGTATCTGGAAACACAGCGACATGCTATGTTCCAGTAAGTGAGCATAAAAACGAGCACGGTTCATACATTGTGAATGCGTATGTATTTGAGACTGATACAAAATATGTACTTCAGGGAATGACCGTTCCAGTGCCGTAAACAAAGAAAATGGAGGAACAAATGGCAAAGAAAAGACGCAGCTGGGAAGACTATCAGAAAAAGAAAATAAAAAGAGGCCAATCAGGTGCGCCTATTGTCATACTTTTGGTGCTGCTTGTAATTGCATGTGCAGGTCTTGGTGTAGTGGCATGGGTATGCCTGCGCCCAGTGACGCTTCCACATGTGCAGCCAGATCAGGCATCATCGACGAAAGCACCTGTGGAATATGAAACATGGAAGGCAACAGAGGCGGCTGCGGATGGTGCTCTTGTACAAAGCAGTGATCCAGTCGTACAGGCTGCTAATTTAAAGGCAATGCAGTACGATTATGACGGTGCAATTGCACAGATTCAGTCAATACCTGGCTATGCAGATAATGAAACATATGTTAGCTGCATTCAAAGCTATGAGAGTTTGAAATCACAGGCTGTACAGTGGACAGATTATGATAAGATTACACATATCTTTTTCCATAGTCTTATTGTTGACAGCGAGCTTGCATTTGAAAGCTATAAGAGCAGTGATTATGATCAGGTAATGACAACCATCGAAGAATTTAAGGATATAATGCAGTCTATGTATGACAAGGGTTATGTTTTGATAAGCCTTCATAAGATTGCAAAGATGGAAACGCAGCCAGACGGCACCGTGCAGATGGTGCAGCAGCCAATTTATCTTCCGAGAGGAAAAAAGCCATTTGTACTTTCCGAAGACGATGTATGCTATTATGAGTATATGACAGGAACTGGATTTGCGACAAAGCTTTGTCTTGATGAAAACGGTAAGGTTGTAAATGAGTATGTTGAGCGTGATGGAAGTGTATCATATGGTTCTTATGACGTTTTGACTGTTTTAGAGGATTTTATTGAAACACATCCTGATTTTTCTTATCAGGGTTCAAAGGGTATTCTGGCATTTACGGGATATGATGGTATTTTAGGCTATCGCACAAGTGATTTCTGGTACAATGAAAATTGTGACTATTACGTTTCTACACCTGCAAACGATAAAGAAAAGCGCGAAGATCATACGTCACCAAATGAAAATATTGAGCAGGACAAGCAGACAGCACGAGAAGTTGCACAGGCAATTCGCGATCTGGGCTGGGAGCTTGCCAGCCACAGCTGGGGTCATCTGAATATGACAAGTACAAGCTATGAACATCTTGTATGGGACACAGATATGTGGGAGCGCGAAGTAGAATCTATAATCGGAGATACAGATATTATTTTATATCCGTTAGGAGCAGATGTAGGAGACTGGAGACCATCACAGTATACATTTGAAAATGAAAAATTCAAAAAGCTCTGGGATGTAGGCTTTAGATATTTCTGCAACGTAGACAGTACTCAGTACTGGCTGCAGTATGGCTCAAATTACATGCGTCAGGGCCGCCGCAACATGGATGGCCAGATGATGTTTAAGCAGATGGTTTATCCAGAGAAGGTACTCACAAGTGATCTGTTTGACGTATATGATGTCTTTGACAGACGCAGACCGCTTCCTGTAAATGGAATAACAATGCCAGAAGATTTTGATCTGCAGGCACTTGCCGATTCGCTTGGAATGAGTGACCGCATAATAAACTGAGCGCCATCGGGGACAGGGACGACGCGGCAATTGCTTTTTTAATGCCACCGTCCCTGTCCCCAGTGGCAGAAGGAGGAAAAAACATGTATATCATAGCAGGTCTGGGAAACCCAACCGCACAATATAGAGGAACAAGACACAACGTTGGCTTTGAGGTTATTGATTACCTTGCTGACAAATACAATATTGATGTAACAACAAAAAAATTTAAGGGCTTAATTGGAACAGGCGCGATTGAGGGACAAAAGGTTGTTCTAGTAAAGCCTCAGACCTTCATGAATTTAAGCGGAGAGTGTATTCAGGAGGTCATGAATTACTACAAAACAGATATCTCTGATTTAATTGTAGTATATGATGATATTAACCTAGAGCCAGGACAGCTTCGCGTGCGAGGAAAAGGAAGTGCAGGCGGTCATAATGGTATGAAAAATATCATTCTGCACTGCAATTCACAGGATTTTCCAAGAGTGCGTGTCGGAATCGGAGCAAAGCCGCCAAAGATGGATTTAGCAGACTTTGTACTCAGCCATTTCCAGGGCGAAGAAAAAAAGGCAATGGAAGACGGCTATAAAGAAGCTGCCGATGCAGTTTGCTCCTTAATGAACAACGGACTAGAGGCAACCATGAATCATTATAACCAGAAGAAAACAAAATAATGATAAGGAGGGTCAATTGTGGGTATTTTTGCAAATCCGCTGACGGATCTGCTGGAATATGAAGACTTTTCAAGAGATTTTTTGAAGGGAACAGATCCAGTGGGCATGACAGGCTGTATTGACTCCGAGAAGGTGCATTTTATGAGCACCTTTCTTGGAGAGAAAAAAGTGCAGCTTGTTGTGACGTACAATGAACAGCGGGCAAGGGAAATTGAAGAAGATTATAAATTATTTTGCAGTCAGGTCTATGTGATTCCACCGCGTGACCTGATCTTTTTTAGCGCAGATCTGCAGGGAAATGCCATCATTGCAGAGCGCATGAAGGCATTTGCAGCACTTTATCAAAACGAGGCGAAGGTTATCATCACGACAATGGATGCGCTCATGAGCGAGGCAGTGCCGTTTGAACAGCTGATGAGTCATGTGATAAAGCTAAAAGAAGGTGATGAGCTTGATCTTGAAAAGCTAAAGCATGACCTGACTGTGATGGGATATGAGCGTGTAGGACGTGTGGAGGAGCCAGGACAGTTTACTGTTCACGGAGGTATTGCTGATGTATATCCATTGACAATGGAGGTTCCGGTTAGAATCGAGCTTTGGGGAGATGAAATAGATACGATTCGCTGCTTTGAACCGCAGAGCCAGCGCTCAATGGATCAGATCGAGTCCGTATCTGTTTTTCCAGCGGCAGAGGTGATCGCAGATGATACGGCAAGACGGCGTGCTGTTGGAATGATTAAAAATGAGCTTGAGAGTCAGTTAGCTGTCTTTAAAAAAGCAAAGGAGCCAGACAAGGCGAAGCGTCTTCGTGAGGAGACAAACCGCATATTAGAGGCACTTGGCGAAGATGTTGTATTAGAGGCACCAGACAGCTATATAAGCTATTTTTATCCGCGCACTGTTCAACTTTCTGAATATTTTGATGAGAAGAACACGTTAGTTTTCCTTGATGAGCCGATGCGTCTTAAAGAGCGCGGTGATGGTGTGCAGGCTGAGTTTGAGGAAAGCATGAAAAATCGTCTGGAGCAGGGCTTTCTTTTGCCAGGTCAGACAGCGCTTTTAACACCGGCAAAACATGTTCTTGCTGCTTTTGAGCGCGGTCAGGTTGCAGCATTGTCTTCACTTGACAGCCGCCTGGCTGACTTTACGGTGGTAAACAGCTACGCAGTAAATGTTCAGAACATGAACACCTACCGTGAAGGTTTTGAACTTTTGATAAAGGATCTGACACACTGGAAGAAAGAAAAGTACCGAATTGTTCTTTTGTGTCCGTCAAGAACTCGCGCAAACCGCATTGTCAATCAGCTTATAGAGTATGATCTTTTGGCATATTACAGCGAGGACGAGGATAAAAAGATAAATCCAGGTGAGATCATGGTTACTTATGGAAATCTTCACCGTGGCTTTTTATATCCGATGCTAAAATTTGCTGTTATCACAGAGAGCGATATATTTGGTGTTAAGAAAAAAGAAAAAAAGAGCCACTATCAGGGTCAGCGAATAAGTGATTTTGCGCAGCTAAAGCCTGGTGATTATGTGGTGCATGAAAATTATGGACTGGGGATTTATCGCGGAACAGAGCGACAGATTGTGGATAAGGTAACAAAAGATTATATTAAGATAGAATATGGTGATGGAGGAAAGCTGTATTTTCCTGTCACACAGCTTCATATGATCCAAAAGTATGCTGATTCAGAGTCAAAGCAGCCAAAGCTTAACAAATTGAACGGCCAGGAGTGGACAAAAACAAAAAGCCGTGTTCAAAAAGCAGTCAACAACATTGCAAAGGAGCTTGTGGAGCTTTATGCAGTGCGCCAGAGTGGTCACGGCTATCAGTATGGAGCAGACACTGTATGGCAGAAAGAATTTGAAGAGCTTGTACCATTTGATGAGACAGCAGATCAGCTTGCAGCAATTGATGCGACAAAAGCTGATATGGAAAGCACGAAAATCATGGACCGCTTAGTGTGCGGTGATGTAGGCTACGGAAAAACAGAGATTGCCATCAGAGCTGCCTTTAAGGCTGTGCAGGACAGTAAGCAGGTCGTATTTCTTGTGCCGACAACTATTCTTGCTCAACAGCATTACAATACATTTGTTGAGCGAATGAAGGACTATCCAATTCGAATTGAACTTTTATCACGCTTTCGCACGTCAGCGCAGATCAAGGCATCACTTGAGCGCTTAAAAAAGGGTCTTGCCGATATTGTAATAGGAACGCATCGTGTGCTGTCAAAGGATGTTGTATTTAAAGATCTAGGCCTTTTGATTATTGATGAGGAACAGCGCTTTGGTGTCACACACAAGGAAAAGATTAAGCAGCTTAAAAAAGACGTTGACGTGCTGACACTAACGGCAACACCGATTCCGAGAACACTTCATATGAGTATGATAGGCGTGCGCGATATGAGTGTGTTGGAGGAAGCACCGTATGAGAGAAGACCGATTCAGACATATGTAATGGAAATGAATTGGGAGATGGTTCGCGAAGCAATAAACAGAGAGCTTGCCAGAGACGGACAAGTTTATTATGTGTATAATCGTGTCAAGGATATTGATCAGATTACGGCACAGATAGCAAAGCTTGTGCCAGATGCAAATGTTGCCTTTGCACATGGTCAAATGTCAGAGCGTCAGCTAGAACAAATCATGATGGACTTTGTTAACGGTGATATAGACGTGCTTGTTTCCACAACTATTATAGAGACAGGCTTAAACATTCCAAACGTAAATACTATTATCATCCACGATTCTGATCGCTACGGACTTGCGCAGCTGTATCAGCTAAGAGGACGTGTAGGCCGTTCAAACCGCACTGCCTATGCTTTTATCATGTATCAGCGAAACAAGATTTTAAAAGAAGAGGCTGAAAAGCGTCTTCAGGCAATTCGTGAGTATACTGATCTTGGTTCAGGTATTAAGATAGCCATGCGTGATCTGGAAATTCGAGGCGCTGGAAATCTGCTTGGCAGTGAGCAGCACGGTCATATGGAAGCAGTTGGCTATGATCTGTACTGCAAGATGTTAAATATGGCTGTCAAAAAAGAAAAGGGTGAGCTTGAGATGGAGGAAACCTTTGAAACAACGGTGGACATTCCAATCAGCGCTTACATTCCAGACAGCTATATACGAAACGAAGAAGACAGGATGGAAATTTACAAGCGTATTGCAGCAGTCGAGACAGAGGAAGAGTCAATGGATATGATCGACGAGCTTATCGACCGTTTTGGAAGTGTTCCAAAACCAGTCACCAACTTGCTTGAGGTGTCAATCCTTCGTGCGGATGCGCATTCTCTCTATATTAAAGAAATCAAGTCCTCGTCAACAGAGATTCGCCTGTTCATGCATCCAAGAGCAAAATTTGACACGATGCGTGTGCCGGATCTTATACAGTCTTACCGAGGTGCACTTCGTCTGCTTGACAAAGACAATCCTTATTTCTTATTGAGGGCAGGAGATGGCGCAGTCAAAGAAAAAACGCTGACATTGAAAACATTGAAAAAACTGTTAAGCGATATAAAAACGTTGATTGTTTCATAAAATCATGCTAAAATGAAAAGCAAAGTTCACGAGGCGCCCGATAAAGAAGATGCACTTCGGAGCGTTGATAGAGAATATAGAAATAGAGTGAGGTAAATTTATGAACCGAATTATGAAGTATGCAGCAGCAGCCCTCGCAGCAGCTACTGCCGTTAGTACATTAGGCGGATGCGAACAGTTAGAGAAAAAGGCACCAGAGGATACAGTTGCTGTTTCATTTGGCGATACAAATATCATGCTGGATGAGGTTACTTATATGATACGTTCCATGGAGTATACCTATGAATCATATTTTGGATCAAACATCTGTGGCAACGATATGGGCGATGGTTCAGGCATGACAGTCGGTGATTACATCAAGCAGATGTCTCTGTCACAGCTTCGCCAGACACTTGTATTAAATGAGTATGCAAAGAAAAATGGCATTGAGTTAAGTGATGATCAAAAAGCAAAGGTAGATGAGGCAATTGAAAAGCTTCAGACAGAATCAGAGGATTATCTGGAAGCAGTCGGCGCAACAGATGAGCTGATTGAAAAGACATATACAGAGAATGCAATTGCCAATCTTGTTTATATGGATCTTGTTGCTGATGTTGATACAACAGTTGGTGATGATGAGTTCCTTCGCAAAAAGATCGCATATGTAAAGCTGACGCCAAGTGAACTGACAGAGACGACAGCAGCCGATGAGGCAACTACAGAAGTGTCAAGTGATGAAGACAGCAGCGAAGAGGCATCTTCTATAGAGAATACAGAAGCAGAATCAGAAAGTGCATCCAAGGATGTAACGACTTCCACAGAAGAAGCAAGCAGTGAAAAAGCATCAACTGAGGAAGCATCAAGCGAGAATGTTTCGGAACTTTCCTCTGAGGCATCCACTGAAGATTCAACTGAGGTAGAAACACTTTCAGAAGAAGAGCAGGAACGTCAGGATGCGATGAACGATGCAGCAGACAAGATCCTTAAGGAATTTGAGGAAGGAAATGATGCAGCAGACTTTATCAGTGATTATCAAAATGACAGTCACTTTACTGCAACAAATTCTGAGATTTCCATTAGTGAGGATGGAACTGCTGTATATAATGCAGCTGCATGGGCACTGGCAACAGACGAATGCACTGTATATAGAAGCGATGACGGCAGCATCTACATCATCCGCTGTCTTGATGATAACGATGAGGAAGCACGTCAGAGTGCCATCGATTCAGAGATCGAAAGCAGAAAGACAGCATTGTTCTCAGAGAAATATGCCGAGATTCAGGACGATTCTTCCAAGTTTAAGGTAGATGAGGATGTGATTGACACAATCCGCTTTACAACTCCGGTTTACGTAGCACCAAGCGAGGAAGAAACATCAGAAAGTGAAACTAGTGGTGAGGAAACCTCAGAAAGTGAAACTGGCGAGGAAGAATCAACAAAAGAAGAAAAATCAAGTGAGTCTGATGAGTCAGAGGAAGCGGTAAGTGAAGCTTCTTCAGAGGAAGAGAGTAAATAATTAAGAGCCACCTAATATCGGGAAAGGCACAATAAAGTGTCATTTTCCCGATTGCAGGTGGCTTTTTTGGCGAAAAACGCGCTCTCTTTCTTAATCGTTATCCCGATTTCACTTGACATCTCGTAATAATTTTGTTATAATGCCCCTCGAAGTGTAATAATTTTGTAATATTTAGTAATAGTTCACTCGTGAATTGTTACTGTGAAACTAGCGAGGGAGTGCAAGCTTACTCGCTCGCAGATAAGAATGTAAAGAGGTTTTATAAAGAAAGGCTTGGTATATATGAAGATCAAAGGAAACAGATTTGTTACATCAATATTAGCAGCGTCTATGCTGTCTGGTACATTTTTTGTTCCGGCATCCGCAGGTGAGCTTGAGGGTGAGAGCGCAATCGCAGGCATGGCTGTTACATTGAATAACTACTACGCAGGAGAGGAAACTCCGGATGAGGCAATCTTAGATTATCTTGTTCCTAAGGCTCAGGCAACATCTGAGGCTGAGAGTGAGACAGAAACCGAAGAGCCAAAAACCGTTATGGCCGCTACTGTTGCTGTCACTTCAGATGCTTCTAATGTAGGACTGGTAAGCGCAGCAGGTTATTTAAACGTGCGTGAACAGCCATCCACAGGCAGTGTAACAGTCGGAAGACTTTTCAGTAACTGCCAGGTTAACATCAAAAGTTCCGTAAACAACAGCGAAGGCAGCTGGTATCGTATCACTTGCGGCGATGTAGAAGGTTATGTAAGCGCAGCCTACGTATTAGTTGGCACAGCAGCCAAGACTGCTGAGGACAATATCCAGAACCGCTATGCAGTTGTTACAGCAGATCAGTTAAATGTTCGCGACAGTGCATCTGACAGCGCAAATGTTGTTGGAACTGTATACAAGGATGAAGAGTACGCAATCATCGAGGATCAGGGTGATTTCGTAAAGATACATATTGCAAATGATGAGGTTGGATATGTTTCAAAGTCCGGCATCACCATTAAGACTCAGTTCGCTCAGGCTCAGAAGGTAGACAATGAATTTGTATCTCAGGAGCTGGAGAACTTCATGATCGATATCAACTACTCCAGAAACGTATACGAGCAGGCAATGGCAGAGGGAACAGGCGAAGGCTACTATCGTGCATATGCAGCTATCGTTTACGCAGCAGAGCTTCTTGGATACTACAGTGAGTTTGCAGCAGATTCTGGATTAGAAGATCTGGCAGCAACATCTAAGCAGGAGCAGGAAAGCGCACTTGCACTTGCAGATGCAGCATATAAGTTAGCATCAGATTCCGGCTACTTTACCCAGGTTGCAGAATCAGTAGCATCAAGCGAGGCAGCGGCAGAATCCTCAGCAGCAGAATCTGTACAGGAAACTCAGACACAGCCATCCACAGATGCATCTTCTGAAGGAAATGTAACAAATGGTACAGGCGAGACTGCAGCACCAAGCAGCTCAGCATCTGATGAAACCATAAGTGTAGAAGTTCCGACTGTAGCATCTGTAACAGGTATTGAGGCTTGCTACCAGGGCGGTACAAAGTATGTGGGTGATGTTGTCTACACCGCAGAATTGTTTGTAAGAGTAAGCTACAGCGATGGAACTGTAAAGGATATTTACGACGGATGGTATTCACCACAGGTAGGTATGACCTTAAAGCAGGAGGGCTACAATGTTGTAACCATGTATTATGGTGATTTTAGCTCCAACCTTGAAGTATATGCAAACCCGGCACCGACTCAGGCAACTCAGCCGGCAGCACCGGAAACTCAGCCAGCAGCACCAGAGACACAGCCGGCAGCACCAGCACCAGCCCCGGAGACACAGCCAGCGGCACCAGAGACTCAGCCGGCAGCACCAGAGACTCAGCCGGCAGCACCAGAGACACAGCCAGCAGCACCAGCACCAGCCCCGGAGACTCAGCCGGCAGCACCGGCACCAGCTCCAGCTCCAAGCGGTAATGGACAGTCTATCGTAGACTATGCAATGCAGTGGGTAGGACAGTGTAATTATGTATGGGGCGGTACAAACCTGACACCAGGAGGCGGTGTTGACTGTTCTGGATTTACCATGAACGTATACGCAGCATTCGGTATCAGCCTTCCGCACTACTCCGGCGAACAGATCAACTATGGACAGGCTGTATCATACGAGCAGCTGCAGCCAGGTGATCTTATCTGCTTCTCAGGCCATGTAGCAATCTATATCGGCGGCGGCATGATGGTTCATGCAGCAAGTGCAGAGAGAGGTATCGTAGTAGATAATGTATTCTATAACAAGCAGCCGATCGGATATCGTCGTCTTGTATAAATAGTTAAAATTCAAGGCCGTCTGTCAGAGTTGACAGGCGGTCTTATTTTCGTGTATTATAACCGTAAGAAACGAAGACATTAACAGTTAACGTTAACTGGGAAAGAAGGTAATATTGCATGAGACGTGATAAAGTCAATTACTATCTGGATCTGGCAGAGATCGTATCCCAACGAGGAACCTGCCTTAGACGCCGCTACGGTGCTGTTATCGTAAAAAATGATGAGGTGGTATCTACTGGCTATGTCGGTTCCCCGCGAGGACGCAAAAACTGTACTGATTTGGGGTTTTGTATCCGACAGAAACTTCAGATTCCAAGGGGTGAGCGCTATGAATTGTGCAGAAGCGTTCACGCTGAGGCAAATGCCATAATCAGTGCATCAAGAGATCAGATGATCGGAAGCTCTTTATATTTGACAGGAGTAGAAGCAGATACAGGTGAATATGTAAAAAATTCCAACAGCTGCTCCATGTGTAAGCGAATGATCATAAATGCAGGTATCGAGACCGTATATGTGCGTGATGATAAAGATAATTACCGAGTCGTAAAGGTAGCAGACTGGATTGAAAAGGATGAATCACTAGAGGGCACATTCGGGTACTAAGCAAAACATGAAATTTGGCTAATTTCATCTTGATTTTCGACAGGCGGTCATATATAATTAGGGGTGGTGTCCATGCGGCAGATTTGTTCGTGTGCGTTTGACAAAAAGACTGTCATAAGCGTAAAGGCACCATGAAACCTAGGCTGGCGAAGCAAATGGTAAAAGGGCTTCGTCTGTGTGAGAATGTCACAACAACAGGAAGGAAAAGACAAATGATACATCAGCAATACGAAGTAGATGACCATCTTCATGAAGAATGCGGCGTGTTCGGCATTTACGACATGGATGGCAATGACGTAGCGTCGACTATTTATTATGGTCTTTTTGCTCTGCAGCACAGAGGTCAGGAGAGCTGCGGTATCGCGGTAAGCGACACTAGCGGTCCCAAAGGACTAGTACTGAGTCATAAAGGAATGGGTCTGTGCAACGAGGTGTTTACCCCGGAAGACTTAGAGTCAATGAAAGGAAACATCGGTGTAGGCCACACCAGATACTCGACGGCAGGTAGTTCTACGAGAGAGAATGCACAGCCGCTTGTATTAAACTACATCAAAGGAACACTAGGCCTGGCACATAATGGCAACCTGATCAATACGCCGCAGCTGCGTCAGGAGCTTGCAAGAACAGGTGCAATCTTTCAGACGACAATCGATTCTGAGATTATCGCGTACATGATTGCAAGAGCCAGAGTTGAACAGCCGACCGTACAGGCAGCTGTCGCAGAGGCGATGAAAAAAATCAAGGGAGCGTATTCACTTGTTGTCATGAGTCCGAGAAAGCTCATTGGAGCAAGAGATCCATATGGCTTTAGACCGCTGTGTATCGGAAAGCGTGGCAATGCCTATATACTGGCATCAGAAAGCTGTGCACTTGACACTATCGGTGCTGAATTTGTCCGTGACGTAGAGCCGGGCGAGATCGTCACCATCACACAAAAAGGAATTGAATCAAACCGAAGCATGTGTATCCCAAAGGAGCAGCATGCAAGATGTATTTTTGAATATATTTATTTTGCCAGACCAGATGCCTATATTGATGGCGTAAGTGTATATGAGAGCCGTCTGATTGCAGGACGTTCTCTTGCAAAGCATCACCCAGTTGATGCTGATCTTGTTGTCGGTGTTCCGGAGTCTGGTAATGTCGCAGCTATGGGTTATGCGATGGAGAGCGGCATTCCGTATGGCATGGCATTTGTAAAGAACAGCTATGTCGGCAGAACCTTTATCAAGCCAAAGCAAAGCAGCCGCGAGTCAAGTGTTCGCATTAAGCTGAACGTACTTACAGAGGCTGTAAAGGGAAAGCGTGTCATCATGATTGATGACTCAATCGTGCGTGGAACCACAAGTGACCGTATTGTAGGTATGCTTCGTGAGGCAGGTGCAAAGGAAGTTCATGTAAGAATCTCCTCACCGCCGTTCTTGCATCCGTGTTACTTTGGAACTGATATTCCATCTGAGGATCAGCTGATTGCTCACAACAGAAGTGTAGATGAAATCTGTAAGATTATCGGAGCTGATTCCCTCGCATACTTAGACGAGGAATGTCTGTATGAAATGTCAAAGGGACTTGGCATTTGTACTGGATGTTTCAATGGCAAATATCCGCTGGATCCGCCAACAGAGGACATCCGCGGCGACTATCAAAAGTAAAAAGATATAGAAGAAAGGTTGGTTTACTATGGCAACAGATCGTTATACAAGCCCACTTTCCGAGCGCTATGCCAGCAAGGAAATGCAATATATTTTTTCACAGGATAAGAAGTTTACCACATGGAGAAAGCTGTGGATCGCACTTGCAGAGAGCGAGAAGGAGCTGGGATTAAATATTACAGACGAGCAGATAGCTGAGCTTAAAGAGCATCAGAATGATATCAATTATGATGTTGCAAAGGCGAGAGAGAAGGAAGTTCGTCACGATGTTATGTCTCACGTTTATGCATATGGTGTACAATGTCCAAAGGCAAAGGGTATCATCCATCTGGGTGCAACCAGTTGCTATGTAGGTGACAACACTGATATGATCATAATGCGTGAGGGACTGCAGCTTGTAAAGAAGAAGTTAGTCAATGTCATTGCTGAGCTGGCAAAGTTTGCAGACCGCTACAAGGCGCTGCCGACACTGGCATTTACTCATTTCCAGCCGGCACAGCCAACCACAGTCGGAAAGCGTGCAACGCTTTGGATGATGGAGCTTGTGCAGGATTATGAGGATATCTGCTATGTAATCGATTCCTTAAAGCTTCTTGGCTCTAAGGGAACAACAGGTACACAGGCATCCTTCATGGAGCTGTTTGACGGTGATCATGCAAAAATCAGAAAACTGGATCAGATGATCGCAGATAAGATGGGCTTTGCTGGTGTATATCCTGTTTCTGGACAGACCTACTCCCGTAAGGTAGACAGCCGTGTATTAAATGTACTGGCTGGTATTGCAATGAGTGCACATAAGTTTACAAACGATGTGCGTCTTCTGCAGCACTTAAAGGAGGTAGAGGAACCATTTGAGAAGCATCAGATCGGTTCTTCTGCAATGGCATATAAGAGAAATCCAATGAGAAGTGAGCGTATTGCTTCTCTGGCAGACTATGTGATCTCAGATGCTATGAATCCGATGCTTGTCGCTTCAACTCAGTGGTTTGAGCGTACACTTGACGATTCTGCAAACAAGAGAATCAGTATTCCAGAGGGCTTTTTGGCAGTTGACGGTATTCTTGATCTTTATCTGAATATCGTAGACGGAATGGTTGTTTATGAGAAGGTAATTCACAAGCATCTGATGGCAGAGCTTCCATTTATGGCAACAGAGAATATCATGATGGATGCAGTAAAGGAAGGCGGAGACCGTCAGGAGCTGCATGAGAAGATCCGCCAGCTGTCCATGGAGGCTGGACGTAATGTCAAGGTAAACGGTCTTGACAACAACCTGCTTGATTTGATTGCAGCAGATGATACATTCCACCTGACAAAAGAGCAGCTGCAGCAGTGCATGAATCCAGAGCGTTACACAGGACGTTCTAAGGAGCAGGTAGAGGATTTCCTCGCAGAAGTAATAAATCCAATCCTTGCTAAGAACAAGGAAGACCTTGGTATGACAGCAGAGATTAACGTATAAGAAAGGTAAGGTAACTGATATGGCAAGAGCAATTGTAGGCGCCAATTGGGGCGACGAGGGCAAAGGTAAAATTACTGATATGTTAGCACAGGAGTCTGACATTGTAATCCGTTTTCAGGGCGGAAGCAACGCTGGACATACAATTATCAACAATTATGGAAGATTTGCAATGCACCTTCTTCCATCAGGCGTGTTCTCACAGCACACTGTAAATATCATTGGAAATGGTGTTGCACTGAACATTCCGTATTTTGTAAAGGAGTTGAACAGCTTAACTGAGCAGGGCGTTCCGAAGCCAAACATTATGGTTTCTGATCGTGCACAGATCCTGATGCCATATCATGTAGCACTGGATACCTACGAGGAAGAGCGTCTGGCAGGAAAGTCCTTTGGTTCCACACGTTCAGGTATCGCTCCGTTCTACTCTGATAAGTATGCAAAGATTGGCTTCCAGGTAAGTGAGCTGTTCGGAGATATGGACGAGTTAAAGGAAAAGTGCGAGCGCATCTGCACCTTAAAGAATGTTATGCTTGTTCATCTGTACCACAAGGATCCATTAAATGCAGATGAGATTTTCAATACACTTATGGAATACAAGGAGATGATCGCTCCTTACGTAGCAGATACAGGACTTTACCTGCATCAGGCAATCAAGGAAGGAAAGAAGATTCTGTTAGAGGGACAGCTTGGTACCTTAAAGGATCCAGATCACGGTATCTACCCGATGGTAACTTCTTCCTCTCCATTAGCAGCATACGGTGCAATCGGCGCAGGTATCCCGCCATATGAGATCAATGAGATCACAACAGTTGCAAAGGCATATTCTAGTGCAGTAGGCGCAGGTGCATTTGTCAGCGAGATCTTCGGTGAGGAGGCTGATGAGCTTCGTAAGCGCGGTGGTGATAAGGGTGAGTTTGGTGCTACAACAGGCCGTCCGAGACGTGTTGGCTGGTTTGATGCAGTTGCAACAAGATATGGCTGCCGTATGCAGGGAGCAACAAACGTTGCACTTACAGTACTTGACCCGTTAGGCTACTTAAAGGAGATTCCGATGTGCGTAGGCTATGAGATCGACGGCGTTGTAACAAAGGATTTCCCAACCACTCAGAAGCTTGAGAAGGCAAAGCCGGTATACAAGGTACTGCCAGGCTGGAATTGTGATATCCGCGGAATCCGCAATTACGAGGATCTGCCAGAGGCTTGCCGCAACTATATCGACACCATCGAGCAGGAGATTCAGGTTCCGATCACACTCGTATCAAACGGACCGGGAAGAGAAGAGATCATCCACAGAGAGTCAAAGTTACAGTAATATTTACAAATAAAAAGAGCAGGCAGGGCATC
>QWCE01004003.1_pt1 | contig 15294 bp, 11 predicted proteins | sample 1972531 | NCBI WGS metagenome assembly QWCE01 (sample SAMN09866716, study PRJNA288562) | Human gut metagenome isolate term4_stool, whole genome shotgun sequencing... | reverse complement strand
ATGGGATTGTCACAATCACTTCTGTTCCACAATCCTCTTCTGTTTCGATCCGAATCTTGTAGTTTTTTCCATATGCAATCTGAATTCTGTCCTGCACATTTTTCAGACCATATACATTGTATGATTTCTCTGAATAATCACAGATCGGCTCCTGCAACGACCGATTGATCTTCTCAAGAACATCCTCCGGCATTCCACCGCCGTCATCCTTTACATGAAGTTCCACCATATCCTCTTTTTTCACAGCATCTACATAAATTGTTCCATCCGTACGATATGGACGGATTCCATGATACAACGCATTTTCTACAATTGGCTGAAGCATCATCCGAAGTGTCACACACTGTTCCAGCCCTTCTTCCATGTGAATTTCAAACCGAAAATCATCAAACCGGATCTGAAGAATAGAAAGATAGGCCCGGATATGCTTTAGTTCCTCTCTAAGCGGTATGAAAGATTTTCCCTTACTCACACCGATTCGATAAAAGATAACAAGCTGGTCCAGCATCTCTTCCGCCAGATCATTTTCATTGCAACTGCATAATGTCTTTATACAGTCTAATGTGTTGTACAGAAAATGCGGGTTAATCTGAGCAAATAAATACTGTAGCTGAGTTGCCTGCTTTGCTTTCATTTCCCTTTGAATTGACTCAGTAAGCTGTGTGATACGTTCCATCATATCATTTACACCATCACTAATCTGACTGATTTCCCGATAACCTCTGGCATCAACCTTTCTGTCTTCTCCCGGCTCTCTGATTCCCTTCATCTGTTCCAATAGCTGTGTAACAGGTCTTGAAAAATACTCCGGAATAAGAAAATATAAAATAATAAAAAGAACTAAGCCGGCAATAAGAATAAAAAGGAACACATGCTTATAACCGGAAAAACCAACATATAATTCATCTTTTGGTATCACAGCAAGAATTCCTGTATCTCCAATCACAAGCGGTGTATAAACTACATAAAAATCTGCAACATCAAATGACTCTATTTCTTTTGTATTTTTTGTTTCAACTTGTTGAAGTATATATTTGCGATCTAATTCCTTCATTTTTTCAACTAAATTGTCTTCCATCCCTGAAATAACTGTTCCGTCTTCTCTAAATAGAACTATATCACTTCCTGTTGTCACCTTGCTATTTTCGATTGAATTCAAATACGTCTGATTTCTAACCGCAATCCAGAGACAGCCTTTTATCTCATGACTATTCGCTTCTCCCAATGGATAAATCAGCGCTAATTCATATGGAAGATTCTTCGTGATTTTCTCCGGCAATACATCAGCTACCGATACCCACATCCATTGATTCTCATATCCTGCAAAACTTGTATAATCCAGATATCTCAATACATCTTTCTCTGACCCGGTATTTGACTGCATGTAATAGATAGAATTATCAATAAGATAAAATCCCACTGCGTCAATGTCTGTTGAATAATGCTGTAAAAATGAATTAAATGCGGTTGTCATCTGAAGATATTCCACAGGTTCTATCGGTTTCTTTCCCTCATCAATATTTTTCCTCATCTGATAAAATGCCCTTTGACTTGACAAACCTTCTGCATTCTCTTCAATACTTGTCAGATCTTGATTTAATGAGTTTCTACATTGTTCAACTACAGCTTCCGCATTATTTTTTACCAATTTCGTATATTGACGAATTCCTGAACTGTAAAAGGTAACACTGCAAAGCAACAATAAGATAACAAATGGAAAAAGTGAGATCATAAGCACCATTCGAATCGGTAAATTACAAAATATTTTCTTTCCTATCTTCTTACTCATCTTCTGATCTTCCTCTCATATTCCTTATATCTATTTATGTGCCCCTTGATGTAAGTTCTTACATTCTTATTGTCTTCAGTATAACTGTCTTTACTGCAAAATGCAAAAAAAATATCAGACATATTAAACTTCCTTGATAAGTTAGTTCAATATGCCTGACACATTTTTGCAAGATTATTTATTATTCCACATCAAATCCAAAGTATTTCACTGCATTATCATAGGAAATACCCTTTACGATCTTCTCAAGTACCTTATAATCAGCCGGGTACTCTCCATTCTCTACCCATCCTCCGATCAGTTCGCAGAGAATTCTTCTGAAGTACTCATGTCTTGTATAAGACAGGAAGCTTCTGGAATCTGTCAGCATACCTACGAAATTAGGCAGAAGTCCTAAGTTTGCAAGGGATGTCATCTGAGCGATCATACCTGTCTTGTGATCATTGAACCACCAAGCGCTTCCCTGCTGGATCTTGCCTGCTGCCTCTGTTCCCTGGAAACATCCGAGGATTGTTCCGATTGCTTCGTTATCGCATGGATTCAGAGAGTACAGGATTGTCTTCGGAAGCTCATCTGTTGCGATCAATGAGTTGAGGAAATCTGCTGTCTGTGCGCTTGGAGCATAGTTGTTGATGCAGTCGAATCCTGTATCCGGTCCGAGTTTTGCGTACATCAGAGCATTGTTGTCACGCTTGCAGCCGTAGTGGATCTGCATTACCCAGTTCTTCTTGTGGTAAGCTTTGGCAACAAACTGCATGAATGCCATCTTGAATTTCATTTCTTCTTCTCTGGATACACCTTCGCCAGCGAGTGCTTTCTTGAAGATCGCATCTACTTCTTCCTCAGAAGCCGGTGCATACATTACATATTCCAGAGCATGGTCAGACACACAACATCCCATAGAATCAAAGAAATCCATTCTGTTCAGGATTGCTTCTTTCATGGTTGCGAAGTCTTTTACTTCAATTCCGCTTACTTCTGAAAGTGTCTTGATGTAATCAGCATATTCTGGTTTCTCAAGGTTCATTGCCTTGTCCGGACGCCATGCAGGAAGTACTTTTACTTCAAATGTCTCATCCTCAGCCAGTTTCTTATGCCACTCAAGAGAGTCAACTGGATCATCTGTTGTACAGATCAGTTTTACGTTAGACTGACGAATCAGATTTCTTACAGACATTCCGTCTTCCTGCAATTTTGCGTTGCACAGATTCCATACTTCCTCTGCTGTCTCGCCGCACAGATGTCCTGTATATCCGAAATATCTCTGCAGCTCTAAATGGCTCCAGTGATACAGCGGGTTTCCGATTGCTTTCTCAAGTGTCTCTGCCCATTTCTGGAATTTTTCACGGTCGTTTGCGCCACCTGTAATATAATATTCATCCACACCGTTAGAACGCATCTGACGCCATTTATAATGATCTCCGCCAAGCCATACCTGTGTGATATTCTCAAATTTTCTATCCTCTGCAATTTCCTGCGGATTGATATGACAATGATAATCTACGATTGGCATATTTTCTGCGTACTCGTGGAAAAGTTTCTGTGATGTCTCTGATGATAATAAAAAGTCTTTGTCCATAAATGCTTTCATGTTACTATTCTCCTATTTCTTAAATATATCCAAGCAGTTTCGGAAGTGTCAGGCTGAGTGCCGGAATGTATGTTACCAGCAGCAGTACGATAAAGATTGCTGCGAAATATACGAGCAGCTGTTTAAATACGGTTTCGATCTTAACGCCTCCGACTTTAACACCAACGAAGAGTGTTGTTCCAACCGGTGGAGTGATTGTTCCGATACACAGGTTGAAGATCATCATGATTCCGAAGTGGATCGTGTTCATTCCGAGTGCTGTACATACCGGAAGAAAGATTGGTGTAAAGATCAGACAGGCTGGTGTCATATCCATGAATGTTCCAACTACAAGAAGGATGACATTGATCAGAAGGAAGATGACATATTTGTTGCTGCTGATTGTGTAAGCCCTTACATTTATAAATCAAGTATAACGTGCATTGTACTAGATTGCAAACAATTTCTCGTTTATTTTTTCACAATTTTCGCTTTCTTTTTTTGTTGCTTTTTCACAAAATTTGATGTATTTCATTTTTTTTATTGACCTTTCTCTATTTTCAGTTTACCTTTTATGTAAGCTCTTACATATTTTGTAAGCAATTACATTTCAAAGCATTACATTTATAAAAAGATTTTTCTATTAATACACATTGGAAGGGGGATCAATAAACCTTTGAAACCATTTATTAAAATCCATCCTGCTGATACAGTCGCAGTTGCGCTGTCTCCTCTTAAGAAAGGAACAAAGATCCAACTCGACGGTCAGACAGTAACATTAACAGAAGACATCCCACAGGGACACAAATTTGCTTTAACTGATATCGCCGAAGGTGAATCCGTTATTAAATATGGAAATTCCATCGGAGTTGCGAAGACAGATATCGCAAAAGGTTCCTGGATCCATACTCACAATATGAAGACAGGACTTGGTGACCTTCTTACATATACCTATAATAAAGAAACTACTCCTCTCGCCGAAAAGGAAACACGTTTCTTCAACGGTTACAGAAGAAAGGACGGACGCGCCGGTGTTCGTAATGCGATCTGGATCGTTCCAACTGTCGGATGTGTCAACAATGTGGCACAGGCAATCGAGAAAGGTTCCCAGAGCTTTGTAACTGAGAACGTAGAAGGTGTGATCGCATTCACTCATCCATATGGATGTTCCCAGATGGGCGACGATCAGGAGCACACACGTCAGATTCTGGCAGACCTGGTCAACCATCCAAATGCCGGTGGTGTTCTTGTTCTAGGACTCGGCTGTGAGAACAGTAACATTGATGAACTGAAGAAATACATAGGAGAATATGATCCGGAACGTGTGCGTTTTCTTGTTGCTCAGGAATGTGAAGATGAGATTGCAGACGGAATCGAGGTTGTACGTGAGCTTGCCGCTTACGCAGAACAGTTCCACAGAGAACCGATCAGCTGCAGTGAACTTGTAATTGGTATGAAATGTGGTGGTTCTGACGGACTTTCCGGTATTACAGCGAACCCGACTGTTGGTGGATTTTCTGACCGTCTGATCGCCATGGGCGGTTCCACAATCCTTACAGAAGTTCCTGAGATGTTCGGAGCTGAGACGTTACTTATGAACCGTTGTGAGAACGAAGCTCTTTTCGATAAGACAGTTACTCTGATCAATGACTTCAAAGAATACTTTAAACGTCACGGACAGACAATCTATGAGAACCCGTCTCCTGGAAATAAGAAGGGTGGAATCTCCACACTGGAAGACAAGTCTCTTGGATGTACACAGAAGTCCGGTACAGCTCCTGTCAAAGGTGTCCTTGCTTACGGCGAACCAGTCTGTACAAAGGGACTCAACCTTTTAAGCGCACCTGGAAATGATCTGGTTGCCGCAACTGCACTGGCTGCATCCGGTGCGCACATCGTCCTCTTTACTACAGGACGAGGAACACCATTCGCATGCCCGGTACCGACTGTAAAGATTTCTACAAACAATCTTCTCGCTGAGAAGAAAAAGAACTGGATTGACTTCAACTGTGGTGTCCTCGTTGATGACACACCGGCGGATGAACTTGCAGATCAGCTGCTTGACTTCGTCATTAATATCGCATCCGGTAAGAAATCAAAATCTGAAGAAGCTGGTTTCCATGACATGGCGATCTTTAAACAAGGTGTAACACTTTAAGAATCATTGATATATATTTTATGGAAAGGACGATACAATTATGAAAAAGCTTTCTTATGAAACTTTAAAAGAACAGAATTATTCCGGATATCTTCTGGAAAATGCACCGGAACGTGTGCTTCAGTTTGGTGAAGGTAACTTCCTTCGTGCATTCGTTGACTACTTTATTGATGTTATGAATGAAAAGGCAGGATTCAACTCCAAGGTTGTTCTCTGCCAGCCGATCGGACCAGGTCTTGCCGACATGATCAATGAGCAGGAAGGACTTTACACACTCTTCTTAAGAGGATTCCAGGACGGAAAGGAAGTAAATAAGAAACGTGTCATTTCCTGCGTAAGCCGTTGCCTGAACCCATATGCTGATTTCGAAGCTGTTCTTGAGTGTGCTTCTAACCCGGATTTAAGATTCATTACATGTAACACAACCGAGGCTGGAATCGCTTACGATCCATCCTGCCAGTTCACAGATGTTCCGGCAAACTCTTACCCTGGAAAGCTGACACAGTTCTTATATCGCCGTTTCCAGAAATTTGGTCAGGAAGAAGGAAAAGGATTCATCATTCTTTCCTGTGAGCTGATTGATAATAACGGAAAAGAACTTGAGAAGTGTGTTCTGAAATATGCAGAGCAGTGGAACCTCGGTGAGGACTTCTGTGCATGGGTTAAGAAGGAAAATACTTTCTGCTCCACACTGGTTGACCGTATCGTAACAGGATATCCAAGAAATGAAGCCGCTGCAATCTGTGAAGAACTCGGATATGAAGACAACCTGATTGACACAGGAGAAATTTTCGGATTCTGGGTAATTGAAGGACCACAGTCTATCAAAGATGAATTCCCGGTAGACAAAGCGGAACTTCCGATCCTGATCACAGACAACCATAAACCATACAAACAGCGTAAAGTACGTATTCTGAACGGAGCTCATACTTCTTTCGTTCTTGGTGCTTACCTTGCAGGACAGGACATCGTAAGAGACTGTATGCATGATGATGTAATCTGCGGATTCATGAACAAGACAATCTATGATGAGATCATCCCGACACTGGATCTTCCAAAGGAAGAGCTGCTTGACTTCGCTGCTGCTGTAACAGAACGTTTCAAAAACCCATTCATTGACCACGCATTACTTGCCATCTCACTGAACTCTACTTCCAAATGGAAAGCCCGTGTAATGCCATCACTGAAAGAGTACATCAAACGTAAAGGAACTCTTCCTGAATGCATCACAGCTTCCTTTGCTTTCTACATTGCATTCTTCAATGGTCACACTCTGACAGACGAAGGTCTTGTAGCAAGCAGAAAAGGAAATGATTACACTGTAAAAGATGACAAAGAAGTTCTTGAATTCTACCTTGCACACAAGGATGATTCTGTAGAAGCTCTTGTTCACGCAGTATGCACAAACAAAGCTTTCTGGGGTGAAGACCTGACACAACTTGAAGGATTCGAGAGTGCTGTATGCAATTACCTGACACAGATCCGCGAAGAAGGAACCTATGCTGTAATGAAATCTCTTTTAAAGGAGGCGAACTAGAATGAACGCTACATTAGAAAAACTTTCACAGTTCGGTATTGTACCAGTTGTTGTTCTTGATGATGCGAAAGACGCAGCTCCGCTTGCAAAAGCTCTTTGCGACGGTGGACTGGCTTGTGCGGAAGTAACATTCCGCACAGCCGCTGCTGAAGAATCCATCCGCATCATGGCAACAGAACATCCTGAGATGGTTGTCGGAGCCGGAACAGTTCTTACAACAGAGCAGGTTGACCGTGCAGTAAATGCCGGAGCAAAATTCATCGTAAGCCCGGGACTTAACCCAAAGGTAGTAAAATATTGTCTTGAAAAGGGAATCCCTGTTACACCTGGTGTTGTAACACCTAGCGAAATGGAGCAGGCAATCGAGCTTGGTCTTGAAGCAGTTAAATTCTTCCCGGCTGAGCCATCCGGCGGACTTAACATGATCAAAGCTGTTGCAGCGCCTTATACAATGCTGAAGTTCATGCCAACAGGCGGACTTAACCCTCAGAATGTCACATCTTACCTTCAGTATGATAAAATCTTCGCCTGCGGCGGAAGCTGGATGGTAAAAGGAAACCTCGTAAAAGAGGGTGCTTTTGATGAGATCACAAGACTTACAAAAGAAGCTGTAGAACTTGTTCGCGCTGCACGGGAGGTGTAATTCATGGCAAAAATTGTCACATTAGGAGAAATCATGCTCCGTCTCTCCCCACCGGGATATCAACGTTTTGCCCAGGCGTCCGACTTCGAGATCAACTACGGCGGTGCTGAGGCAAACGTAGCTGCCTCCCTCGCCCAGTTCGGCAATGATGCGGCATTCGTTTCCAAGGTTCCTGCCAATGCCATTGGAGACGCTGCTGTCGCAACACTGCGTAAGCTTGGCGTGGACTGCAGCTATATCGTAAGAGGAGGCAATCGCCTTGGAATTTATTTCCTGGAAAATGGTGCTTCCGTCCGCCCGTCAAGTGTTGTCTATGACAGAGCGGATTCTGCGATCACAAAGGCAACTGCCGATGAATTTGATTTTGATGCGATCATGAAAGATGCTGACCTCTTCCATGTATCCGGAATCACTCCTGTCTTAAGTAAAACAGCTGCAGAACTTACAATGACTGCACTGAAGAAAGCAAAAGAACACGGAGCAACTGTTTCCTTCGATCTGAACTACCGTGCGAAACTTTGGACAGAAGATATCGAAGGGAAACAAAAAATGCTCTCTGAGATGATGCCTTATGTTGATATCTGCTTCGGAAATGCAAGAGATGCTGCCAAATGTCTTGGATATTCCGAAGAAGGTATTGATTTCATCAACGGAGACTATCAGATCTGTGTCGATGAAGAACACATGACCCATGTTCTGAACCACTACGGATTCACTCATCTGATCACAACTCTCCGCAAGAGTATCAGCGCATCCGACAACGGCTGGTCCGGTGCTGTCTGCACAGCAGACGGCCTGTACCACGGACGCAATTACGATCTTCACATCGTAGACCGCGTCGGCGGAGGAGATTCCTTCGCTTCTGGATGCCTGCACGGTATCCTTGCACAGATGGGTGCCGAAAAAGCCTTAGAGTTCGGTCTTGCCGCAGCTGCGATCAAGCACACGATTCCGGGAGACCTGAACTTTATCTCTGAAACAGAAGTATTAAATCTCATGGACAGCGACGGTGCCGGTCGCGTGCAGAGATAACTCAGAATGTGTCAAGGCACATTCTGACCCTTATGCCGGCCGCAAAAAGCCATATTCTGTGGTCGGCATTTTCATCAAATATAAACCAAAATATTAACTTGCCAACAACCATTAAAAACATATAAACATTTTTCCTAAAATTTTTAAATATAACTATAAGAAACCGCACACTATAACAGATGAACGTATCAAGATTTGTTCTCCTGTTATAGTGTGCGGTTCTTTTTTGGGTCTTAACTGGCCTATTTTGCTTATTTCATCGCGTCTTTAATTGCTGTCAGAAGCTCATCATAAGTCTCATATGCCGGAAGTTCCGGATGATCTGCTTTGATCTGCTCTGTGCTGCGGAACAAGAATCCTGCCTTACTTGCCTGGATCATGCCAAGGTCATTGTAGGAATCTCCGCTTGCGATCGTGTCGAATCCGATAGACTGCAGTGCTTTCACAGTACTCAGTTTAGACTGCTCCACGCGCATCTTGAATCCTGTAATCTCGCCGTCCTCAGCTACTTCCAGACTGTTGCAGAACAGTGTCGGCCATCCGAGTTTCTCCATCAGCGGTGTGGCAAACTGTGTAAATGTATCACTGATCAGGATTACCTGGCTGAATGTGCGGAGCTCATCTAAGAACTCTCTCGCTCCCGGAAGCGGATCGATCTTTGCGATTGTCTCCTGGATCTCTTTCAGTCCGAGACCATGCTCTTTCAGAATTCCAAGTCTCCAATTCATCAGTTTATCATAGTCAGGTTCGTCTCTTGTTGTCTTCTTGAGTTCCGGAATTCCACTCGCCTCTGCGAATGCAATCCAGATCTCCGGTACAAGTACTCCCTCTACATCAAGACATGTTATATACATCGTAATATTCCTCCATCTGTTTCGTTCTCTAATCACTTTATTACTTTACTGTAATGTATTGATTTTAACATATATGCTACATATTTACTACTTATTTTTTACGACAGTGAAAAAGGAGACCAGATATCTGATCCCCTTTCCCATCTTCTATTACTCCATAATAGGTTTCAATGCTTCTGCAAGCTTCTCTTTCTCAGCTTCTGCCTCTGCAAGATCTTTACCAAGTGTTGTGTAGTAGATCTTGATCTTCGGCTCTGTTCCGGATGGACGAACGATTACTGTCTCGTTGTTCTCCAGTTTGTAAACAAGTACGTTAGCCTTCGGAAGTCCTGTTTCTTCTGTCTTCTCGTAATCGATCACGCTGGCTACTTTGTATCCTGCGATCTCTTCCAGAGGATTCTTACGAAGATTTTCCATGATTCCTGACATCTTATCCATTCCGCTCAGTCCCGGGAATTCAAAGCTATCAATCTTGTTGAGATAACGTCCGTACTGTGCGTAGATCTCTTCCAGTCTCTGTTTCAGTGAGCTTCCGATGCTTCTGTAGTAAGCGGCCATCTCACAGATCAGCATAGATCCGATGATCGCATCTTTATCACGTACATAAGGTCCTGCAAGGTATCCGTAGCTCTCTTCAAATCCGAAGATAAAACGGTCAACTTCTCCTGCTGCCTCGAGGTTCGCAATCTGATCTCCGATCCATTTGAATCCTGTCAGTACGTTGCGAAGTTCTACTCCGTAATGCTCTGCAACTGCATCTGCAAGTGGTGTAGATACGAGAGATTTCACTGCTACCGGTTTCTCAGGCATTGTGCCTTTCTCGATACGTCCTGCTGCGATGTAGTCAAGAAGAAGAACTCCGACTTCATTTCCTGAAACAAGCTCATAGGATCCGTCCGGGCACTTCATAGCGATTCCTACACGGTCTGCATCTGGGTCTGTTGCAAGCATAAGGTCTGCGCCTGTCTCTTTCGCAAGATTCAGTCCCAGCTCAAGTGCTGCAAAAATCTCTGGGTTCGGATAGCTGCATGTTGTGAAATATCCATTCGGGTACTCCTGCTCCGGTACGATTGTTACATCTGTGATTCCGATGTCTTTAAGTACACGTGTTACCGGTACTAATCCAGATCCATTCAGTGGGCTGTATACAAGCTTAAGTCCTGCGCTCTTACACAGACCCGGACGAACCTGACGGGACTCGATTGCCTCATACAGTGCATCCTTACAGTCATCTCCTACGAAACGGATCAGACCTTCTTCAACTCCCTGAGCAAAAGACATATACTTCGCACCTGTAAGTACATCTGTCTTCTGGATCTCTTCGTATACGATTGCTGCTGCATCATCTGTCATCTGACATCCATCCGGTCCGTATGCCTTATATCCGTTATACTTCGCCGGGTTGTGGGATGCTGTTACCATAACACCTGCGTTACAGTTATAATAGCGTGTTGCAAAGGAAAGTGCCGGTACTGGCATCAGAGCATCGTAGATTCTTACTTTAATTCCATTCGCTGCAAGAACTCCTGCTGCTGTCTTCGCAAACACATCACTCTTGAGTCGGCTGTCGTAGCTGATCGCTACTGTCTGTGTACCGCCCTGTGTCTTTACCCAGTTAGCGAGTCCCTGTGTAGCCTGACGAACAACATAGATATTCATTCTGTTTGTTCCTGCTCCAAGTACACCACGAAGTCCGGCTGTTCCAAACTTCAGCGCAACTGCGAAACGCTCCTTGATCTCGTCATCATTTCCCTCGATTTTAGTTAACTCCGGCATCAGATCTGCGTCTTCCAGGTCTGCTGCCATCCAGCGCTTATACTCTTCCTGATACATCTTAATCACTCCTATTTTTTTCTTAAAATGTAAAATTATTGCAATTCAGCCATACAACGTAAGACCGTCAGTTTATGACCACTTCGTTGTATGGCTGAACTGTTTCTAAACTTTACAAGTCTAGTCATATTATACCATGCAGGTAGATTTACAGCAAGATTACTTGTCTATTTTAACAAGCATTTTCCATTACATAGAAATAATTCCCAATACATTTGCAATAGAACTTAATAATATAATAATCAGGCAGATCGGTGCCAGATATTTCATAAAGAACATGTATAATTTCTTTCTCTTAAATGCAGATGACTGCTCAATCTCCCTTGCAATCTTGTCAAATCCAACGGTACGAACGATCAAGAAGCATGTTGCAAGTGCTGCAAGTGGCATCATCACTGAATTTGTCAGGAAGTCAAAGAAGTCCAGACATGCCATTCCGAAAATCTGAATAAAGCTCAGTACTCCATATCCCATAGAAGATAAGGTTCCGATTATAAGCATAACAGCAACCATAAGGATACAGCATTTCGGTCTGCTCCAGTGAAGTTCATCCTGGAATGTAGATACGCTTGTCTCCAGAAGTGAGATTGCACTTGTCACTGCTGCAAGAAGTACCAATATGAAGAACAGGATACCAGCCAGCCTTCCAACGCCCATACTTGCGAATACCTTCGGAAGTGTGATGAACATCAGAGATGGTCCTGCCTGCAGATTGTCCGGGTTTCCACCAGAGAATGCAAATACAGCCGGAATGATCATAAGTCCTGCGAGCATTGCGATTGCTGTATCGAAAATCTCAACCTGTGTTGTACTCTTCTCAAGATCAACGTCTTTACCAATATAAGAACCATATGTATACAAAATTCCCATCGCGATTGACAGGGAGTAGAACATCTGTCCCATTGCCGCAACAACCGTCATTGCTGAGAAGTGCTTTGGATTCGGAATCAGGAAATACTTCACACCTTCAATTGCTCCCGGTCTTGTTACAGAATAAATTGCTACGATAACCGCAAGGATAACAAGGATTGGCATCATAATCTTAGATACTCGCTCTACACCATTCTCAACTCCTGCCAGGATAACGCAGAATACAAGAATAGAAAACACGATGAACCATGCTTCTACCTGAAAAGAATCTGAAATAAATTCTGTAAAATATCCGTCCTGTGCAACAGTCTGCACATTTCCTTTCAAATACTCTGCAAGGTACTTGATAACCCAGCCACCGATCGAACTATAATACGGCACGATCAGCATAGGGATTATTGCATTGAGCCATCCGCCGATCTTAAATGATTTTGTCTTACCAAATGTCTGAAAAGCTCCAACCGGACTTTTTCTTGTCATTCTTCCAAGTGCTGTCTCTGACATGATCAGAACATATCCAAAAGATACGGTCAGAATCAGATAAACGAGAAGGAAGATTCCCCCTCCATATTTCGCAGCCAGATACGGGAATCTCCAGATATTTCCCAGGCCGACTGCTGAGCCTGCAACAGCAAGCACATATCCAATTTTACCCGAGAAGCTTGCTCTCTTTGCTGATTGTCCATTGTTACTCATAAATTGCCTCCCATCACATAACAGTCTGTACTGCTATTTTCCCATCTTTTTTATAGCCTATACTGTTCTATTCTACCATTCACAATCATGAATAGCAACAAAAAAGAGCGTTGACAGCGCTTTTTAAACACATTTAAAATGCTATCTCGGCTCATTTTTATACGTTTTTATAATTTCCCTTCTATTTCTGCTCTTTCAAGCAATCTCTCAATCCCTATATTCCATGTTCCGATCTTCACTCCGGCATTGATCACACGCTTACATTTCCCTATTGTCTCAAATGCTTTCTGAAGCGTTTCTTCCCGAATCTCCTCAAACGGTTCTTCCGTGATCACTTCTGCTGCCAGTAATCTTGCCAGCCGGTAATCCATATCATTTTCATATAAAATACCTGCCGCAAACGGGATGTGCTCCTTCTGAAGTCTTCGATAAACCGGGATTCCAGTTCCGCCGGAAGAGATCACGAACACTTCCGGCTCACCCTCCGGCGCAGGAAGTTCAATACTTCCAAAAAGCGGGTCAAAATATCCATTATTGATTCCATACAATTCGCGAATGATTTCTTCTGTAAATACTTCTTCCGGGCTTCCGTAATGTGAAATCGTCTCGCCTTTGACACAGATGATCTTATCTGAAATCTTCTGTGCCAGATCGATTTCATGAAGAGACATAATCACCGTAATCTTCTTCTGCCTTGCCATCCGCTCAAGGATAGACAACAGCTCCAACTTATATTTTACATCCAGGAATGAAGTCGGCTCATCTAAAACGATCACATCCGGGTCCTGACAGATTGCTCTCGCCAGCAGAACGCGCTGCTTCTGTCCATCACTCGTGTTCCGGAACAGGATGTCCGCAAGGTCTTCGCACTGCACCATGGAAAGGGCGTCCCGGACTTTTTTCTTATCTTCCCCGGACAGGATCCCGAACCGGCCGGTATACGGATACCGCCCGGCAGCGGCCACATCAAAACACGTCATAAGCTCCGGATCCGGCCGCCCGGTCATGACCACGGCAGTCTTTTTCGCAAACTCATGGTCGGAATATTCCCCGATCCCCTTGCCGTCCAGATAAACACTCCCGCCCAGAGGAGAAAGCTCACGGATGATGCTCTTTAAGATCGTGGACTTTCCGGCCCCGTTCGGTCCAATCAGCGTGACGATGGAGCCGCGGCGGATGTTCATGGAAATATCGGAAATGATCGGTTTTCCGCGGTATCCGACGGTCAGGCAGTCGGCTGTCAGGTAGGTCTTCATACGTTCTCCTTTCATGCTGCTCACAGGCTGATAAGCTGTGGTCTACAAGCTGCTCCATACTTTCCCGGTATCAGCGCTTTGCCCTCTTTATCATCATCACGATCACCACCGGCGCTCCGAACACTGCGGTCACGGAACTGATGGAGAGCTCCGTAGGCGCGAATAATGTCCTCGCCAGCAGATCGCTGAACAGGCAGAAAACAGCCCCGCCGAGGAAACATCCCGGGATCACAATGATCGGCTTCGCGGTCTTAAAAAGCTGCCGGATCACATGGGGCACCGCGATCCCGACGAATGAGACCGGACCGGCAAACGCAGTCACTGTGGCTGAGAGGATGCTGGACAAAAGGATCAGTTCGATCCGGAACCGTCTGATATTGACTCCCATGTTTCTCGCGTAGACTTCTCCCAGCTGGTAAGCTCCCATGGCTTTTGAGAGCAGCATGGAACCAAGAAACGCCGCTGTGACTACAAGGGAGCTGATCTTCACCCCATCCATCGAGATCCCGGAAAAGCTTCCCATGGACCAGTTGTGGAGATTTACGATATTCGAATCATCCGCGAACGTCACGATAAAATCGGTGGCCGCAGAACAGATATAGCCGATCATAATGCCGCTGACCACCAACATGGACATCTGAGGGATCTTTTTTGAGACCGTCAGGACAAAGCCCATGGACACCATGGCGCCGAGAAATGCCGCAAGGATCATGGTCCAGGAATTCATGATCAGTCCCTGTCCGAGGAACCCGACCATAAAGACCGATACGACAAGCTTTGCTCCGGACGAGATCCCGAGGACAAAAGGTCCTGCGATCGGATTTGAGAAAAATGTCTGTAAGAGAAAACCGGATACGGAGAGTGCTCCGCCGAGGGTCAGGGCAGCGAGCATTCTCGGAAGCCGGATATCAAAGAGGATATGCCGGACCATATCGGTCCCCTCTTTCGCAGTCAGGGCCGCGAGGAGATCTGCTGCCGATACCCGCACGCTGCCGACCGCCAGGCTCAAAAAGCCGAGTCCTCCGAGCAGCACGATCAGGAGCAGATAGGCGCGGA
>QWCE01004000.1_pt1 | contig 15302 bp, 16 predicted proteins | sample 1972531 | NCBI WGS metagenome assembly QWCE01 (sample SAMN09866716, study PRJNA288562) | Human gut metagenome isolate term4_stool, whole genome shotgun sequencing... | reverse complement strand
CCGCCGTAAAAAACGACTTATGTTCCTTTACATTCTCGACTCCAAAATCGCCAGAATCCCCGTTTCCACGCTGATCCTGGCCTCCCCATGCCACTGATTGCTGATGCCGATGGGGAAGGTATTGGTCACGGTGACCTGGTCCAGCTCATATTTGGTGCCGTGGATGCTGACACCGGTGCATTGGTCGGTGAGAGCCAGCACGGAGAGGGACCAGCCCGCCCGGGGAGGGACAGTGATGGTATCGGCGGTAAAGACCGTGATCTCGTTCTCCCTATCCAAAATGCGCACCCGGGCGCCGTGGGCCACGGCAAAGGCCGCCGCCTGCAGATTTCCCAGCAGGTGGTCCAGCCGGCCACCCAAGGCGCAGTACAGCCAGATCTCTTTGCAGCCCTGGGTCACGGCATGGCGAATGGCGGCCATGGTGTCGGTATCATCCTTCTCCACAGGCAGATCCAGCCGGGGCACCTCCTGCGGCAGAGGTCCGGTGTAGGAGTCGAAATCCCCCACCAGCAGGTCCGGGCGCAGGCCGCGCTCCGCCAAATATACATAGCCCTTATCGCAGGCGATGATATAGCCGCACTTTTCCAAATCCGTCAGGGGCGAAAATCTGCCGCCGGAGACGATGGCCCAAGGTTTTTCCATAGTGTATCCCTCCCGTTAAAAGCTGCCGATGGGGATAGAGCCGTCGTCCGTCCCCTTTTCTACGCTCTGAATTTGCAGCCAGTAGGTGCTGCCGTTTTCCATCTGCACCTGCACCCGGTCCCCGGCCTTGCGGCCCAGGACCGCCCGGCCCACCGGAGACTCCTTACTGATAAGGCCCTTGAGCGCGTCCTGGCGCAGCGTGGTGACCAGGGTGATGCGGCGGGTCTTGCCGGTATTCTCCATAAGAATTTCCACCGTGTCGTAGAGCCCTGCGGTGGTCTCGTCGGACTTATCCTCAATGACCTTGGCGGTCTTGATCATGCGCTGCAGATAGCGGATGCGGCTGTCGTTGCGGTTTTTCTCCTGCTTGGCGCACTTATATTCAAAATTTTCGCTGAGATCCCCAAAGGCCCGGGCGGTCTGTACATCCTCAATGAGCTTAGGCCGCAGCTGGCGGGTGCGGTAGTCAATCTCCTCCTGCATTTTTTGCAGGTCGCTCCTTGTTAATTCGTCGTACACGGTGATTCCTCCTCTAAAATATCGGCAAGTATTTGCAGGGCTTGGGGCAGGTGCTGCAGGTCCAGGCCGGAATAATTCACCACCAAGGTGTGGCGGCGTGCGATGGAGCGCTGCCGGTAATAGTCCGACAGCATGGCCAGGCGCAGCCCCGCCTCCGAAGCCCTGCGCTGAAGCTCTTCGTCCGGCAGAGCGGTTTGCAGCTCCGCCAAAAAATGAAGTCCCGTGTCCTGGCCGGTGATCTGCACCCGGCCCGCCAGAGGGCCCTGGAGAAAGTCCGAAATGACCCGGTCGCGCTTTTGCCGATAGCGGGTGCGCATGCGGCCCAGGTGCCGCTCGAAATGACCCTGCTGTAAAAATTTAGCCAGGGTATACTGCTCAAAGCCGGAGACGGTGCAGGCGTAGAAGCCCAGCTTGTCCCGGTATCGCTCCAAAAGCCGGGGCGGCAAAATCATGTAACTGATGCGGATGGAGGGGGCAATGGTCTTGGAAAAGGTATTCAGGTAGACCACACACTGGTTTTCATCCGTGGAATACAGAGAGGGAATAGGGCGGCCCACGAAGCGGAACTCGCTGTCGTAGTCGTCCTCTAGAATGTACCGCTCCGGCTGCTCCGCCGCCCAGCGCAGCAGCTCCCGGCGGCGGCCAATGGGCATAACGGCGCCGGTGGGATAGTGATGGGTGGGGGAAATATGGACCACCTGGGCGTCGCCCCGGCGCAGCTCCGGAACGGACAGGCCCGCATTGTCGATGCCAATGCGCTGAATGCGGACTTGGTTACTCTCGTAGATGGCGGTGATCTTACTGTATCCGGGCTCCTCTACGGCATAACACTTGTCCCGGCCCAGAAGCTGGATCAGCAAATTATACAGCAGCTCCGTGCCTGCGCCAATGATGATCTGCTCCGGGTCCACCTGCATGGCACGAAACTGCCGGAGATACCCGGCGATGGCCACACGCAGCTCCGCTGCGCCGTTATAGGGGGCGGCACGCAGCAGTTCCTTATCCTGCTCCAAAATGGTCTGGCGCATGAGCCTGGCCCAGACGGTAAAGGGGAAATAGGCCGGGTCCATGGCCCCGGAGGCAAAATCCAGAAGCCAGGGCCGGGAATCGGCGGTGAAATCGGTGCCATTTCCGGTGACATTCGGTGACACAAAGGTGCCGTCAGCGGTGACATTCGGACACCCAAAAAGCGCACTTTGTCTCGGCTGGGGCGGACGCTCCACCGGGGCAACGAAATACCCGCTTCGCTGCCGGGCATAGAGGTACCCCTCCGCCAAAAGCTGCTCATAAGCATTCTTCACGGTAATGATGCTGACCTCCAAATGCTGGGCCAGCATCCGCTTGGAGGGCAGGCGTTCCCCGGTCTGCAGCCGCCCGGAGAGAATGTCCTCCCGGATGAAGCGATAAAGCTGCTCATAGAGGCTCTCTTTTTCCTTTTTTTCAAGTGTATAGGTCAGCATAGCCCCTCCAACTGGTATTATCAAAAAATATTATTATGGTTATTTTAATATATCCAATTTACACTATAATACAGTCAGCAACAAAAAGCAAGAGGTGAATTTCTATGAAAGATATGCGCATTCGTAAAATGGTATTTGCGGCCCTGATGGCGGCACTGACCTATGTGGCCACCATGGTGGTGCGGATCCCCTCCCCTATGCAGGGCTATGTGAACCTGGGTGACTGCTGCGTGCTGCTCAGCGGCTGGATGCTGGGCCCCTGGTGGGGCGGCGCGGCAGCGGGCATCGGCTCCATGCTGACGGATCTGCTCAACGGTTACGCCCACTATGCGCCGGGCACCTTTGTTATCAAGGGCTGCATGGCCATTGCGGCGGCGCTGCTGGCCAAGGCTATGGGTAACAAGGCCGCGGGCTACGCCGTCAGCGGCGTGGTGGCAGAGGTCATCATGGTAGCCGGTTACTTCGGCTATGCCGCCCTGCTGCTGGGCAAGGGCATCGGTGCGGCAGCCAGCATCCCCGGCAACCTGGTACAGGCGGCCATGGGTCTGGTGATCGGTCTGGTGCTTTTCTTCCTGCTCAAGCGCAGCAAGGTACTGGACAAACTGGCTCTGCAGTGATACACTGTGCATACGAGCAGACCGGCAGGGGCGAGGCTCCTGTCGGTCGCTGCTTTGTTAGATGACAAGAAAGGATGTTGAGATCATGGCCGGAACCGTGCATGAATTGGAACAAAAGGACCTGTTTTGGCAGGTGCAGAGCGAGGCCGCCCGGGCCGCGCAGCAGCTTATTGACGAAGCGCATTTGCGCCAGGGGCAGATCGTTGTGGTGGGCTGCAGCACCAGCGAGGTGGTGGGCCGCCGGGTGGGCAGCTGGTCTACTCCGGAGATCGCCCAGGCCATTTTCAGCGGCCTTAATGGCGTGTTCGCCCCCCAGGGTATTTACATCGCAGCCCAGTGCTGCGAGCATTTGAACCGGGCGCTGATCGTGGAATACGAGGCGGTGCGGGGCGCAGAGATCGTGAATGTGAAGCCTCAGCCCAAGGCGGGCAGCTCCTTTGCCACCGCTGCATACAACAGCTTCCGTCAGCCGGTGGCTCTGGAGGAGATTCAGGCCGATGCGGGCCTGGACATCGGCGGGACACTCATCGGGATGCACCTGAAGAAGGTGGCCGTGCCGGTGCGGCTGGACCAGAATCACATCGGCAGCGCCATTGTGTTGGCGGCCCGGGTGCGGCCCAAGTTCATCGGCGGCGAGCGGGCCATTTACGACGAAAGCCTGAAGGATGGATACCCGGATTTTGTGTAAAGGATTTTGAATTGGAATAGGGAACGACCGGCCTACGAGCCGGTCGTTTTTTCTTTGGGGTGGTGCGGAGGTGAACAGCGGGCGGGGTAGAACCCCGCCCCTACGCATATTTGAGAGATTTTACAACGGGCGGACAGGGGCGTCCGCCCCTACGGATAACAAGAAGTGCCGTGAATCGGGGCGTCGGGGACATCGGCGAAGCGCCGCCAGTGGCGGAAGAAGCGAGCTGATTTCGAGGAAGTGCCCCGATTGGCGGCCACAACAGTGGCCGGGAATCGGTTGGCACGACGGTGGGCAACCGCCGCCCCCTACGGACGGTTACATGGGGTACGGTACAGCGGGCGACCGCAAGGGTCGCCCCTACGGATGTGTTACAAGGGGCGCGGTGGGGCGGGCCGATGCCCACATCGGCCCCTACGCACCGTTTAGCGATAGAATTTCGTAGGGGCGGGGCTCTGCCCCGCCCGCGGGCGACCGCGAGGGTCGCCCCTACGGAGAACATGAGGTACGGGGGCGGCGGGACACATGGGTCCCGCCCTACACCACATTTTTTGTAGGGCAGGGCCCGCGTGCCCTGCCGGGGGGGTGCGGTACAGCGGGCGGACCGGGGCGTTTACCGATAGGATTTCGTATAGAGGGCGGCGTACCGATGCCCCGTTACCAGGCGGGGCTATAATAATCAAACCTACTATCGTCTAATACATTGTACTCTAACACCATAGTCTAATAACGGTTCACTAAACTGGAAAATAACAGCTATATCGCCCTGTTTTTTATAATCATAAATGGACCAACTCGTATTAAGCCACAAACTTCCTACCGGTTCCTCTATATAGTAGCCGCCCAAAGTACCATCATCTTCTTCATACTCTTCAATATGGCATTTTACCGTTCCGCTTAGTCTATCTACCTGCTCCCCCTTCAAGTTTTCGGCATAATACAGATTATAGTAAGACAGAGCCCGTTCCGACTCAGGCGGGGTATAGCTGTATGTCGCCGTAACCGTCATCGCACTCAGATCCAGATCAGAAAGCGTCACCGTGTAGCTCTCTCCGCTATCGTATGTATCTGTATACATCTTTCCATCCAGCAATTCCTTCGGGTTCCATTGCTTATCCGTGATCTCCCAACCTCCTGATTCACAAACACTCCAAATGTCATTTTCCTTGTAATACTGATAAATCTGCGCCCTTTTAAAGGTGATCGACCCCGTCTCACTGCTGTAAACCAGGGTCAGCTCCACTGTGTCCTGGTGGCGCTCCCGGTTGGGCGTGTGCTTTGCCTCCCAGGTATATGTTGCCTCCCTCGCACCATGAACACTACCAGCTATGGAGTCCGTCGTCTCGGCCAGCATCTCCTCCACCATGGAATCCGGGACCTCTGACTTCCCTGCAAACGGATTCTTGATGTTTATATTAAAAACACCTGTTACGACATAATAGGCCACTACTACCAGCACCACTACTCCAACCAGATTTTCTATTAGTTTTTTCATACACATTCCTCTTCGCATAGTCAAGTTGAAATGTATACAATTCAAAACACGATTTTTCTACATTTAATCGCACTTTATTTGCTTGAAAAACAAGATAAAACCTGTATACTATGTATAATAGACGGTATATCTTTGCAATTTGCAAAGGTATACCTTTCCAAATTCTTTGCACTTTTTCTTATCTCCCCTTTTCAAATTTCACCGCCTTTCCATAAAATGTCCCCACCGGCAATCCGCAGGCTTCTGCGGCCTGGCGCAATGTCAGTTCCTTGTTCCGCCAAGTGCGGTGGATCTCATAAAAATTCTCCGGCAAGGGCAGCGGTGGACGACCGAATTTCACGCCCCGCGCCTTGGCCGCAGCAATCCCCTCCTCCTGTCTTCGGCGGATATTTTCTCGCTCCGATTGCGCAACAAAGGATAAAATTTGCAACACTAAGTCGGCAATAAATGTACCCATTAAATCCTTCCCCTGTCGGGTGTCCAACAGCGGCATATCCAGCACACAGATGTCCACCCCCTTCTCCTTGGTCAGCAACCGCCATTGCTGCTGAATTTCTCTATAATCCCGTCCCAGTCGGTCAATACTCTTTACATACAGCAAATCACCCTGCTTTATTTTCTTTATCAGGCGCTTGTACTGTGGCCGCTCAAAGTCCTTTCCCGACTGCTTATCCAGATAGATATTCCGGTCTACCACCCCCTTGCCATGCAGCGCTACCAGCTGCCGATCCTCATTCTGATCCACGCTGGAGACGCGGATATAACCATACATGTCCATAAGTCCTCCTTGTCTGCATAAGAGCTAAAATCGCTCCTCTGCTTATGTGATTTATCCTACACCTATGGACGCAGACAAAAAAAGAATTGCCCCTTTTGGGGCAACAAAACATGCAAAAAACCGCCTGATGGCGGTTTTTTATTATATAAATTTTTAGGCGATGGGGAAAAGCAGCTTTAGGATGCCGAATACCACCAGCAAAATGGCGGCGGCGATGAGCGCCCGGAAGCATATTTTTTTGTTATGCAGGGCCAGCTCTTCGTCCTCCTCATTCTGCCAGCGGACATAGAACCAGGCCGCAAACAGCAGGCTGACAAAGGGTCCGAATATAAGCCCGATCATGGCGACAATTCCCATAAGTATACTCCTCCTCCGTTTTTTGATAGTATACCGAAAAAGAAGGCGTTCGTCAAGATTTGGGTGAGGGCTGTGGGTTTCCGGGTGCGTGGGCGTTGGTGCTTTTTTACAACGGCTTTTCTCTTTTGTATATTCCATTCGTATATTCATGCTAAATATTCAATTTTTCTTAATATTTATGCATTTTATTCTTGACAGTTATGAATATTTATGTATAATAAGCTCATCACACAAAACCGTGCGTTCCTCAGCGCCAAAGGAGGTTCGGCACAGGAAGGGAGAACAAAAATGAAAACGATGAAGAAAATTTGGTTCCTGATGGCAACGATGGCAGCCACCCTGCTGCTGTGCGTGATCAGTGCTTCGGCCTGCACCATGGTGTATGTGGGCTCTGATCTGACAAGCGACGGCTCTTCCTTCCTGGCGCGAAGTGAGGACTTCTCCAACAGCTACAATAAAATTGCCTATGTGAATCAGCACGGCAAGTACAAGGCCGGGAGTGTGTACGAGGGCTGCTACGGTTTCACCCATACCTTCACCCATGACAGCTACTCCTACACCGCCACCTCCGATGACATCACCTCCGGCGTGTGCCCCGACTGCGGGCAGACCCATCCCCATACCCCCATGGAGGAGGTGGGCACCAACGAAAAGGGCGTGTCCGTTTCCGCAATGGTGACGCTGCGGGCCAACAGCAAGGTCACCGGTGTGGATCACATGGTCGGCGGCGGTATGTGCGAGAGCGACATGGCCACCATCCTCCTCAGCGAGGCCACCACGGCCAAGGAGGGCGTGGAGCTGCTGCTGGACATCTACAACACCGTAGGTGCCGAGGAAAAATCCGGCGTACTCATTGCCGATCAGAACGAAATCTGGTATGTGGAGAACTTCACCGGCCACACCTACACCGCCATAAAGCTCAGCTCCCACATGATCACTATTAACCCCAATATGGGCGCCATCGGCCTGGTGGATCTGGACGACACGGAAAATGTCATTGCCTCCGCAAACCTGATCTCCGTGGCCGAGCAGGCGGGCACCTTTGTGGGTGACAAGAACGAGAACACCATTGATGTTTTTAAATCCTACTGCTACTATGCATCCGGCACCCCCAGCGGACGGCTGGTGAGCGGCATCAACTACTTCCTGAATGGCGGCTCCGAGACGGCGGCCACCCTGACGCCGGAGGACTACACCATTTCCAATGTAAAGGACGGCAAGATCACCGCTCTGTACACCAACATTCAGAACAAGCTGGGCCAGATCGGCGTTCAAAATATGGTGGATTTCTACAAGGTAAAAGGCATTGGCAACACAAGCAACCTGGAGTGGCACATCTTCCAGATCCAATCCGATGCGCCTATGGAGACCGGCACCATCGAATGGCTGGCCATGGAGAACGGGCAGTACACCGTGGCTATTCCCTACTTCCCTCTTCTGACCACGGATATGTACGAGGGCTACAAGTTCGGCGGCCAGAAGGCTACCGTTACCGCCATCAAGCCTGAAACGAACTACGGCAGCTATAAGAAGAACTCCACCAAGTATGTGGTGCTGCCTGAGGACTGGGAAAAGGGCTACTACTGGACCGTGGATGCGCTGTCCAACTACGCACTGTCTGACCTCTGCTCCGCCGAGGACAACGCTCTGATCCACAGTGAGCTGGCGAAGATGCAGCAGATCTGCTACGAAAAGGCCCTGGAGATGAAGTCGGCCCTGAGCGGCATGAGCGGTGATGCGGCAAAAGCCTATGCCACCGAGCAAAGTGCGGCCCTGGCCAAGCAGTCCCACAGCCTGACCCTGGAGCTTTACAAGCACACTGTGTCCCACGAGCATAGCTACGGTGAGTGGGTGACCACCACGGCCCCCACCTGCAAGGCGGAGGGGGAGGCCACCCAGACCTGCAAGTTCTGCGACGCAACCCAGACGAAGGTGCTGGCCAAGAGTGACGAGCACACCTGGGACCAGGGCGTGGTGACCCAGGCCGCCACCACCACAGAAACCGGCGTAAAAACCTACACCTGCCAGGTGTGCCAGGCCACTAAAACCGAAACCATCCCCCTGGTGGTCAAGGCTCCGGCCACCGGCGACAACAGCCACATGGTCATGATGGCAGCGGCCATGGTGCTGTCTGTGACCGGCGCAGCCTGGATGCTGAAGAAGAAAATTTGGGTGAAGTGAGACACTTCTTGTAGAGAATGAATCCCGGGTCCTTCGGAGGGAGGGCCCGGGATGCTTTTGTTGTGTTTAGGCACGGGGGTTGGGGTTACGGATTGCCACAGCCAGTGTACGCACTGGCTTCGCAATGACACGGGATCTTGCACGGGGTGCGGTGGGGCGGGCGACCGCAAGGGTCGCCCCTACGGAGGGCACGGTGGTGCGGTGGGACAGCGGGCGACCGCAAGGGTCGCCCCTACGGGGGGCACGGTGGTGCGGTGGGACGGCGGGCGACCGCAAGGGTCGCCCCTACGGGGGAGAATGCCCCCCGTTAAAATGCCTCGCAGAGTTTGCCGCCCGCAGGCGGCAGAATTATGCGCGCGGCAGACTGGGGGCCTTTTGGCGGAAAATCGGAGATTTTTCGCCAGGGACGACAAAAGGGCTGTCCCGGATCGGGACAGCCCCTTTGAATCGGTAAAAAGAGTTTACTGCGCAGCCTTGGCAGCCTTGATGGACTCGATCAGCTCGGGAACGACCTTGAACAGGTCACCCACGATACCGTAGTCAGCCACCTCAAAGATGGGAGCGGTATCGTTCTTGTTCACAGCGATGATGCACTCGGAGTCCTGCATACCGGCCTTGTGCTGGATGGCGCCGGAAATGCCCAGGGCGATGTAAACCTTGGGATGCACGGTCTTACCGGTCTGGCCGACCTGGTGGTCAGCGGTGATCCAGCCGGCGTCCACGCAGGCACGGGAGGAGCCCACGACGCCGCCCAGGACCTCAGCCAGCTCCTCGGCCAGCTTGATACCGCCCTCAACATCCTTGCTGATGCCGCGGCCCACGGACACGATGAAGTCCGCACCGATCAGGTCAACCAGCTTCTTGGCAGCCTTCACGACCTCCACAACCTCGGTCTTGATGTCGGCCTCGGTGAGGTTGAAGGCGGGGTGCAGAATCTCCACATTCTTCTTGCACTCGCGCTTCTTCATAACGCCGGGGCGCACAGTGGCCATGGCGGGACGGAAGCGGGGGCAGAAGATGGAGGCCATCAGGTGACCGCCGAAAGCGGGACGGGTCATCTTGATGTCGCGGGACACATCGTGGTCAGCACCGTTGATCTTCACGGTGCCCAGCTTCTCGATGCGCTCGGCGGGCAGAGTGGAAGCTTCCTTCAGGAAGTTCTTGTAGATGGGCATATCAATGTCCAAATGGGTGCAGTCGGCGCAGAGGCCGGTGTGCAGACGGGCAGCGCACCGGGGAGCCAGGTCACGGCCGATGTTGGAGGCGCCGAAGAGCAGGATCTCGGGCTTGATCTCCTCCACTGCCTCGGAGATGACCTTGGTATAAGCGTCGGTGGTGTAGTCCTTCAGCAGGGGGCTGTTGTACACATACACCTTGTCGGCGCCGTAGTTGCCCAGCTCGGGGGCGATGGCGTCCACATTGTCGCCCAGCAGGATGCCGCAGAGCTCTACGCCCAGCTCGTCCGCCAGCTTCCGGCCCTCGGAGATCAGTTCAAAGGTGGTGGGCATCATCTTGCCCTGGCGCTGCTCACAAAATACCCATACATTTTTGAACGCGCCGATATCAGCACTATTAAAAGCCATTTTCTTATCTCCTTCCTTAGATGATGTGCTTGGCGGCCAGGATGCCTGCCAGCTTGTCGGTGGTCTCCTTGCCGGCGCCTTCGAGCATCATGCCGGCGCCCTTCTGAGGAGGCGTGAAGGAGGTCAGAATGTTGGTGGGAGAACCCTTCAGGCCGATGGTAGTGGCATCGATCAGGGGGTGATCCTTCAGGGTCTCGTAGGTCATGGTGACCAGGGGCTTGGAATAAGCGTCGAACGCGCCGCCCACGGACAGATAACGGGGCTGATTCAGCTCCTTGATGCAGGTGATCATGCAGGGGGTCTTGACCTTGACGGTCATGTAGCCGTCTTCCAGCATACGCTTCACGGTCAGAGTGTTGCCGTCCTTCTTGATCTCGCCTGCATAGGTGATCTGGGGCAGGTGCAGCTTCTCAGCGATCTGGGGACCCACCTGAGCGGTATCGCCGTCGATAGCCTGACGGCCGGCCAGGATGATGTCATCATCCTCCACACCGTAGGTGTCGATGCCGGCAGCGATGATCTGGGAGGTGGCGTAAGTATCGGAGCCGCCGAACTCACGGGCGGTGATGAGAACGCCCTCGTCCACGCCCATGGCCATCAGCTCACGGAGCATACCCTCGGCAGGAGGGGGACCCATGGTGAAGGCCACGACCTTGCAGCCCAGCTCGTCCTTGAGAGCCAGAGCGGCCTCAACGGCGTTCAGGTCATCGGGGTTGATGATGGTCTGCATGGACGCACGGTCCAGGGTACCATCGGGGTTCACTGCCACCTTACCGGAGGTATCGGGAACCTGCTTTACAGTTACAAGAATCTTCATTTTACCTTTTACCTCCTTACTTACTTAACGCCCAGGTGGCTGGAAATGACCATGCGCTGGACCTCGGAAGTGCCTTCGTAGATCTCGGTGATCTTGGCATCGCGCATCATGCGCTCCACGGGATACTCACGGGTGTAACCGTAGCCGCCGAACAGCTGCACGGCGCGGCGGGTCACATCGGAAGCAGCCTCGGCAGCGAACAGCTTAGCCATGGCAGCGTCCATGGAGTAGGGCTCGTGGTTCTGCTTCTTCATAGCAGCGGCGTACACGACATACTGAGCAGCCTGCATACGGGTGTGCATATCAGCCAGCTGGAACTGGGTGTTCTGGAACTGGGAGATGCGCTTGCCGAACTGGACGCGCTCCTTGGTGTACTTGATGGCTTCCTCGACGGCGCCTTCGCCCAGACCCAGAGCCTGGGAAGCGATACCGATACGGCCGCCATCCAGCGTCTTCATAGCGATCTTGAAGCCCTCGCCCTTCTTGCCCAGCATACGATCCTTGGGAATAACGCAATCCTCAAAGATCAGGTCGCAGGTAGAGCTGCCGCGAATACCCATCTTCTTCTCATGCTTGCCCTGGGTGAAGCCGGGGTCGGTCTTTTCCACGATGAAGGCGGAAATCTCCTTCAGGCTGCGGCCACGCTTGTCGGTGGTCTTGCCGGTGACGGCGATAACCACGAAGGTGTCGGCCACATTGCCGTTGGTGATGAAGCACTTGGAGCCGTTCAGGATGTAGTTCTCGCCGGACTCATCCAGGACAGCGGTGGTCTGCTGACCCTGGGCGTCGGTACCGGCGCCGGGCTCGGTCAGACCGAAGGCACCGATCTTCTTGCCGGAGCACAGGTCGGGCAGATACTTCATCTTCTGCTCCTCGGTACCGTTCTCAAAAATGGGAGCGGCACACAGGGAGGTGTGGGCGGAAACGATAACTGCGGTGGTACCGCAGACCTTAGCCAGCTCCTCCACGCACATTGCATAGGACAGCACATCGCCGCCGGCACCGCCGTACTGCTTGGGGAAGTAAATACCCATCATACCCAGCTTAGCCATCTTCTCGACGGTTTCCATGGGGAAGCGCTCTTCCTCGTCGATTTCAGCAGCCAGGGGCTTTACTTCGTTCTCTGCAAATTCACGATACATCTTGCGAACGAGCAGCTGTTCCTTAGTCAGATGGAAATCCATACTCTTTTCTCCTTTACCGAATTTTACTTTTTGTAATTAAAGATACCCTCGCCGGACTTCATGCCCAATTTTCCGGCGCGGACCATCTTACGGATCATGACATTTGCGCGATACTTGCTGTCGTGGGTCTCATTGAAGAGGACATCCATGATGTTCAGGACCACATCCCAGCCGATCAGGTCGCCCAGGTGCAGGGGGCCCATGGGGTGGTTGCAGCCCAGCTGCATAGCAATATCGATATCTTCTGCAGAAGCAACACCTTCCTGCAGAACGCAAACGCCTTCGTTGCAATAGGGGATCAGGATCTTATTGACCACAAAGCCGGGGGCCTCATTGACCACCACGGGGGTCTTGCCGATCTCCAGAGACAGGTTCTTGGTCCACTCGACCAGCTCGGCGGGGGTGTTGCCGCCGGCAATAACTTCCACCAGCTTCATGGCGGGAACGGGGTTAAAGAAGTGCATACCGACCATGGGGTGCTTCAGACCCTGGGCCATCTCGGTGATGGACAGAGAGGAGGTGTTGGTAGCGAAGATGGTGCTATCCTTGCACATAGCATCCAGCTTAGCCAGCAGCTCCTTCTTCACGGCCATATTCTCGGCAACGCACTCGATGACCAGATCGGCATCGGCGGCAGCGTCCATCTCCTCCACCAGGATGCGGGACATAATGTCATCGGCAGCAGCCTGATCCATCTTGCCCTTGGCAACCTTCTTAGCCAGAGAGGCAGCCAGCTTATCCTTATGGCGCTGTGCGCTCTGTACGCTGGAAGCATACATCAGGGCGGTGTGGCCCTTTGCTGCGAAAACCTGGGCAATACCGCTGCCCATTGTGCCGGCACCAAATACTGCAATTTTCATAATTGTTTTCCTCCTATTATAATAATGAAAACTATTTAATCATCAGGCCGGAGCCTGTTAATTAACTTACTTATTCTGATAGGGCTCGTGCTTGCGCTTTTCCAGGAAAGCGCCCATGCCCTCCTTCTGGTCGGCGGTCTCGAAGCAGCTGCCGAACAGCTTCTCCTCGATGACCACAGCGTCATCCATCTTTGCCTCCAGGCCCTCATTGATGGCCTTCTTGCAGGCGCGAACGGCGATGGGGGCGTTCTTGGCGATGGTGGCGGCCAGCTTCTCCGCGGCGGGCATCAGCTCCTCCAGGGGATAAACGGCATTCACCAGGCCGATGCGCAGAGCCTCGTCAGCCTTGATATTCTTGGCGGTATAGATAAGCTGCTTTGCCATGCCGGGGCCTACCAAACGGGCCAGGCGCTGGGTGCCGCCGAAGCCGGGGGTGATGCCCAGGCCCGTCTCGGGCTGACCAAAGACGGCGGTATCGGCGCAAATGCGAATGTCACAGCTCATGCTCAGCTCACAGCCGCCGCCCAGAGCGAAGCCGTTGACCGCGGCGACGGTGGGAATGGGCAGGGTCTCCAGCTTGCGGAATACATCGTTGCCCTTTTTGCCGAAGGCCTCGCCCTCGATCTTGGTGAGGGTGCTCATTTCGGCGATGTCGGCGCCGGCCACGAAGGCCTTCTCGCCGCTGCCCGTAAGCACCAGGGCACGGATCTCTTCATCCGCATTGACCAGATCCAGCAGCTCGTTCAGATCCTCCAGGACCTGAGAGTTCAAGGCGTTGAGGGCCTTGGGGCGGTTGATAGTGGCCACGGCAATGCTGCCTTTTTTTTCTAACAGAATGTTGGTCACAATAGTTCCTCCTTCTATCCCGCCGGATGTGCAGTCCCTGCCGCCCGACGGTTTTGTTTGACGGGGCGGACTTGCTCTCTCGGAGGCGCAAGAGGACCCTTTCATACAGCTTCAATTATAGTATATCGTTTAATTTTTATCAAGTCTTTCTCGGTCACATTTTGTGAATTTTACATATCGCACAAAAGAAAGCGGATTTCTTTGCACACTTTTCAAGGCAAACCGCCAAGGCGGGAACCGGGAGGGAGGATTTTGACAAAAAATGGGGCGTATGGGTTTGCGCAAGGAGGAATTCTATGGTATAATGAAATGAATATTGCCCTGCTGCGGCAGGGTATCGGCGGAGGAAACAAGGCTATGCGTATGCGGAAAAAGAAAAATTTGCAGCCCCGTATGGAGTCCTGCCGGGACTGCTGGATCCGGGAGCCGGAGGCTATGCGGGGACGGTGGCGGGAGCTGTATCCCCAGGCGGAGCGGCTGGAGGTAGAGCTGGGCTGCGGCAAGGGGCGCTTCACCGCCGGAACCGCCCAGGCCCAGCCGAACACCCTGCTCATCGCCGTGGAAAAGGTGCCGGACGCCATGGTGGTGGCTATGGAGCGGGTGACGGAGCAGAGGCTCTCCAATGTGTTTTTTATTGACGCGGACGCGGCGCTGCTGCCGGAGCTCTTCGCCCCGGGAGAGGTGGACCGCATTTACATCAACTTCTGTGACCCGTGGCCCAAGAGCAACCAAAAGAAGCGGCGGCTGACCCACGGAAATTTCCTGAAAAAATACCGGCAGGTGCTGAAAGCAGGTGGACAGATCCACTTTAAGACGGACAATGACAAGCTCTTTGACTGGTCCGTGGAGGAGATCCCACAGTTTGGCTTCACCCTGTCGGAGGTGACGCGGGACCTGCACGGGGAGGGCCCCGTGGGCGTGATGACCGACTACGAGGCAAAGTTTTACGGGGAAGGGAAAAACATCAACCGCTGCGTGGCCACCATGGTGGACTGGACGGAGCCGGAGACGGCGGAGGAGGCCGCAGCAGAGGAGGATTGACCTCCCCCCTGCCGACACACTCTCTGCAAGAAAAATACCATCGAGGGTACGATGGTATTTGAGACTGTCGAAAAACCCTCCGGGTTTTTCCGACAAAAGGATTGCAGTCTGCTGCGCGCATAATTTGTCCGTCTGTGACGGACAAATTCCACACTGGCAGCCTGAGAGGTATTTTCTCTCACGCACATGTCGCGAGAGAAAATGATTTTATTTCTTTGCCGCCTGCGGGCGGCA
>QWCE01010908.1_pt1 | contig 15323 bp, 12 predicted proteins | sample 1972531 | NCBI WGS metagenome assembly QWCE01 (sample SAMN09866716, study PRJNA288562) | Human gut metagenome isolate term4_stool, whole genome shotgun sequencing... | reverse complement strand
CTCCACCAGCTGACCGTCCTTGTACAGCGAGACCTCCGGCAGATTGGAGTAGACCTTGATCTCGGTCACATCCTCGGCGCGGTCCACATAGCGGCTGCCGCACAGGTGCACGAACGGCTCCTTGCTCCAATAGGCCTTGTAGAGATAGAAGGGGTCTTTTTTCAGCTTGCGGTCAAAGGTGACAAGTCCCTTCTGGTTCTCGCCGTGCTTGCCGCCCTCATCGCGGCCATCGGCGGCAAAATCAAACATATTCCACACATGGGTCGCCCACAGCCAAGGACGGTCGGCAATCATCTTTGCGATATGCTCATGGTAAATGCACTGGTAACTCTCGGTGTAGTCGCCCTTTTCCGGGTGGCTGCTCTGGTACTGGGGGTTTGCGTCTGCGCCGTACTCAGAAAAGCCGATGCAGCGGTCAGGGTAATCGGCATGGTACTTGTCAAAGAATTCGTCGTTCTGCTCCAATTCGCCCAGATACCAGCCGAAGTAGAGGTTGTAGCTGTTCACATCCGGGATCTCCAGAATGGGGCTGGTGGTCTCCAGCATGAACACGTTTGCCATGGTGGTCTTGCGGGTTGGGTCCAGCTTGTGCGCCAGTTCGTTCAGCAGACGGTGGTTTTCCAGCAGATCCTCGTTGACCGCAGAGGCGGCGGTGATCTCGTTAGAAAGGCCCCACACGGCAATGCAGGGGTGGTTGTAGTTCTGGCGGATCAGCTCCTCCATCTGGGTCAGGGTGTTGGCACGGCCGTTGGTCATGTGCATGGTGATGTAAGGGATCTCTGCCCAGATGACAAGGCCCTTTTCATCGCACAGGTCGTAGAAATACTGTGCGTGCTGGTAGTGCGCCAGCCGGATGGTGTTGGCACCCATTTCCAGAATGATGGAAATGTCCTCCTCCATCATTTCGTTTGTCAGGGCAATGCCGGCCCCCTTGCGGTCCTGATGGCGGGAAACACCGCGCAGCGGATAGCTGCGGCCGTTCAGGATGAAGCCCTTCTGTGGGTCAAACTCAAACTTCCGGCAGCCGAAGCGGGCAGAAGTCTCTTCACCGTTGTCCAGCTTGGCAGAGACGGTGTAAAGGAAGGGATCGTCCACGCCATCCCACAGGCGGGCATTGTCCAGGGTGAAAACAGCCTTTGCAGTGCCGTTTTCCGCCGGAGCGGTGATGCTCTGGCCTTCCAGCGCAAAGGTAACGCTCTGTGCACCCACCACGGCGGCTTCCACAGTGACTTCGACGGTCTTAGTGGCAAGGTCGGTGACGATGGGGGTCACCTTCAGAGCCGGTGCGCCGTTTGCGGGCAAAGCGAAATGCTCTGCCGGAACGATGTGCAGAGTTACATCGCGGTAAATGCCGCCGTAGAAGGTGAAGTCTGCCTTCTGGGGGTACACGGTGTCGTTGTCGCTGTTGTCCACGCTGATCGCCAGCAGATTTTCCTCTTTGAGATGTTCGGTCAGGTCAACCCGAAAGGTAGAATAGCCGCCCTTGTGCTCGGCCAGCTTTTCGCCGTTCAGGTAGACTACAGCGGTCATAGCGGCACCGTCCAACTGCAAAATTGCTTTGCCGCCTGCCGGGATGGCGGGCTTTGCCAGAGCCAGCGTATACCAGCAGGTGCCGCGGTAGTAATCGTTGCCGCCGTCCTGACCGTCCACGGCGTTCCATGTGTGGGGCAGGGTGATGGCCTCACCCATAATGGCGGTGGGGATGCCGGGGTTCTCCTTGGTAAAATGCCAATTGCTATGATTCAGCAGGATGGTCTTGCTCATGGTAAAAACTCCTTTATGAAAAATGGATAGAATCAGCAAAAACCGAAAGAGCGTATGAGCCCTTTCGGTCCTTGCGGGGTGTTACTGCATATTCTCTGCAATTACTTCATGACGAAGGGCTTCTTTCTTATCTGCGATGCGCTTCTGGACGTTGACCATTTCTTCCTTGGTCAGGGGGCAGCCGATCATGGCGAGCAGGGTGACGACCCAGCCCAGCATCGGCAGACCGTACTTGATGGCAAGGGTCATCCAGAAGATGCCGGAGGTGTAGGCATCCGTGGGCTGAGGCATGGTGGTGGTGTAGCCCAGAACGGCCACGGCTGCGGTGGCGATGACGGCAGCCACCGAGGTGATGAGTTTGTCGATCAGGCTGTAAGTGCCGGAGACCACAGCCGGGATGTAACGGCCGCTGCGGTCCAGCTCGTAGTCGATGGTGTCAGCCATATAAGAGGTGTTGGAGGTGGTGATGCACATGTTGGAACCGTTCTGCAGCAGGGTCAGCAGCACATAAACGATCATGTTCCAGCTACCGATCACACCGATCTGACGGGTATCTGTGAAGATGAAGAACAGGATCAGCACAGAGGTGATGGCCATGCTGATGCAGGTCCAGGTCACGATGCCCTTCTTGCTGCCCTTTTTGCCCACATATTTTGCGCCGAAGGCTGCAAAGAAGATAGAAGGCACCATGCTGATGACGCCGAGGGTGGTAGCAAGGCTCATGTTGCCGATCAGGATGCCGTTCAGCAAGGTGTTGATGATGGCCTGACTGCCTACCTGCTGCGCCAGCTTATCGGAAGCGTTGGAGGCAATGTAGCACTGCAGGGGCTTGTTGTGCTTGAGCACCTCAAGAATATCCGCAGTTTTCAGCGGATTGTGCTTTTTGTTGGTGCCCTCAAAGTTTTCGGGCTTATCGTAAGCGGAGATGCCGGCGCAGACGATCAGGGTGCCGATGCCGGCAATGATCAGGACGATGGTGCAGACCGTGCTGAGAAAGTCCTGATTGAAGGTGCCGCCGCACTTGGGCAGGATGACGGTGTAGATCAGCATACTCATGCCCATGGGCACAGCGTAGTTCAGTGCAGTGGTCCAGACACCGATGGTGGGACGCTGCCGGGGGTCGTTGGTCATGATGGCAGGCAGGGTCTGGGCGGTCATGTTGGTGACGGTGTAGCCGATGATGTAAATAATGTAGGTCAGGGCAAACACCGGCAGGCCGAAGCCCTTGCTGGAGCACAGGTTGAACATACACAGCAGGCCCACTGCTTCGATCAGGTAGCCGCTGATCAGCAGAACGCGCAGCTTGCCGAAACGGGTGTTGACGCGGTCGTAGACGAAGGCCAGCATCGGGTCGGTAAAGCCGTCCAGAATGCGGGCCAGCATCAGGATGATGCCGACGGTTGCGGTGGTGATGCCGTAGCCGATGCTGGCAGAGTAACTTGCCATGCCGATCAGGGAGTAGACGCTCATGCCAACAAAGGCGTTGCAGGCATAACAGATGATCTGCCAGAGCTTTGCACGGCGGTACTGGACGCCGTCTACCTCACTGGCGCTGGGTTTCTTTTGGAACATAATGATTTTCCTCCTTTTTTGTGTGAACCGGTTTCCGCTTTTCCTGACACCAGAATAACAGAATGCAACAGATACTGCCGGATGAAAAACTTGGATTGAGGATAAAAATTCGTGCAGTTCTGCTTGCTCAACGAAAAATTTACCAATAACGTGAAAAAATATCCTTTTTGCACTGCACAGACCTGTTACAATAGGCACAAGAGAAAACTCGGCTTCTGAATAATCTGAATAAAAGGAGAACCATCATGCAGAAATTTGAAAAAGGTTTTTTCATCGGTGCTGCAACAGCAGCCCATCAGGTAGAGGGCAACAACACCAACAGCGACTACTGGGCACAGGAGCAGCTGCCCCATTCCAGCTTTACGGAACCCAGCGGCATTGCCTGCGACCATTATCATCGGTATGAGGAAGATATTAAGCTGCTGGCCGATGCCGGGCTGAACGCCTACCGTTTTTCCATCGAGTGGGCACGGGTGGAGCCGGAGGAAGGAACGTTCGACCCGGAAGCCATTGAACACTACCGCAGGGTGATCGCCTGCTGCAAGGCACACGGCGTAGAGCCCATCGTCACCCTGCTGCACTTCACCAGCCCCAAGTGGCTTATCTGCAAGGGCGGCTGGGAAGCAGAATCCACGGTCGAGGATTTTAAGCACTATGCAGCCTATGTCATGGAGCAGCTGGGCAGCGAGCTGCGCTATATCTGCACCATCAACGAAGCCAACATGGGCCTACAGCTGGCCGCTATTTCCAAGCGGTTCCGCCTGATGGCAGAACAGGCTGCCAAGAATGCCGCCGCAGCCGGAAAGTCTGCCGAGGGCACAGTGCAGGTGGGCATGAACTTCCAGAAGATGATGGAAAACATGAAGTATGCTGCCATGGAGAACGCGCAGGTGTTCGGCACACCCCAGCCGCAGATCTTTGTCAGCGAGCGCACCCCGGAGGGCGATCTGCTGGTGCTGCGCGCCCATGCAGCCGCACGGGATGCCATCAAGGCCATCTGCCCGGAAGTCAAGGTGGGCTTGACCCTTTCGCTCCACGACTTGCAGGCACAGCCCGGCGGCGAAGCCTTTGCCGAGGCCGCATGGCAGGAGGAGTTCACCCATTACCTGCCCTACATCAAAGAGGATGACTTCTTAGGTGTACAGAACTACACCCGCACCCTTTACGGCCCGCAGGGGCAGCTGCCGGCACCGGAGGGCGCAGAGCTGACCCAGATGGATTACGAGGTCTATCCGCAGGCACTGGAACACGTCCTCCGCAAGGTGGCAGAAGATTTCAAGGGCAATCTCATCGTCACCGAAAACGGCATTGCCACCGCCGATGACACCCGCCGTGTGACGTTTATCCGGCAGGCACTGGAGGGCGTGCAGCATTGCATCGCTGACGGCATCCCGGTGAAGGGCTACTTCCATTGGAGCCTGATGGACAACTTTGAGTGGCAGAAGGGCTATGCCATGCAGTTCGGCCTGATTGCCGTGAACCGTGAAACCATGGAACGGACGGCAAAGCCCAGCCTTGGGGTGCTGGGTAGTTACGCAGAAAGATAAGCTGCAATAGCAAAAAACAGGCTGCGGAAGATGCTTCTCGCAGCCTGTTTTGGCTCAGTGGGAAAGATGCAGACCATGGACACCATCCGCAACCACGGCGGCGATCACATCAATTTGTTTCTGCGCCAGTTTTGCATCGGTGTTCAGAAGCCCCGAAAGGCCGTTCATTACAAAAATCAGGATGGCTCCGACATTTTCATATTGGGATGGTTCCATGTTTGCGAGTTTGATTTGTTCCAGAATGGCATCTCGCAGATGCTGTGTAAAGCGGTTCATGGCTGATGCCGGAACGACACCGAGGTAATCGGTTGCCTGCTGGAGAGAAGCAAACATCTCCTGCACAAAGGTCTCCGGCGCATCCAGCAGCTGCTGTGCGCCGCCCATATTGTCGCAGACGAGCTGGACCGTCTGCCGCTCTATTTCGGCGGTGAGCGCATCCAGCGTTTCGTAGTGGGAATAAAAGGTCGTTTTGTTGATCTCGGCGCGTTCGGCAATTTCTTTGACCGTGATCTTTTCGATGGGCTTCTCCCGCAGCAACGCAATAAACGCTTTCTGAATGGCACGCTTCGTTTTTTTGACACGGATATCCATACAATTCCTCCGTCAATGTATTTCGTAAAGGATGCTTAACCAACGCTTTGAAGGTGAACCGTTGCTTAAACACCGGACACGCCGGAAACTGCTGATTGCAGCCCATGCGCCACAGTGCTATTATAGCACCACAGGAATGGATAAGCAACTAAGGGTTGCAAATCTGATTCGTAAATACGATAAATCATCGGAAGACAATCCACGATGAAGTGGAATGGCTGAAGCAGAGCAACATGATCTGAGAAAAAGGAGAATGAAAATGATGGATTTCAACAGTGTCAAAGGCAAGGTAGCAATCGTTACCGGCGCAAGCCGCGGCATCGGCCGCGCCATTGCCGAGTGCTGGGCGGCACACCGCTGCATGAGTATGAGGTAGAGGATTACGAGAAGATCTTCTCCCTGAACAGCGAGGGCGTCTTTGCCGGGATGAAGTACGGCGCAGAAGCCATCCTCAAGAGCCACAGCGAGGGCGGCTTTCTCATCAACGTGGCATCGGTGGCGGGTCTTGTACCCCAGCGCGGACAGGCACTGTACAGCGCCACCAAGTTCGGCGTGGTGGGCATGACCCGTGCAGCGGCACTGGATTACGCAGAATACGGTATCACCGTCAACGCCATCTGCCCCGGTTACACCAAGACCAGCATCTTCGGTGATGCACCGGCTGCGGCCATGGACTTTTTTGCATCCGACTGCCCGGCAAAGCGGATGGGCGACCCGGAGGAGTGCGCCGCACTGGCACTTTTCCTTGCCAGCGGTATGGCACGGTACATCACCGGTGCAGCCATCCCGGTGGACGGTGCACTGTCTGCCGGGCACCAGAGCGTCAGCAGCTGGAAGCACCCGGAAATTTTGACCGACGGCAAGCTGAACAGCCAGAGCACCATTGCAGCCCTGATGGAAAACGAGGCCGCAAAAGCCGTTGTGGAGCAGTACTTGCCCGGCTTTGCTGACAATCAGCAGGCAAAAGCCGCATACGGTATGACCTTTGGTAAGATCGGCTCCATGCTGGGTCTGCCGGAAACGGCACTGAAAGCACTGCTGGATGCGCTGGATAACCTGTGACTGAAACCGCTCTGAAAGCCCCATGACCGGGGTTTTCGTTCTATCTGTGTACGGTTGACTTTTGGAGGAGATCATGAAAAACGAAGCACTTTTCCGTACCGGCTCTGTCTGGAAGTCCATTATTTCTATGGCGGTGCCCTCCATCATCATTATCCTTGTCATGGTGCTGTACAACATGGCGGATATGTTTTTTGTGGGCTGTCTGGGCGATACTGCACAGGTGGCGGCGGTCTCCGTTGTGGGACCGGTGTTTTCGATCCTTGCGGCGGTGGCAACGATGCTTGGCGCAGGCAGCAGTGCTGTCATTGCACGCTGCTTTGGCGCGGGTGAGATCGAGCAGGGCAAGATCTGCTCCTCGCTCTGCTTCTGGACCAGCTTTTTTCTGGGCGTTCTGGTCAGCATCGGTCTGCTGGTGGGCAGAGTGCCGCTTCTGGGAATGCTGGGCTCGAATGCAGAGATCTTCCCCTACGCGGAGCGGTATCTTCAGGTCCTGGCACTGGGTGCGCCGTTTTTTATCCTGTCCAACAGCATGGCGATGCTGGTGCGTGCAGAGGGAGCGGCAAAAGAGGGCATGATCGGCAATCTTCTGGGCACGCTGATCAACTGCATTTTTGACCCGCTGTTTATTCTGGTGCTGAACTTCGGTGTCAGCGGTGCGGCTGCCGCCAGTGTGCTGGGCAACCTTGTGGCGACTGCCTGCTATCTGCGCTACATCGTCAAGCACGGCACGGTGCTGACGGTTGATTTTCGTCCTGCCCTGAAAAAGCCGCAGATGCTGGGCGAACTGCTGGCCATTGGACTGCCCAACGGCATCAGCAGCCTGCTGGCCGGGTTTGCATCCTCCTTCAGCAACCGGCTGTTGGTGACCCACGGTACGGCGGCGGTCGCAGCTATGGCAGCGGCAGGCAAGACGACCATGGTCATCAGCATGATCGCCATGGCGATCTGCATGGGCTGCCAGCCGCTTCTGGCGTACAGCTACGGCGCAGGCGACTCAAAACGCCTGAAACAGCTTTTGAAGGACCTGATCCTGCTGACCGTTGTTTTTGGCGTCCTTGCCGGAGCTGCCAGCTTTGCCGGACGCAATGCGCTGATCGGGATGTTCATCAAGGAAGAAGACACTTTCCGTCTGGGAACGCAGCTGGTGGTCTATCTGGTTCTGGGCAGCCCGGTGATCGGTCTGACCTATCTGGTAACCAATCTGCTGCAATCTGTGGGCAGGGCAAGCGGTGCGGTGGTGCTCTCTCTTTTGCGGCAGGGGCTGCTGCTGATCCCGCTGCTGTACCTGATGAATGCGCTTTGCGGCGTGCAGGGCATTGCGGCGGCGCACCTGATAGCAGACGTTGGTGCTGCGGCTATCTCTGCGGGCATCCTGCTGCACTGGCTCCGGGCCTCGATGGAAAAAACGGCGGAAGTATGATATACTGTTTTTATCAATGAGCCGGAGGGGTTACACATGGATGTTCTCCAGAATATGATGCTGCTTTCCGAACTTGTCCAGTGCGGCGGCAATGTTTATACATGGTGCTATGATGCACAAGGTGTGCTCTTGCGGAGCAACTGCCCGGACGAGGCATTCCTTGCCAGCGCATTTGAGCTGTTCGGCTGCAAACAGCGGATGCTGGAGCATGGGAACCGGGACGATGTGCCCGTTACCTTGGGAACGGCGCTGGGGCTTTTGTGGGGCGCAGCCTTTGAAAAGGAAGAGGGAAAACTGAAGCGCGTCTGGGTCATCGGGCCGGTGTTCTATCAGGATGTGACGCTGCGCGGGATCGAGGACGGACTGAAATATTACAGCAAGCTGGAAATCAGTGTGGCATGGACGATCCATCTATACAAAGCTCTTGAAAAAGTCCCTACCCTGCAAAACACCATTATGAACCGCTATCTGCTGATGATGCACTACTGCCTCACCGGGCAGCGGCTGGAGCTGAGCTGTGTCAACAGCAGCACAGCGCAGGAGGAGCGGCTGAAAAGCTCTGCCATCCCCCACGACCGGCATAAGATCTGGATGGCGGAGCAGGGAATGCTGCAAATGGTCCGCACCGGAGATATGAATTACAAGCAGGCACTTTCCAATAGTATGAGTATGAGTGCGGGTGTGCCGGTACAGAGCAGCGATGTGCTACGCCAGAGTAAGACCTCCATCATCGTGTTCACCTCGCTGGTGTGCCGTGCTGCCATTGAGGGTGGTCTTTCCCCGGAGGAGGCGTACTCGCTGGGGGACAGCTACATTCAGGCGGCAGAATCGGCAAAATCGCTGGATGAGCTGAGCCCCCTTGCAATGATGATGTACGATGATTTCATCCGACGTGTCCACAAACACCGGACAAACCCGAACCTCAGTAGACAGATCCAGAAGTGTGTGGATTATATCGAGATGAATCTGGACAAAAAGATCGTAGCGGAAGATCTTGCCGCCCTGGTGGGCTACACAGAATATTACCTCACCCACAAATTCAAGGAAGAAACGGGTCTGAGTGTCACGAACTATGTAAAGTTTGCAAAGGTCGAACGTGCGAAAGTTCTGCTGAAAAGTACACCGTTCAGCGTCCGGGAAATTTCCGAGCAGCTTGGCTTTGCCACCCGCAATTATTTCAGCGCAGTCTTTCAGCAGGTCACCGGAAAAACGCCCATGGAATTCCGGGAAACATAAAGCAGAACAGGCATCCTGCGATACCGTTTGGCGGTATCGGACAGGATGCCTGTTCTGCTATGATGAAAAAGAATGGAGAAAGATGGCTTAGTTGAGGAACTTTTCGTTCAGGGTCACGCCAAAGTCGTGGGCAATAGCACGGAGGTCGTCGTCGGTGATGGTCTGCCGGATGATGCCGCCGCCCATGGAGAGCACCTTGACGTAGATTTCTGCGCTCTTTTCAATGGTGTGGGCCAGACCAAAGGTGATGTCAAAGTCCGGGCCGGAGGCAAACAGACCGTGCTGTGCCCAGATGGCAGCCTGATAGGTTTTCATCAGCTCACTGGTGGCCATGGCAATGTCTGCACCGCCGGGCACCATCCACGGGCAGACGCCCACGCCCTCCGGGAACACCACCGGGCACTCGGTGGCGCTCTGCCACAGGGCACGGGTGAAATCCCGGTCGGTCAGGGGCAGAATGTAGGTCAGGGCAATCACATTGGTGGCGGCCTTGCGGACACTGTGGTTCATAAAGTGGCTGGGGAACTCACTGGTGGGCTTCGCGCCGCCCTCCAAGCCCCAGACGATGCGCCAGCTGTCGCCCTTGTCGTTGATCTCCACAATACCGATGCTGTGAACAGGGTCCGGCTCCACGTTGCGGAAGAACTTGCCGGAACCGGTGGTGATGAAATACTCCCCCGCCAGATTATCCGCCTGCACCCCCATGTTCACCCATTCGCGGGGCTGCGGGTCAAAGAAAGGACGGCACTGTGCCACTTCCTCTTCCTTCATGCGGTAGGTCAGGTTGCCGCCGTTGCGCTCGTGCCAGCCCTGCAGCCAGCCATCGTTGCACATCCGCATAAAACCTTTGACGATCTCAATATCCAGAATACCCATCTTCAAAAACCTCTCTCATTCAAATGCGCTTGCTCAGCACGTTCTGCTCGTACTTTTTGACTTCCTCAAACCATGCACCGTCCACCGGCACACCGTTCCGGCGGCAGTATTCGTCCCAGACTTCCCCAAAAGGCAGGGTCTTCAGCTCCTCCTGCCGAACCATCAGCTCGGTGAACTGGTTGGTGTCCTGCAGCTTCTTCAGCACCGTATGCGGGGTGCACAGGGCAGACAGCAGCGCCTTTTCCACGTTGCGGAAGCCCACTGTCCATGCGGAGATGCGGTTGATGGAAGCGTCAAAGTAATCCAGTGCAATGTTCACCCGGCCGTCCAGACCGCCGCAGCGCACGATCTCCTTGCAGATCTCCTTCGTTTCGTCGTCAAACAGCACCACATGGTCGGAGTCCCAGCGGATGGGGCGGGTGATGTGGAGGGCAATCTCCGGGAAGAAGGCCAACAGGGCGGGGATCTTATCGCTGACCACCTCGGTGGGATGGTAGTGGCCGTTATCCATCAGCGGAATGCACTTTTCCCGGTTGAAGGCGGCGTAGCTCAGGGCAAACTCAGCGCTGCCAACGGTGTACGCCTCCACACCGATGCCGAACACCTTGCTCTCGATGCAGGGCTTCACCAGCTTGAAGTCGTAAGGCTCGCTCAAAATCTCGTCGATGCTGGCCTTGTAACGGTCGCGGGGACCTTTGCGATCCGCCGGTACGTCCAAGCCGTCGCCCGTCCAGATGTTCATGGTGCAGGGCTGCCCCAGCTCCTCGGCCAGATACTGACTGATGCGGATGCAGGCCTTGCCGTGTTCCACCCAGAATTTCCGGGTCTCCTCGTTGGGGCTGGCAAGGGTCAGCGGGTCGCACTTGGGGTGGGAGAAAAAGGTGGGGTTGAAGTCTGCGCCCAGCCCTCTTGCCTTGCAGAAATCCACCCATTTTTTGAAGTGCTTCGGCTCCAGCCTGTCCCGGTCCACCCACGGGTTTTCTTCGTCAAAAATGGCATAGGAGGCATGGAGGTTGATCTTTTTGGTGCCGGGGCAGAGGGACAGCACCTTGTCCATATCTGCCATCAGTTCCTCCGGGGTGCGGGCACGACCGGGGTAGTTGCCGGTGGTCTGGATGCCGCCGGTCAGGGGCTTGGTGGGGTCGGTGTCAAAGCCCCGGACATCATCTCCCTGCCAGCAGTGCAGGGAGATGGGCACGGTCTTTAACCGGGCAATGGCAGCTTCGGTGTCCACGCCAATGGCGGCGTAGCGGGCTTTTGCTTCTGCGTAACTCATAGGGTTCCTCCTTCTTAAATCTGCATCTGAATTTTCAAATTGCCGATGGCGGTGGCTTCGATGGGCAGCGCCACCACCTGCTTTCCGATGTAGTGGGCAGTCAGCTCGTTCAGGGTGGCGTTCTTTGCGCCGCCGCCTGCGATGTACAGTTTGTCCCAGTGCTGCCCGGTCACAGCCTCCATCTCACGGTAGGCTTCCCCGTAGCAGTACGCCAGCGAGTGGTAGATACTGTTGATGAGATCGGCATCCGTGGCAGGGGCTTCGCCGGTCTCGGCAAGGGTGGCTCTGATCTCTGCGCGCATATCCTGCGGGGCAGAGAACCGGGCTGCATTCACATCAAAAATGCGGGTGTAGGTGCTGGTCTTGGCCAGCTCCACCATCTGGGCAAAGGAAATGCCCAACTGTTTTTGCACACACTGGATGATCCACAGACCCATGATGTTTTTCAGGTAGCGGATGTACCCTACGCCGCCCTCGTTGGTAAAGTTGGCACGGCGGCTTTCCGGGCTGGTGATGGGCTTTGCCAGCTTGACCCCCAGCAGGCTCCATGTACCGGAGGAAAGGAACGGCGCATCCCCCTGTTCCATGGGGATGCCCTCTACCGCGCTGGCGGTGTCGTGGGTGGCGCACAGCACCACCTTGGTCTGCCCGCCCACCTCGGCGGCAATGTCCGCCTTCAACGGGCCCAGCACCGTACCGGGTGCGGTCAGCTTGGGGAACATCGCCTCCGGCAAGCCCAAAGCTTTGAGAATCTCCAGGTCGTACTCCCCGGTCTGGGCATTTACGAGCCCGGTGGAGGTGGCGTTGGTGTACTCCCGTGCCTTTACGCCGCAGAGCTTCCACAGAAGATATTCCGGGATCATCAAAAAGTCCTCGGCCTGCGCCAGCCGCCCGACTTTTTTGTCGGCATACAGCTGATAAATGCTGTTGAAGGGCTGGAACTGGATGCCGGTGCGCTGGTAAAGCTGCGCAAAGGGCAGAATGCTGTGGACTTCGGGAATCACGGCCTGTGTCCGGTTGTCCCGGTAGGCGTAGATCGGGTAGAGGGGCTGACCGTCTTTCAGTAGCACATAGTCCACCGCCCATGTGTCGATGGAAAGGCTCTCGATATTCGGATATTTTGCAAAGGCTTCCCGGATGCCCTGCTTCACGTTAGCAAACAGGCTGTCGATGTCCCATTCCAGATGACCGTCCACCCGCTGGACGCTATTGGGAAAACGGTACACTTCCTCGGTGCGGAGAACGCCGTTCTCCATCCATCCCACAATGTGCCGCCCGCTGGACGCACCAATGTCGATGGCAAGATAGTTTTTCTGCATAATGCGCCTCCTGTGTGGCTTTGACTGCTACCAGTATAGCGGTATGATGCGGGCAATTCCATCCGCAAAGGTGACGCATTCTTTGTGAAAAGTCTACTCTTGCACGGCAAAGACCGGTGCGCTATACTGAACACAGAAAGTGAGGAACCGGAAAATGTTGACTTATAACATGGATGTGACCCCGGAGAGTGTATGGAAACGCACTACCCCCAGCGAAGCAGAGCTGGCACAGCCCTATTACTGCACCGAGGCGGGAGTGTTTTACGCCCAGCAGCATTTTTCCACCGCCCGGACAGATAAGGAAAGTTACATCCTGTTTTATACCCTCCGGGGTGCAGGGCTGATTGAGCAGGGGGAAAGCCATGTGGTGCTCAGCACCGGGCAGGCGCTGCTGCTGAACTGCCGCACCCCGCAGAGCTACTGCACCGCTCCGGGGCAAAGCTGCTGGCATCATTATTGGGTGCATCTGGACGGCGCAGGGGTCGCCGCCATGGAGCCGCTGCTGCTGCCGGGCAAAAAACTGACCCCGGTGCAGCTCACCGGGGTCAAGATGCAGGAATATTTTGAAATGCTTTTGGGGCAGATGGAGCGCAGCACCGTGGACAGCATGGTGCACACCGGATTGGCTCTCCACGAAATGCTTGCCTTATGTGCACAGAGCATTCTTGCAGAAGCTGAAACCACCAGCGCACGGCAGGTCATTTTGCAGGCAGCGGAGACCCTGCGCAAAAATTACCAGCAGGAACTTTGCCTTGCCGACCTGCTGGCAGAGGCGCACATGAGCAAAAGCTATTTTCTGCGGCTGTTCCGGCGGTATATGGGCACAACACCGTATAATTATCTGGTCAACTTTCGCATCACACAGGCAAAGGAACTGCTTGTCCTTACCGACCACAGCGTCAGCGAAATTGCACAGAAGGTAGGCTTTGGGGATGCCAGCAATTTTTCCACCCGCTTTGCAAAAGCCACCGGGCAAAGCCCTCTGCAATACCGCAAAAGTGCGCTGAAGCCGCTGGAGGGGGCATGGTGAGCGGAGGAATTGTGTCAAAATGACACAATTCCTCCGGGTGCTTTCATAGAACCATGGAATGTGAATGTTTTGCCTTTAAAGAGCGTTCGTTTTTTTGATGAATCTTATGAGAAACGTAAAAAATGCTTGCAATCATCTGTAAAATATGGTATATCCATTATACGAAACATTGCTTTGAAAAAACGATCCACCGTTCAATGATGTATAAATGGGAGGTGCCTGCCATGACTGCTGTGATCTATGCTCGTTATTCAACTGACAGCCAGCGCGAGGAATCCATTGAAGGTCAGATCCGGGAATGCACCGCCTATGCGGAAAAGAATGGCTTCACGGTGGTAAAGCATTACATTGACCGTGCCGTCTCCGCAAAAACGGACAACCGCCCGCAGTTCCAGCAGATGATTAAAGACAGCGAACGCGGCATCTTTGATGTCATCATTGTCTGGAAGCTGGATCGTTTTGCCCGGAACCGCTACGACAGTGCCCGGTACAAGACTCAGCTGAAGCGGAACGGCGTGAAACTGGTATCGGCAACGGAAGTCATTTCGGCTGGCCCGGAGGGCATCATTCTGGAATCGGTGCTGGAAGGCTACGCCGAATACTACTCGGCTGACCTGTCCGAAAAGGTCGTGCGCGGCATGACCGAGAATGCTCTCAAGGGTATTTATAATGGCGGCACTATTCCGTTCGGCTACATGATCGATGAGACCCGGCATTACCAGCCCGACCCGTTGTTGGCACCGTATGTGGAGCAGACGTTCCAGAAGTATGCGGACGGTGCGACCATGACTGACCTGAGGGATTGGTTAAAGGCGCACAACATTAAGAACTCGATGGGCGGGGAGATGTCCTATAACACCATTCAGCGGATGCTGAGCAATCGACGGTACATCGGCGAGTTGCGTTTGCGGGATGTGGTACAGCCCAATGCAATCCCGGCTCTTGTGTCAGAGGACCTGTTCAACAAAGTACAGGAAAAGCTGGCGAAAAATAAAAAGGCCCCTGCCCGTCATAAGGCAGAGGAAAGCTATCGTTCAACAAGGTGCAGGAAAAGCTGGCGAAAAATAAAAAGGCCCCTGCCCGTCATAAGGCAGAGGAAAGCTATCTGCTCACCACCAAGCTGTACTGCGGTAAGTGCGGAGCGCTGATGTTCGGAGAAAGCGGTGTCAGCCACACCGGGAAAATGTATACCTATTACAAGTGTGCTGCAGCCAAGAAGAAAAAGACCTGCGATAAAAAGGCTGTGCGGAAACAGTGGCTGGAAGATCTGGTGGTCAACGAAACCATGAAGCTGGTGGAAGATGACGCTTCCATGAATGCCATCATCGCCAAAGTGATGGAATTGCAAAATCAGGAAAGCACGGACCTGCCCATCTACGAAAAGCAGCTGAAGGAAACGGAAGTCGGCATCACCAATATGCTGAATGCCATCCAGATGGGCATCCTGACCAGTTCCACCAAGGAACGGCTGGAAGCTCTGGAAGAGCAGCGGAAGGAACTGAAAGCCCGCATTGCAGAGGAACGGCTTGCAAAGCCGAAGATGAAAGAGGAGTTCGTCCGGTTTTGGCTGCTTCGCTTCCGCAAGCTGGATATGACCCAGCCGGAGCAGCGGCAGGCGCTGGTGGACACC
>QWCE01003992.1_pt1 | contig 15340 bp, 21 predicted proteins | sample 1972531 | NCBI WGS metagenome assembly QWCE01 (sample SAMN09866716, study PRJNA288562) | Human gut metagenome isolate term4_stool, whole genome shotgun sequencing... | reverse complement strand
CACCTGCGACAAACTTAGTGTTTTCAAGGGATTCAGAGATATTTGATAATAAAATATAACAATTATTAAATCCCTTGGAATACATGAAATCTCAATTCCGATTTAGTAAGTTAAACTCTGAGTGGAAGTGCTTTGGATAATGTGATATACTATGTAAGATTAAGTGATTTGTGTCACAAGGCATATGCAGATTATGCAGCCGGAGCTATTTCTGGAATGGCATATAACAAGATTTATGCTGTTTGTATGGATTATGCATATCCTAAATAGATTTTAAAATAGGAGATTTCGTTTATGTTTTGGGATAATGTTGCAGGTGTTTATGACATATTTGCAAATGTTATAAATAGAAAAACGCACGAGGGCTTGCGGACAAAGGTGGCTGAGGAGGTTTCGAAAGAGGATGTAGTATTAGAATGTGCATGTGGGACGGGCTTGCTCAGTGGAGTGATAGCAGAGAAGTGTAAAAATCTTGTAGCAACGGACTTCTCCGTAAAGATGCTTAAAAAAGCAAGTAAGAAACATCGTGCGTATACTAATATAGAATTCAGAGAAGGCAATATTTTACAGATTGAGTATCCGGATGGGAAATTTGATGTTGTGGTTGCAGCTAACGTAATTCACTTGTTGGATGAACCATATAAGGCATTGGCAGAATTAGACAGAGTGTGTCGCATAGGTGGAAAGATTATTATTCCTACATATATGAATAAAAATGAAAAAGGTAAAACAAGCGGATTTGCTAATACTGTGGGAAAAGCCGGAGCGGATTTTAAAAGGCAGTTTACCTATGATACATATATGGAGTTTATAAAAGAAGCCGGATATGAGAATGTGGAGTATTCATGGGTTGAAGGAAAGATTCCGTGTACGGTTGCGGTTATTACGAAATAGTAATCGGAGCAATTTGAAGTTTACAGCGAGGTGAATGAGGATGAATTATGTAGAATATGGAAGAGAAAATAATGATGTAATTATCCTCTTACACGGAGGAGTTTTATACACGTTCTTCCTGATATGTATCATGGAGAGTTTTCAATAAATCACGCAAATGATTATGTGAGAAAAATATTGGAAATAGTAAAGCAAAGATAATTTTCATTTCTTTAGGACTTTTGAAAAAAGAAATTTTGGAAAAGAAGGGATTTGTTTCTATAATCGTCGATGAGAAAGATAGAAGAAAGCAGCGTATAGAAGGATACCTGCGGACAGTCGGATATCAGATATTACATCTGGGAGAGAAACTCCTGTTTACTTACGGCTCATCTATAATAGCGGCGGATTTTTGGTGCCAATCCGCTGGTAGGTTCATGCACCTACTTTGGTTCGTCTGTCATACGGACTGATAGTATAGTGGTCTCAGAAGGAGGTATCTATACTATGAGTATAAGTGATACATTTACAAAACAGCAGTGGCAGGATCAGGAAGCACTTCACCGTTTCCAGCTGATCTCACCGCTTCTTCAGACAGGTCTGGATGATGCCAGACGCTTACAGCTGCGCAGAACGATTGCTGATGAGAATAACATTTCCGTCCGCACCCTTTACCGGTATGAGAAAGCGTTCGCTGAAAAACAGTTCACAGGTCTCAGACCAGCCGGACACGATAAACGACGATCGCAGATCCTTCTGGAAAACTTCGGCTTCACGAAGTTTGGTACCGTGAACAGTAACCAGCTTTTGACTTTTCCGGAAATTCATGATATTATTGGTTAGTCACAACTAACCAATAGATAATTATAAAGGAGAAAGCCTTATGACACCAGAAGAATATAAACAACTTTCTATTAAAGAATTTACGCAGGCTGCAAAAATTTATGATAGTGGACACGCAGGAATTTATGAAATGTGCAAGGATGATTATCCTCCGATTTTGGCTGAATTGGAAAAGGAATCATTCCATGATGTTCTTGACTGCGGCTGTGGAACCGGACCGATGTTGCAGCTACTTCATGAAAAATATCCGGATAAACATTATGTTGGTCTTGATCTTACACCGGAGATGATCCATGTTGCTCAGGCGAAAGAGCTTTCCAACACGGAATTTATTGTAGGTGATAGTGAAAATCTTCCTTTTGACGAAGATTCTTTTGATGCAATTATATGTTCAAATAGTTTTCATCACTATCCGAATCCGCAGAATTTTTTTGACAGTGCTTATCGTGTTTTGCGAAAGGGCGGTCGTCTGATCTTGAGAGACTATACATCATCGAATCTCGGTGTCTGGCTGATGAATCATCTGGAAATGCCTCTGGCAAATCTGGTGGGACATGGAGATGTGAAAATATGTAAGCAGGAAGAATTTATAACTATGGCAGAAAAAGCCGGATTTACAGTATTGAGTATGGAACGGCAGAAAGGTTTTCGTGCACACCTTGTTGCACGAAAATAAGGATGGCACGAAGTGCGACACCGTGAACATCATAAACGTTAGCTACACATTAAAAGATATTAAATATGACATGGGTTAAAATGGATCTTTAGGGAACTTTTTTGTAGTATATAGATGAAAAAGTTCCCTAAATTTTTTGTGCCAATAATTAGAGTTCTATGATAAAAATCTAACTATGCGAATAAAATTTGAAAAATATTCGCAAAAGTACTTGACAGAGAGGTTAGTTAGGACTAACATATATGCGAATGAAATAAAGAAAATGTTCGCATATAGCGAGGAGGAAGCAGAATGTTTATTGAAGGAAAAGACTTAGTAAAAAAATATGGAAAGGGCGAGGCAACAGTGTATGCCTTAGATCATACCGATTTCAGTATGGAAAAAGGAGAAATCGTTGTAATCCTTGGCCCGAGTGGAAGTGGTAAGAGTACACTGTTGAATATACTCGGTGGTCTTGATAAGGTGACAGAAGGAAGCATGATGGTGGATGGAGTGAATCTTGAGAAGATGTCTGCTAAGGAACTTGAAGTATACAGAAGAAATAAGCTTGGATTTATATTTCAGTCATATAATCTGACACCGGATCTCACAGTCAGAGAGAACATTGAGATGACCGCAGAGCTTGTAAAGGAGCCGCTTGATGTAGATACTCTTATGGAAAGTCTTGGACTTGCCAAGTATGAGAAGCATTTTCCAAAGGAGCTTTCCGGTGGTCAGCAGCAGAGGACGGCAATCGCCAGAGCCATGGTGAAGAAGCCGGATATCCTTCTTTGTGATGAACTTACCGGTGCATTGGACACCAAATCCTCAAAGGATGTTTTGAAGAGAGTGCAGAGTATGAATGATACATACAAGACAACCGTTGTGATCATTACACATAACGTGAATATAGCCAGTATGGCAGACCGTATTATTAAGATCACAGATGGTAAGGTTGTGTCAAATACGAAGAACGCAGACAAGAAAAGAGTAGAGGAGATGGAGTTGTAATATGACGATCAACAAGAGAGCTGGACGCAGCATTAAGAAAAATAAATCATTTTATATTATAAGTATTATCCTTACTGCACTTACATCTATGATCATAGTGGCGGCTGTGTCAACAGGTCATACCCTTACTAATGTTGTGAGAGATTTTGTAGATGAATATAAGGCAGAGGATGCAGAATTTGTTACATATAAGCCCTTGTCAGAGGAAGATATAGACAAGCTGGAAAAGGAATATGATGTAATCCTTCAGTATAGCGGCTATAAAGATATTCATGTAAAAGGCGGAGATCTGGATGGGGTAACTATCAGAGCATTTGCCATGCCTGAGAAGCTGAATCTGTGTGATGTGAGAGAAGGTCATGAACCGGGAGATGGAGAGGCACTTCTTACACAGGACTTTGCAGATGTTCACAACATAAAAATAGGGGATGAGATCTCCCTTGGAGATGATTCCTATAAGGTATCTGCATACACCACTAAGGCAGATTATATCTATATGCTTCAGACATTTACAGGGTTCATTGATAATAAGAAATTCGCAGCGATCGTTGTAGACCGTCCTGAATATGACCGGATTGATACAGAGGAGACCGGATATTATTCCATAAAGTACAATAAGGACAATTCAAAAGAAGTCCGCGAGAAGTTGAACAGCGATTATATAATTGCAAGTTATATGGCAGCTACAACGAACACCAGAATCTCGATGCCGGTAAATGAGGGAGATGCCGTTACCAACATGGCTACCATGTTTGCACCGGTCATGTTCGTCATTGTTCTTACACTGATTGTCATGGTGCTTGGAAGAAACATAAAGAATGAACAGTATCTTCTTGGAACATTTATTTCTCTGGGATTTTCGAGAAAACAGATCATAGGACATTATGTAAGATATGGTCTGATTCCGGGTGTGGTTGGAAGTGTACTTGGAGTGCTGGTTTCCATACCGCTTACTAAGGTTTTGTGCAGATTTTACATTGAATATGATTTTGAGACGCTTATATATAAGCCAACCTATGATCTTCCTTCTGTTGTAATTGCTCTTGTGGTACCGACGCTTCTTTATTGTGCGGCGATTGCAATACAGGCAGGAAAGCTTCTTAAGAAAGCACCTGTGGATCTGCTGAGAAATACAGGAAAAGATACAAAAGCCATTGGTATCATGAAGAACAGTCGCGCCAAGACCCAGGTGAAAATGAGAGTGAGAAGTGTAATGGGACATCCGGGAAGAAGTATCGTTACAACTATCGGTGTGGCGATAGCAGCCTTTTGTATCGTTGCCGGACTTGTTATGAGTGATAGTATGGATGCCCTGCTTAACGATGGCCTTACAAGTTCTATTAAATACGAATATCTGTACCGATTAAATACCCTTCAACAGGGCACACCGGATGAGGGAGAGGCGTTGTTCCAGAATTATTATGAAGTGGATGGCAGTACCGTACAGCTTTCTGCACAGGGAATAGAGACAGGTTCCAAGTATTTCCCGGACAAGACAGACAGTGGAGAGAAGTTAGAGCTTGACAAATATTATCTTACAAGTGCAGCGGCAGAGACATTTGGCATGGAGCCGGGAGAGGAATTGATATTTTATAACATTGCTGATCTTAAGGAGCATAAGGTAAAGATCAGTGGAGTTGTAACAGACAATACGCATTGCTACCTGTATACAGGAAGAGACAATGCGACAGAGCTTGCGGGTGTGGATGCCGGTACATACAACTGTATCATAAGCAAGGATGCTCTGACACTTGACAAGGAGATTGTGGCTAGTGAGACGAAGATGACGGTAACGGCAGATACAATGGATAATCTGATGGGACCTATGAAGGCAATTATTCTGATGATCGAGATCGTGGGAATTGTACTGGGTGTATTTGTACTGTACCTGATCATCAATATGATCGTGTCTGAGACGTCAACTAATATCTCGGTAATGAAGGTGCTTGGTTTCAACCGAAAGGAAATCTCAAACAGAGTACTGAATGTGAATCATGTTCTGGTATGTATCGGATATTTGTTGGGAATACCGATGGCATATACATTTGTCAAGGTAGGATATTCTGATACAATAGAGAATTATGGAATGTTGTTATCACCGGTTGTAACTGTGAAAGCAATCGTGACCGGTTTCCTGCTTACCTGGGTTACATATGAATTGTCCCTCCTTCTTCAAAAGAGAAAAATATCAAGGATTGACATGGTGGAAGCTTTGAAGGAAAATAGTAGAAGCGAATAGTATTTATTTGCGAATACTGTTATTGGAGGAGTCGGATGGCTAAGCGGGTATTTACAGAAGAGGAGAGAGCAGAATATAGAGAGAAAATGCTGGCAGCGGGATTTGATCTGCTGAAGCAGTATGGAATGACACATATGTCGGTTGCGAAGATCACGGAGGCAGCGGGCATAGGTGTCAGTACCTTCTATAATTTCTTTCCATCAAAAGAGGCTTATGTGTATGAGGTGTTGCAGTATAGGAGAAAGATTATTCCCGATCTGTTAAGGATGGCGCTGAATGGAAAGGAAAAGGCAGGACCTGCCGAGGCAAGAACTTATCTGAAATTCATGATTGACGAGAATTACAGTGTATTTCCAAGCCTTTCTCCGGAGGATGAGAAGCGGCTTGTGGAGATGCTTCCGGAGCAGGCGGCACCGAACCAGCAGAAAGAAATGCAGATTGCGAATCAATTCATAGCCGTTATGGAGGATGTCCGTCCGAATGCCAATATGACTCTGGTCGCAAATCTCATAAAGATCTATGTACTCGGTGCGGAGGGAAGGGAGATCCTTCATGAGGCAGCATATGAAGAGACTATGGAGCGTATGCGGGATCTGATATTGTATGAGATATTTGGAAGAACGGAGTAATGGAGGAGGATATAACATGAGCGGAAATATGATAGGATTTATAATATGGGTGATTGTTGCGCTTATCATCATTGGTATGGGAATCAATGCGTGCTTTTCAAAGAAGGAAGTTGCGTTTGGCTTTTGGGCAAATATTAAGCAGTTTCCTGTGAAAGATATAAGAGGTTATAATCGTGCTACCGGTAAACTGTTTATTCTTTATGGATTGATCTTAATTGTATTAGGACTGCCCCTGTTAAAGGGGCAGAATAATCCATATATTCTGTTGTCAGTACTCGGAGTGATGATTGAGACGATTGCGATTATGGTAATCTACGGTATGTGCGTTGAGGCGAAATATAAAGAATAATAGAATTCATGTAAAAATCAGCTTGTAATTGAAAAGAGTTGTGCTATAATTATGGGTTAGATGTGACTAACTGTAAAGATAGGGCAGTGTTTCTCTATGGAGGGTGATACGTCACAAAAGATAAGGATAAAGAGGAAGGTACATAGCAGTGAATATTCATGAATTTGGAAAAGAAAATAAGGAAACCATTTTGCTGATTCATCCATCTGTTGTGAAATGGGATTATTTTGAAAATGTGATTCCTTTGTTACAGAAGAATTATCACCTGTTGGTTCCGGCACTTCCTGGTTATGATTTTGATAATGACAGTGATTTTACCAGTGTGGAACAGATAGCATCTGAATTGAATACATGGCTTAAGAAAGAAGGATATCCGGAATTATATGCCGTATATGGTTGTTCAATGGGAGGTTCCATTTCACTGCTGGTAGCATTAGGACAAAAGATTAAGATAAGGCATTGTGTTATTGACGGAGGAATTACACCTTATCAGTTACCATGGATTGCAACCCGTTTTATTGCCTTGAAGGATTATCTTATGATGATGATCGGAAGAGCAGGTGGTGTGGCGTTACTGGAAAAAGCATTTGCGACAGATGATTATTCTAAGGAAGATCTGCAATATGTAGCGGATGTTTTGCGGCATTGTAGTAGCAAGACGATATGGAGAACGTTTGATTCATGTAATAATTATAAAGTTCCAGAACCGGTTCCCAAAGTGGATACGAAGCTTCACTACTGGTATGCAAAAAATGAGGAAAAAGAGAGAAAACAGGATATCAATTATATAAAGAGCAAATTTCCTCAGACGGAGTTTGAAATATTACCGGATTTGGGACATGGAGGACTTGTTTTATTGAAACCAGAATTGTTTGTGGAAATGATTGACAGACTTTAATTAGGAGGTATTAGAAATGATCGTGTTACTGCAAATTGTGTTATATTGTCTTTTATTTATGCTGCTTGTGAAATGTGCAGCAAGAAACAGCGGGCGGAACTGCTTATATTTTTACCCGGATGAATATTTAGCCGAGGCGCAGAAACGTGGGCTTGCAGACATAGAGGAGACAAAGAAGAAAGCAAAAGGATTTATGATACCATTCTGTATCATTCTGTTCATTGTTCTGATTCTATTTATTGCGGTATGGAATCATGTCACAGATTATAAGACAGCGTACATTCAGACAGCACTTTTCCTTGTAGTGATGAACTGGTTTGACGGTATTGTAATTGATAGAATCTGGGTAGGACATAGCAAGATCTGGAAGATAGAGGGTATGGAAGGTGTTCCATATGTTCATTCATGGAAAGCGATAATGAAAAAACGTAGCATTGCAACGGTATCTTATCTGATCATTGCATTTGCGGTGGCAGGTCTTATTGTGCTGATTGGAAAAAACTGATTCAAATGTGGTCAAAAGTCAGCATTTACCTTCTCAAAAATACGCTGGTGAAGAAGTTTGCAGAACTGACAAGCATATTGCCTGTAAATTACAAATATTATATTTTATGATTTAATAAAGAAAAAGTCGGAAATCATAAAACTGGAAGGTGAGTTTATGAAAGAAAGATTTTTTGTTAAATCAGAATTCCTTGGAACTGTAAAGAAACGAATCGGCATTTGTAGAACTGACGCGATATAGATAGCACAATAATTAAAACAATGAATAAAGTTCACAAAGTTTGCCACTGTGAACATTTTCTTGTTAATTAAGAAAAACTATGCTATGCTTTAAAATACATTGGTACTTATTCTACATTAAGGGGGCAGTACTGAATATGAAATATCATTTATCAGATCGGATAGTAAGAGAACTTTGTACTTTTGCTCAAAAGTATTCGGTTACAAGAATTGTACTGTTTGGTTCTCGTGCAAGAGGCACGAATGCAGAAAGAAGTGACATAGATATCGCTGTATACGGTGGAGACTTTGATAATTTTTATTGGGATGTTAAGGAAAACACACATTCTCTTCTGATGTTTGATATTGTACAAGCAGATGCATCAATTTCAGATGAATTAAAAGAAGAAATAGAAAAGGATGGTGTTGTGATTTATGAAAAAGCTTGATAACTTTACAAATTGTTTGATGATATTGGCAGATGCTGATTTCAAGATGGCAGAATCAAATGATATATATCGCACCGGGATTATTGGACAGTTTAACCTTACTTTTGAACTTGCATGGAAAGCGTTACAGGAAATTATGAGAATGCATAGTGTGAAAGGAGCAGATACCGGATCTCCACGCGAGATTTTACAGCTTGGTTATAAAATAGGATTTATCAATGATCCGGAAGTATGGCTGCTCATGTTAAAGAAAAGAAATACTTCTGTTCATATATACAATGAAGAGGAAGTAGATGAAATGATTATGCTGATACGTGATAGTTTTATTCCGGCATTTACCGTTCTAAAAGATACGCTGGTGAAGAAGTTGGAGGAAGCTGAAAGCAATTGGATGTGATACAATGTAGTTTGATACATTTGACACGAAGTATATAAAATATTACAAAGTGTATAAAAATATATAAAGAAGGAAGATGCCGATGGAAAATCCTTATTCTCTTGTATTTGGGAAATGCCAAGTAATTATATTGATCGTGAATTAGAATTAAATGAAATTATAGAAACTTATTCAGAGGAGGAACCCAGTATTCGGGCATATGCGCTTACAGGCCTTCGTGGATGTGGAAAAACAGTTGCACTATCATTTGTAGAAAAATACTTTCAGAAAAGAGAAGATATATTGATTGACAAGGGATACGGTAAAATAGATTTTACACTGCCAAGATTTAAAGAGATTACCTGCCGCAATATTGTGCTGGGCTTTTGGGCAAAGTGAAAAAGTTCATGAATTTTAATAATTGTATATTTGGAAATTTTTGATCGATTTTTGTTTGACTTTTTGGAAAATTATAAATATAATGAGGAACGAACGAGTAGCAAATCTGCGTAAATCCAGTTTTGCTGCTCTTTTTTTATGCAGAAAAAGGAGGATTAAGTTAAGATGGCAGAAAGTAACAAGATGAAGGAGATGCCGGTCAATAAGCTCATGGTGCAGATGGGGATACCGATGATCTTATCCATGGCACTGCAGGCGGTTTATAACATTGTAGATAGTGCATTTGTTGGAAATATGCGAGTAGGAAGTGAGGCAGCACTGAATGCACTGACACTGGTATTTCCGGTTCAGATGCTTATGGTCGCAGTTGGAATTGGAACCGGAGTAGGAACGAATGCACTTCTTGCAAGAACATTGGGACAGGGTGACAGGAAAAAGGCTGCAAAAGTTGCAGGAAACAGTTTATTCCTGGGAGTAATTATTTATGCGGTATGTCTGTTGTTTGGAATATTTGGTGTGAAAGCTTATATCGCATCTCAGACGGTTGATCCGAAAGTAATTTCTATGGGAACAGATTATTTAAGGATATGTTGTGTGATTTCATTTGGAATAGTTTTCTTTTCCTTATTCGAGAAATTATTGCAGGCAACCGGACGATCCCTGTATTCTACGATCGGTCAGATTGTGGGAGCAGTGGTAAATATTATTCTGGATCCGGTCATGATCTATGGTATCGGTCCGGTGCCGGAAATGGGAGTGGCAGGTGCTGCTTATGCTACCGTGATCGGTCAGGTTGCATCAGCGGTATTGTTATTCATTTTCCATATAAAATACAATAAGGAATTTGAGCATGGTGTAAAATATATGAAACCGGAAGGCAGAATAATCAGGGAAATCTATGCAATTGGACTTCCTGCAATTATTGCACAGGCACTTATGTCTATCATGGTTTATGTGATGAATTTAATTTTGAAATTCAGTCCGTCGGCACAGACGGCATATGGTTTGTTCTATAAGGTACAACAGTTTGTATTGTTTCTTGCATTTGGGCTTAGAGATGCAATCACACCGATCATTGCATTTGCATATGGAATGGGAAGCAAGAAGAGAATTAAGGATGGAATTAAGTATGGTCTGATCTATACCGTTGCATTAATGATTTTAGGCATTGCAATTACAGAGATTTTTCCAGGAGCTTTTGCAACGTTGTTTAATGCGGGACAGTCAAGAGTATATTTTATCAGTGCAATGAGAGTAATTTCAGTAAGTTTTCTGTTTGCCGGAGTCAATGTTGCTTATCAGGGAATCTATCAGGCATTAGACGGTGGCATCGAGTCACTTGTTATCTCATTGCTTCGACAGCTTGTTGTTATCCTGCCACTGGCAGGGATCTTTTCGATATTTGTGAGAAATGGTAAGATGACAGTTTCATTGATCTGGTGGGCATTTCCGATTACAGAACTTGTGGCATGTGTGGTGGGATATATATTTTTAAAGAGAGTTCAGAGGAGTAAGACGGAAAGCTTAGGATAATATTGAAATAAAAAGTTTATGGTAGATAAAATTTTAATTTTGAAATATAATATGATAAGTTCTTTTTGAGAGAAGCAAAAAGGATAGCGATATGATTTCATAAAACCTGAGAGGAGATCACCTGTATGCCGGAAAATACGAAGGACACTATTGCGGAAGCTGCAAGAAAGCTGGTGAAGGAAAAACAGATTAAAGAATTAACAGTCAAGGATATTGTAGAGGAATGTCATATTACAAGACAGACTTTTTACTATCATTTTGAGGACATACCGGCAATGTTTCGCTGGGTGTTGCAGCGGGATACAGAACGCCTGATACAAAGGTCAATTGAGTTGCAGGATGGGGAGCAGAAATTGAAGTTCTTTTTTCAGGTTGCACTTTAGGCGGCTTCGGATATACAACGCAGTATGAAGACTAATTATGGAATGGAATTACAGAAAATAATATATGATTATGGATATCAGCTTATCCTGACAGGAGCGGAAAAAGAACAGTTATATGCCGATTGCTCCGATGTGGAGCGTAACCTGTTAATACGATATCATACTTATGCATTGCTTGGACTGTTACAGAACTGGACACCGGATGACACCGAGCATATTGATCAGATTGTGCATAAGTTATATCTGTTGATCGGGGCTGGTTTCCCAGAAGATAAATGAGACATATAGACACCGGAGCGTATGAATTTATGCTTTGGTGTTTTTTTACATTTTGTGGATTGTGTCAATTGAGGTTTGTATATTGTTTCGTTCTTGCGGTAATTCTGTTTTTTAATCTGGTCATCACACCGTTGATGCTAAAGAAACAAGTGACAGAAGTTGATTATGGTACATTTATGACTATGATAATGAATAGGCAGGTGGTCTTATAACGAGATTACCCGCCTTTCTTTATGCCTGCAAGTGCGGGTATTGTTCAAATCGGAATCGATGTCATTGTACAAAAACATAGATTGACAGAATTTGATTTTATCGGATATGCTAGAGGAGTATGATATGGTACGAAAACGATGAGATTTATAAGAAAAGGAGATTTTTTATGGAAACAGTATATATAGCCGGTGGCTGTCTCTGGGGAGTGCAGCATTTTTTTGACAAGGCACCGGGAGTAATAGAGACAGAAGCGGGAAGAGCCAACGGGCAGACAGACTCTTTGGATGGTGCATATGATGGATATGCAGAATGTGTAAAGGTGACCTTTGATGAGAAGATTACGACCATTACTAACCTCATGGAGCAGTTATTTGAGATTATTGATCCATATAGTCTGAATAAGCAGGGGGTTGATGTAGGAAAGAAGTATAGAACGGGTATATATAGCACCTTTGCAAAGCACCTCGACGAGGCAAAAGCGTTTATCCGAAATCGGGAAGACCGTGATAAGATTGTTGTGGAGGTATTGCCGCTAACGAATTATGTCAGGAGTGCAGAGGAACATCAACATCATTTGGAAAGAAAACCGGAGGATTGCCGAATGTGTCATATTCCGGATGCAGTGCTGAACAAATATAGACAGACTGAATCGTGAGCATAAAATAATCATTTCACATGTAACGCATAAGGATTTGAATGCAATCGATATACACGGGAAATCGCAGGTTGTAAAGTATGGAACTATTATATGGCACGTTTTACGAATCAGGCACAATTGCAGTATGGCAATGTAGTTGCTAATTCCAATATTGCTGTTGATGAGATTTTGGAGTTTTTAGCGGCAGCAAAGACCGCAGTTAGAAAAACTTACGGACAAAATGACAGCATAACTTATATTGTGAGTATTGTGAATTCCGGAACTGTTACATTGAATGGGATCACATTAGCGGATAATTTAGGTGAGTACGAGTTTAATGAGACGACATTAGCTCCTTTGACGTATATTTCGAACACAGTAAAATATTATGTGAATGGAACCTTGCAACCCACTCCGACAGTGGTGACACAGTCCCCGCTTGTGATTTCCGGTATTAGCGTTCCGGCTGGCGGTAATGCAATCTTGGCATATGAAACGGCAATTAATGAATTTGCACCATTAGATACGGAAGCAGAGATTCACAACGTAGTAACTGTTTCGGGTGGAGGAATTACACCGATTACGGCAAGCGAGACTATTGATGCAGTAAGCAATCCTATCCTCACCATTACCAAATCACTGAGTCCGGTTCCGGTAACAGAAAATGGAACATTAACGTACACGTTTTTGGTTCAGAATACAGGAAATGTAGCAGCAACGGAAAGTGCATCTGCATTGATCACAGACACATTTAATCCGATTCTGTCCAATCTTTCCGTATCATTTAATGGTGCTGCGTGGACGGAAGGAGAGCAGTACACATATGATGAAGTTACAGGTGAATTTGCTACGGTAGCTGGTCAGATTACTGTTCCGGAAGCGGCTTATACGCAGGACGCAACAACAGGTGCATGGTTTGTGAATCCGGGGGTAAGTACTTTGATCGTAACAGGAACTGTATAAAAGAATAAGATATAATAATCATTCACTTGCTTGTAAGGGCGAGTCATTGAATGTAATCGCCATAATAGATTCTGAGAGTCTGTTATGGCGATATTTTTTGTCCTTTTGAAGTGAATATGATAGAATGATAACAATTTATTTGCTTGTAAGGGTGAATTGTTGAATATGATCATGAGCTATGCTCATGATATAATGGGAACATAATAAGAATGGGAGCAGGAACATGTACAAGACATATTTATTTGATTTAGATGGAACAATTACAGATCCGGGAGTGGGAATTACCGATTCAGTGATGTATGCACTTTCGCAATATGGAATTACTGTAGAAGAACGATCACAGTTGTATCGGTTTATTGGACCACCGCTGGTGGATTCTTTTCGGGATTTCTATGGGTTCAATGAAGAAAAGGCAGAGGAGGCTGTTGCATATTATCGGGAATATTACCGGGAAAAAGGCATCTTTGGCTGTTATGTGTATGATGGAATAGAAATGTTGTTGCAGACGCTGCGGGAAAAGGAGTGCCATATTTTATTAGCAACGTCTAAGCCGGAACCATTTGCAAGACAGATTTTAGAACATTTTAACTTGTATCAATATTTTGATGTGATTGCAGGAAGTGATTTTGAAAATGTACGTAACACGAAAGCCAAAGTAATTGCTTATGCACTTTCAATATTTGCCAATGATAAGGGCGTGACAGAGCAGGAGATTAAGGCATCGGCGGTGATGGTGGGCGATCGTTTTCATGACGTGAAAGGTGCGAATGAGAATGGGATCCCTACGATTGGTGTAACATTTGGCTATGGTTCGAAAGAAGAATTGGTGGAGGCCGGTGCTGTATATATTGCAGCAACGCCACGGGACATCGTAGAACCGATACAGGTGAGGTAGAAATATGGAATTTGAACGTATGATTGAGAATATGAAAATGGCGTTAAAGCGTGACAAACTTGTGATTTTTGTCGGGGCTGGTGTCTCGAAGAACTCAGGAATTCCAACATGGGGGCAGATGGTGAGGCAGTTTGCAGAGAGAATGGAATATCCGGTGGAACGATTATCAACAACGGAATATATTCGAATTCCACAATATTTTTATGATATGGATCAGAGTAAGGAACATGAAGAATATTATCGCATTCTGCAGGAAGAGATTACTTTAGATGTCGAGCCCAATCCACTTAATCGGTTGATTGTACGGATTCGTCCGAAACATATTGTAACAACAAATTATGATAAATTGATGGATGAAGTAGCAGACGGTTATGAGATCATACGGGAGGAGAGGGATTTTCTAAAGGCATCTACCAATCATTACCTTATCAAAATGCATGGAGATATGGATAGGGTACAGAAGATCGTGTTCAAAGAGGATGATTATCTGAAGTATTCGGAGACACATCGTTTAACAGAAACGTTTCTGAAGTCTCTTTTGATCGATCATGTATTTGTATTTGTGGGATATTCGTTAAATGATTATAATCTTAACACATTTACAAGCTGGATTGATTATATTGCACAGGAAATGAATGTTAAAGAACATATGCATAAGAATTATTTTTTGTCGAGCAGTGATCATGCAAGTAAACAATATCTGCAGCACTATTATCAAAACAAAGGATTGCAGGTGATCGATCTGTATGATCTTCCGCTGGAATTGGAACAGAAGATGCAGGAGGTTCCGCTAGAAGAGGAATTGGGAAGACGTACTTATATTGTTCTCCAACAACTAATAAACTGATACCCTTGCACAGCGTAAGTGACGGACGGACGCGCATGTTTTAGGTTGTGAACCCGGCTTTTGGGTGGTGTCATGTTGCAGCAGGCACATTCGCATTACGACTCGCACGCAGCAGTACTAGCACTCCTACTAATAAGCGAACTCAC
>QWCE01003990.1_pt1 | contig 15347 bp, 12 predicted proteins | sample 1972531 | NCBI WGS metagenome assembly QWCE01 (sample SAMN09866716, study PRJNA288562) | Human gut metagenome isolate term4_stool, whole genome shotgun sequencing... | reverse complement strand
TATAACATATCATCGCAGGCACACTCGCGTTACGACTCGCACGCAGCAGTACTAGGCTCGAAAATACCTCGCCGAGTGCTGGCGTGCTCCACGTACCTGATTATGATAAGTGTTATATCCTTACACCGATATTTACTGTAATGCGTTTCGCACCGGTCGACATTACGAACGTTTTACACCTAGCAACGAAACAACGCTGGTCTTTATGCCGTAACAATATTAACCAAAGTTAATGTTTTGAAAACATAATGTTATAGCCGTTGCTAATGTATATTGCGCATGCTCATTAAAATAGATTCCGGTGAAGAAGGTTGTCATGAATGAGTGCAGGTACGTGGAGTACGCCAGCACTTGGTGAGCGATGAAATCGCGAACCTTAGTACTGCTGCGTGCGAGTCGTAGCGCGAGCGTGCCTGCACCATCATGACACCTTCAAAGCACCGGATTCACAACCTTCAAGCATGCGCCCACACCGATGAGTGGGACCTACGCTGTTGAAGAGGAGAAGGAGGTGCAGCAATGGGAATTGATAAGGAGCTACAGCTGTCTTTGTTTCATCAGAGGGAAGAACAACGACGCCACATGGAATATCAGAAGGAATTTGGATTCTACAAGATGGTGGTATCGGGAAATATACAGGAGATTAAGAAATTATATACACCGGAAAGAGTGGAAATGGCATCAAAGGATGCAGAAAATGGTGTGCTATCGAAAGATCCATTACGAAATGAGCGGTATCATTTTGTGATATTAGCTGCCCTGCTTACGAGACTTTGTGTGGAAAATGGACTAGACCGGGAGAAAGCGTATACCTTAAGTGATCTCTATATTAATAAGATGGATGTCTGTATGGATATTCCTTCGATTCTTAATCTGCATAGAGAGATGGTAATGGAATATACAAAGCAGATGGCAAATCTGCATAAGGAAAATATCTATTCCATTCAGGTGAGAAAAGCAATGGATTACATCTATACACATCTAAATGAGAGAGTTACTGTGGAAGAACTGGCCGAGACATTGAAACTTAACCGCAGTTATTTTTCAAGCCTGTTTCACAAAGAAACGGGAAAAACGGTTACAGCATTTATCCGGGAAGCAAAGATTGTTGCGGCCTCGAATCTGCTTACCTTTTCGGAATATGACTATTCGGATATTGCGGAGTATCTGGGTTTTGCATCACAGAGCCATTTCATCAAATGCTTCCGGGAACAGACAGGGTATACGCCAAAGCAGTATCGTACCCAGTTCTATCAGCCTAAGGATCTGCGGCTTCCGACATGATTTTACCGCATATTTTCTTATACGGAACGAATGGATATATTAATAAAAAAATACTCTGCTATGGTTGTTGTCATCCATACTTAGCGTCATAATCGTAACAAAGTTGTATCATTTCTGCGAACTTTCTGACGATTTTCTTAAGAATGGTCTTAAGGTCTAGATTCTGGAAATATGTTTATGGTATACTCCATGTAGTCAAACGAGGTTCAAAGACAGGAGGACTAGATATGAGAAAGATGAAATGGAAAAGAGCAGCCGCCCTTCTTATGGCATCGGTTATGATGGTGTCTATGGTGGCTTGTGGTAAGAAGGATAAGGATTCTTCTTCCGGTAGTAAGCAGAAGAAAGAGAACAAAAAAGAGATGACTTATGAGGAGAGCGATCTTTCTGTGGAGGGTATTGAAGGAGATATCGTTTCCTATGTGGTAGAGGGTGACCGGATTTATTTCTATACAACGAAATGGGTAGAAGGAGATGGATCTGAAGATACAACGAATGAAGAATTGAACGCAGAGGATACTTCCGCAGAAGGTGTATCGGATGAAGATGCAACAGAGGCAGATACAAGTGAGGAAGCAGATACCGAAGAGTCTTCAGAAGATAGTGAAGATACGACGGAAGCTGATTCTACAGAGGAAGACAGCGAGGATGTGACAGAGGATACTTCTACAGAAGAAGATAGTGAGGATGCAACGGAAGAAGATAACACCGAAGATGGTTCTGCAGAAGAGGAATATACAGGAAGATCTTATTACTATGTATATTCTATGAAGATAGATGGTACAGATCTGCAGGATTTAGGTCAGCCAGAGGTGGATGAGAATACGTATATTGGCTACATGTTGGTGAAGAGTGATGGCAATATAGAATTTCTGTTAGGTGCGTATGATGACAACTCAGGAAAGCAGTCCTATATCATAGCAAGCTTTGATGAGAGTGGCAAGGAAACCGATAGCAAGGATATTACCAAAGACTTAGGTTTAGATGCAAATGAAGACAACTATTTAAACAAAGCGTTGATTGATAATGAAGATCGTTATGTATTTGTAACGAATAGTGCCATTACCGTATTTGACAAAGATTTCAAGAAAGTATGTGAAATGAAGCCGGATAGCGGCTATGTAGATGCTGTGGCAAAGACGAAAGATGGCAAGATCGTTGTTGGTGATTCTTCTGGAGAAGATGGTGCAAAAGTACAGGTGTTAGATGTAGATACACAGAAGTGGGGAGAATCCTATAAGATGGACTTCCAGTACTTCAGCAGCAGTGACGCCCTGATGAATGGTATCGAGTATGATTTCTACTACAAAGATGATTCTGGAATCTATGGTTATGATATTGCTTCCAAGAAGGGTACAAAGTTAATGGACTTTGTTGCTTCTAATGTAAGTTCCGATAATAGTTACAGCATTTTCCCAATCGCGAAAGATACGATGATGGGAACTACATGGGATGGTGAGAATAGTAAGCTCGTTCTTTATAAGAAGGTTGATCCAAGCACCATTACAGACAAAGAAACCATTACGGTTGGTGCAATGTATGTAGATGATAACATTAAGAGAGCGGCAATCGCTTTTAATAAGAAGAGTAACAAGTATCAGGTTGAATTTAAGGATTACTCCAATGAAGAAGATCCGCAGACGAAGATGAACGCAGACATTATTGCAGGTAATGTACCGGATATCATTTGCTTATCCAGCTTGTCTGTTGATCAGTATGCAGAGAAGGGAATCTTAGAAGATCTGACACCGTACTTTGAGAAGGATTCCGACGTCAGCACAGATGATCTGATTCCATCCGTTGCCAAGGCAATGCAGATTGATGGTAAGTATTATTATATTGCACCGGGCTTCTATGTGAATACGTTAGTTGGTGCGGCTAAGACTGTGGGAACAGAACCTGGATGGACAATGGATGATCTTAAGAAGATATTAGATGAGAACAAGGATGTAAGACCATTTTATTCAGAGAATAAGAATGATAATCTATATAACTTTATTACCATGAATATCAGTGATTATGTAGATTGGTCAACGGGTGAATGTTCTTTTGATGGTCAGGATTTCAAAGATATCTTAGAGATCTGTAACCGTGGAAGTAATGAAGAGACGGAATATTCAGAAGATTCTCCTAGCGAGCCATCTTTAGTAAAAGAGGGCAAGGTATTACTTACCAATGGTGGTTCTTTGGATATGGAAAGTGTAGAGTTATACGAGGCAATGTTTAATGGGGATATCACATTTATCGGATATCCAAATAAGGATAAGGATGGTTCTTATTTCTCTTTTGATAATCAGTTAGGAATCTATTCTAAGTCAAAGGTAAAAGATGCAGCATGGGAGTTCCTTAAGACATTTTTAACGAAGGAATATCAGGGTGACCGGAATAACTTATACAGCAATCCGACCCGTCAGGATGCATTTGATATGTTAGTAAAGAGTAAGACAGCAACCGAGAAGTATACCGATGAGTTAGGTAATGAAGTAGAACCGTTAGAGTCTGGATGGGGTTGGGATGATCTTAATGTGGATATCGGACCACTTACTGACAAGCAGGCACAGATGTATATTGATCTTGTTAATAATACCGATAAGACGGGTGAATACAATGACGAGATTGGAAATATTATTACGGAGGAAGCGAAGGCTTACTTCTCCGGACAGAAGAGCTTAGACGAGACAGCGGATGTTATCCAGAATCGTGTTAAGACTTATGTTAATGAGAACCGATAGGATTCACGAAAAACTTAAACATATAGGAGATGCAGTTCCTTTTTGTAGGGAACTGCTGTCTCTGTGTATAGAATGAACAAGTGGGAGGCACGAACATGCCGGGAAAGAAACATGTGACAGAAGATGGAATTGAATATAAGAAGCATCGAATGAGTAAGAAGGACAAAAAGAATTCCGTGTTGTATCTATCGCCGAGTTTGATCGGTGTATTGGTATTCTTTGTTCTTCCTTTTTTCGTGGTCATTTATTATGCATTAGTAGATAACCCGATCAGTCATCAATTTGTAGGAATTGATAATTTTGTCAATATATTGCAGAATTCGTCGTTTCAACAGGCGGCGAAGAATACGGCAACTTTTTCTCTGGTCGCAGTACCATTAGCGGTTGTTCTTTCGTTGGGACTTGCGATGTTGTTAGAGGGTAATATCCCAATGAAGAGTCAGTTCCGAACCTTCTTCTTAAGTCCGATGATGGTTCCGGTCGCTTCCATTGTGCTGATCTGGCAGGTGTTGTTTGATTACAATGGGGTGATCAATCAGTTTGTTACGAATCTGAATATGCAGCCAATTGACTGGTTCAAATCTTCGTATAGCCAGATTGTTATTGTAATCCTGTTCTTATGGAAGAATCTTGGATATAATATGATACTGTTTATGGCAGCATTAAGTGCGATTCCTCAGGATGTGTTAGAGGTTGCAACCTTGGAGAGTGCAACAGAATTTCAGAAGTTTTGGTATATCAAGCTCCGGTATCTGTCTTCTACGATCCTGTTTGTAGCAATCTTATCGTTGATCAATTCCTTTAAGGTATTCCGTGAGGTATATCTGCTGACAGGAGATTATCCTTACGATTCCCTATATATGTTACAGCATTTTATGAATAATACATTCCGGTCATTAGATTACCAGAAGTTATCGGCAGCGGCTATTATCATGTGTCTTGTGATGTGCGTGGTGATCGGCATTTTGTTCTTTGCAGAAGATCGATATGGAAAGGATGTGGAAGGCTGATGAAACGGAAAAAAGTAAGAATAACGATCAAGAAAGTGATCCTTACATTGGTTGCTTTGATCTTTGCTATATCATTTTTGTTGCCAACAATATTGACGATTGCAAATTCGTTCATGTCCTCGACAGAGATCAATACGAATTATGGTGTGATCTTCAACCAGTATAAGGAGACTTCTTACGGGGAACGGAATACGGATTATGTAGCAGAGAAGGTCAACTTGAAGTTCATTCCGGATATGGTGGAGTTATCCCAGTATTCTACTGTGCTTTTGAAAAGCCCGGAATATCTGTTGAAGTTCTGGAATTCTGTAATATTGGTAGTTCCGATCGTGGTCTTTCAGATCTTTATAGCACTTGGGGCAGCATATAGTTTCATGCGGTTCCGGGGGCGAATACGGGAGATTATCTTCTTCGTATATGTAGCACTTATGTTGATGCCGTATCAGGTAACATTAGTTCCGAACTATCTTGTTGCGGATTGGCTTCATATATTAGATACCAGGTGGTCGATCATCTTACCGGGAATCTTTGCTCCATTTAGTGTGTATCTGCTTACCAAATATATGAGGAGGATTCCGGAATCTCTCATTGAGGCCGCAAAGTTAGATGGGGCAAATGAATGGCAGATATTTACCAAGGTGTGTATCCCGTTATGCAAGGGACCGATCGCATCCGTTGCAATTCTGGTATTTATTGATTATTGGAACATGGTAGAACAACCCCTTATTATGTTATCCGATGCCGACAAACATCCATTATCCGTGTTCTTATCACAGATCAATTCCGGAGAAGTGGGACTGGCATTTGCAGTAGCGACGATATATATGGTGCCACCAATATTGATTTTCCTTTATGGAGAGGAATATTTAGTAGACGGAATCTCGTATTCCGGCGGTGTGAAAGGATAGGAGGAAGAAGATGGAAAAAGAGAGCAATCGTAAACATATCATTAAAAAGGCGGCTGTCATATTCTTAGTTGCCATGCTGATATTAACATTCTTTTCAAATACAATTATGAATTATTCATTACCGGAGGTTGCAACAGAACCGGTTACAACGGGAACGGTGTCGAATAAGGTAAGAGGTCAGGGAAACGTGGAGACCAATTCGGATTGTGAGGTAACCGTAAGTGGTACCAGAGTGATCAAGGAAGTAAAGGTAGAAGCCGGGGATGAGGTCAAGAAAGGAGATGTGCTGTTCACGTTTGAAGAAGGTGAGAATTCCGAATTGGATGAGGCACAGAATACATTAGATGATCTGGAATTAAGCTATGCGAAGTCTTTGCTTAAAAGTGCACCGGATTATACAGAAGAAAACATTAGTATCAAAGATGCTAAGGAGGATCTGAAGGATGCAGTGAAAGCACAGGAGAAAGCACAGAAGAATGATAAGGCACTGAAGACGGCAAAGAGCGAAGCGGTTCAGGCGAAGAATGATGTGACGGCAGCACAGGCGAATGTGGATAGTCTGCAGAGCAGAGTGGATACGTATGAGACAGAGAATACTACGTTGGAAGAGTTACAGGGCAAATTGGATAAAGCTACGGACGCGAGTAAGATCAACTCTCTGCAAAGCCAGATCTCACAATTACAGGCACTGGTGGATTCCCATGATGCGGATTATCAGCAGGCAAAGAGAGATCTGGATGCAGCAAAGAAGAATGTAGACAAATTAACAGCGATCCAGACAGATAAAGATGCAAAGGTGACGGAGCTGAGTGCAAACCCAACATTAGAAGATGCCAAGACGGCAGTTAAGGAGAAGCGGAAAGCGTTGGATGCTCTGGTGCGAGGTCTTAAGACAAAGAAGAAAGAAGATGCTTTAACGGCAGAGTCAGATGCGTTAGATAACGAGGCGGCACAGAAGAATATCGAGGAACAGAAAGAAAAAGTCGATAAGCTCAAAGCCAGTGACGATATGACGGAGGTAAAGGCAACGGAAGATGGTATCGTATCGGAAGTCAATTGTAAGGAAGGAGACAATGTGACAGCGGATGCGCCGCTTGCCAAGATTCAGTTATCAAGTAGTGGTTATATTGTGAAAGTAACAGTAACGAAGGCACAGGCAAAACTGATCCGTACCGGTGATGAGGCGACGGTTGAGAATATCTGGGATGACAGTGTAAGTGCAACAGTGAAGAGTATCCGTGCAGATACGGAGAATCCGAACCAGAGCATGATCGTAACCTTTGAGGTGAAAGGGGATGTGAATGTCGGGCAGACTCTGGCATTTTCTGTCGGAGAGCGGAGCAGCCAGTACGATGCGGTTGTTCCGAATAATGCAGTCCGGGAGGATAGCAAGGGCAAATTCGTGCTGATCCTTAAGGTAAAGGGAACTCCTCTTGGCAATCGTTACACAGTGAAGCGTGCGGATGTTGAGGTGCAGGCATCGGATGATACTTCTTCCGGAGTGTCCGGCGGTGTCTACGAAAATGATAACGTAATCACCAATTCTTCTAAACCGTTAGAAGAAGGTATGCAGGTAAGATTAGTGGAGTAGTATGAAGAAGATAGAGATTTCATTGAACAAAAAACAGATAATACTTCTTATCGTGAATATTGCACTGTTGCTTGCCTATGTGGTACTGACGATAGTCTCACACAAGCAGACCGAGGGGTTACTTTCCCAGCAGGAGGCAGCACGGTGGGAGAATGGTAAGATGTCCTATGCACAGGTGAGCGCATTTATCTCACCGGGAAGGCAGACCGGGGCAGAGGAACTGGCATCTGTCCGAAGCGCAATCGCGACGAAACTTACTAAGGATTCTTACAGTGAGTCTAAGACCGGTGGAAGAGTCTGGATCGATGGATACAGCGGAGAAGTTCAGGCAGCGATCCGCAAGGATACCAATACGTTGAATGTTACCGCAGTCGGAGTGGGTGGTAATTTCTTTCAGTTTCATCCAATGGAATTGTTGTCCGGCAGTTATATATCGGATGATGATCTCAATAATGACCGTGTGGTTGTAGATGAGAATCTGGCATGGGCATTATACGGTTCCAATGATATTGTAGGCATGCAGTTATGGATGAACAATACGATCTATACGGTAGCCGGGGTTGTGAAAGTGCCGGAAGATGGGTTGGAGAAGACGGCATACGGCAATTCGAACCGGATCTATATGCCATATGATCAGTTGAAAACACAGCAGGATTCCTTAAGCATTACCTGTTATGAAGTGGTACTGCCGAATCCGATCAGTAATTATGCATATTATACGGTTCGCAGTGCATTTGGATTCTCGGAAGAAGAGGAAGAACAGCTTGATCAGGAAGAGAATCCATTGTGCTTTGATAATGCAGAGATCTTAGAGAATAGTAACCGGTTTGAGTTGATGCCGATGCTTACAAAACTGAAGCAGTGGAGGTTGCGTAGTATGAGGGCAAGTTCCATTGGATATCCGTATTGGGAGAACATTGCCCGTTCAGTAGAGGATGAAGAGATGATCCTTTTGATCTTCCGCATTCTCGTATTGATCTGTCCGGTTGTGTGTCTGGTTGGATTGCTGTGGCATCTGTGGAGACACCGGAAGTGGACGGTGAAAGGGCTTTGCGGCAAGGGGGTTGACCGGATCCGTGAGAAACAGGAAGCACGTCGGGAAGAGAAGCTTCGTATAGCAGAAGAAGAGAAGCAGCTCGAAGAGGATGCAGACGAAGATCTGGATAATTTTGAAGATACCGACCGGGAACTGGTAGCAGGGACTGCGGCGGCTGAAGAAGCAGAACAGAAGTCAGAAGAAAAGACAGATTCGGAAGAGTATATTGATATTACACCGGATGATGTTGAAGAGCGTAAAGAAGGGTCGGACAACGAAGAGCTACAGTTACAGGCAGTTACCGATGAAGAGCTGTTTCAGAAATGAGGATAACCAATAAAAGAAAGTATAATATAAAAAATAAAAAAATACCCCCCTGAGCTTTAGCTCTGGGGGGTATCTTTTGCAAACTTTAATTCCGAAAAATAGGCTCAATATCCAAAATATTCATCAATGCCGGAAACAATCCCTTTTGCTAATTTCTTCTGGTAGGATTTCTTGTTAAGGAGACGATCTTCCGTAGGATTTGTCATAAAGCCAACTTCAATCAGAGTAACAGGCATGGAAGCCCAATTGCTGCCGGACAGATCGTTTCTTACAAACAGACCACGGTTATAGGTTCCTGCTTCCTCACACATATTGTTGAGAATACATTTGGAAAGCTTCTTGCATTTCTTGCTCAGTTTTCCGTTATATGGATTAGCGGAAGAAGGATAGAGGGCAGAAGCTCCACGTGCAGAGCCGGAAGCAGCGGCATCTACATGAAGCCGGACGAAGATATCTGCATCAGCATCATTGGCAACCATGGCACGTTCTTTGCAACTGATCGCATGTTTGGAGTCCTTGCGGGTAAGAATGACTTCATACCCCTTTTTCTCTAAGAGAGTCTGTATCCGTTTGGCAAGGGTCAGGGTGAATTGATACTCGTAAATTCCGCTTACTACGCCACGGGTTCCGACTGCGTCCTTTGCTTTTTTTGTAGAGGCGCCGGGACCGATCGGCTCTGTTCCGCCGGTCATCCTGGCAGAGTGGCCGGGATCAAGGCAAATGATCTTCTTTCCGATAATATCCACATTGGTAGAGGCGGAGATGTCGCCGCTTTGTGCGATTACTTTTACAGAACCGGTCGTCTTTGCAGTGAGCTGTCCGTCTTCGGTAATCGTTGCAACAGATTCGTCAGATACGGAATAGGTAACCGGGGAATTGTCATCGGTTGCTGCCCGGAATGTAAAAGTGTTTCCGACCTTGAGATTATCCTTTACCTGTGTGAAGGCAATCGTTGATGCCTGCGCATGAACCGGCATGCCGGGTATCCACAACAGGATTCCGATAAGCACGGTAATCCATAATACATATTGTTTTTTCATAACGTCCTCCTGATTTTTGAATGTACTAAGAAAAATGTAGCATGTTTTGAGGTATTACGCAATAAGGCATTTGATCCGGAACAAACCGGATAGAAAATGGCATAAAATTATGAGAGTAAATGTTGATTTTTTATAGTATAATGGGATATAATATCGAGAAGTATCATATGAAATTATAGGAGTGACCAATGAGTAAAACAGAAAATCAAAAAGTAAAGGAAAATGTACGCAGAAAGAAAATATTAGATGTAGCATTTCAGATCTTTGTAGAGAAGAAGATAGAATCTGTCAGCATGGGTGAGATTGCACAGGCGGCAGGGATTGGAAGAGCGACGTTATTTCGCTGCTATTCGAACAAGTTAGAGCTGGTGATCGCAGTCTGTACGGCACAGTGGAAGGCATATTTTGATGAGCTGGACGCAAAGCGCCCGTTGACAGCGATCGGAGATATTCCGGCGATTGACCGGTTTACCTTTACCTTAGACAGTTATATTGACATGTATCAGCATCATAAAGAGTTATTGCAATATAACGATAATTTTAATCATTATGTAACGCATGAGGGTGTGAAGCCGGAGCAGTTGGAAGCATTTCATGCGGCACTGCAATCGGCAAACACCAGATTTCATCTGATGTATGAGAAGGCAAAGGAAGATAAGACATTCCGGACGGATATTCCGGAGAAGGAATTCTTCCGGGTAACGCTTCATCCGATGATGGCAGCCTGTGCACATTATGCAGGAGGTTTTATCTGGGGAGCGGAGGATGATAAGGATTATACGCCGGAACTGCTGCGGCAGAAAGATATGATATTGAATTATGTGAAGGTATCGGTGGAGTAGAACGAGGAAGGGAAGTATAGATAACAAAATAAGGGTGTTGGCAAAGAAGGAGCTGTTGACGAGGAGATTCGCGGACAGCTCCTTTTCCTGCTCCGGGCGTAAATAAGGATTGATTATTTGCATGTAATTCGACTATAATATAGGTCATGTTTAGAGGAGTCGGAAATATATATTTTTGACTGACAGGGGGATGATAAAAAATAGTGAGAAAAGTGCGAAGCATTTTACGAACTTTAACAACAGGAGTAGAACGATGAAAGATTTAACAAAAGGATATCCGGCAAAAGTAATATTGATGTTTGCCATCCCGCTGATGTGCAGCAGCATTTTGCAGCAGTTATATAACATGGTAGACAGTAAGATCGTGAGTGCGTATGTGGGTACGGCGGCATTTGCAGCGGTCGGTGCAACGAGTGTTGTGTCGAACACGCTGATCGGATTCATCAATGGTCTGACGCAGGGATTTGCGATATTAGTGGCAAACAGCTTTGGAGCAAAGGATGACAAGCGGATGCGCAATTCAGTGGCCGGTACACTGATCTTAACAACCGGGATCACCATTGTGCTGACGGTGGCGGGACTTATGCTGATCCGCCCGATTCTTGCAGTGTTGCACACACCGGATGATATTATGGAGAATGCAGTGTCTTATGTGCGGATCATTCTGGCAGGAATGGCATTTACGGCACTTTATAATGTATTTGCAAACATATTGCGGGCGGTCGGAGACAGTAAGACCCCTCTTTATTGCCTGACCTTTGCGGTCATTTTAAATGTCGGTCTGGATCTTTTGTTTGTCGCAGTGTTTGACTGGGGAATCCGGGGTGCCGCTTATGCGACCATCGTAGCACAGGCAATCTCCGGTTTTCTCTGTATGGCATATGTTCTTGTCCGGTTCCGGAATCTGCTGCCGGAACGTTCAGAATGGAAGGTTTCCGGAGAAATGTATTCGGATCTGACAACGACCGGGCTTGCTATGGGATTGATGGGATGTATCGTGAACATTGGAACGATCATTTTGCAAAGTGCGATCAATGGACTGGGAACTTCAATTGTTGCGGCACATACAGCAGCAAGGCGGCTGTTTGATATTCTGATGATCTTAATCTATACAGTAGGTCTTGCCATGACAACGTATGTCAGCCAGAATGCAGGTGCGGGACGGATTGACCGTATCCGGCAGGGTGTGTGGCATGCACATATTGTATCAACAGCGATCAGCACGTTGATGATCGTACTGTGTTATCTGATCGCACGTCCGGTGATCGAATGGCTGACCAGCAGTACGGATCCTGCAATTGTCGACCCGGCGGTGTTCTATCTGAAGTTTGGTGTGTGGTTCTTCTATGCATTGGGACCATTATTTATACTACGATGTACATTGCAGGGAATGGGGTGCAAGATCATACCGATCTGTTCAAGCGTTCTGGAAATGTTGGTTAAGATTGTATCCGCAGCAATTCTTGTACCGCACTTACAATATTTTGGAGTAGTTCTGACAGAGCCAGTCAGCTGGGTACTTATGACAACGCTTCTTGCGATTGGATATTTGTTGAATTCGCCGCAGAAGGTACTGGGGAAAGTTGGGGATAATGAGTAAGATGGCAGGCGGGTGTTCTGGCAGGAAAAGACGCGAATGAACTTTACGCCGTATGTTCATACTTATTTAATAAATATGTGATATGATGCAAGGGTCAATAGCAGATAGCAATGTATGTTACAAATTGCTATCTGTTAACTTGTCGGTGTTTGCAGGATTGCGGGAATTGCAAAGCAATGTAGCAATCCGAGGCATCATTTACCAGCAGGAGTAAATGATAGCACGAGGTCATGAGTCAAGTAAAGTGATATACAAAGAGGTGATAAACGTGTTGACACAAGATAATATACAGCTTCCGAGTTTGCGGGAGAAAGAAGATGACGTGCCGGTGATCACCGGGGATATTATGGAAGAATTGAAGATCCTGATGCAGCATTCGCAGGCATTTCAGGAGATGCAGATGATGTACGCATGTGCGATACGGGAAGTGCGGACAAAGGCAGAGGTACTGAATGACGAGATGTCCGTGCGGTATCACAGGAATCCGATCAGCAGCATTTCATCGAGAGTGAAGAAGCCGGAGAGTATTGCACAGAAGTTAGTGAAGAAAGGGTTGCCATTTACGGTAGAGGCAATTATGACGAATCTGTCGGATGTGGCAGGTGTGCGTATTATCTGTGAATTTATTGATGATATCTATACTATTGCAGCAATGCTTGCGATGCAGGATGACCTGAAGCTGATTAAGATCAAGGATTATATTAAGTATCCGAAGCCGAATGGTTACCGGAGTTATCATATGATCGTGGAGATTCCGGTATTCTTTTCTAAGGGTAAGACACCGATGCGGGTTGAGATTCAGATCCGGACGATCGCAATGGATTTCTGGGCAAGCTTAGATCATGAGCTGAAGTACAAGAAGAACATTGATCCGGAAGATGAGGAAATGATCGCACAGGAATTGTTGTCATGTGCAGACCGGATTGCAGAGACGGATACAATTATGCAGCAGATCCGTATGAAGTTAGATTCTGTGCAGGAAGATAAAGCCAAAGCGGAGATAGTGATTCAGGATCAGTAGACAAGTTGTTATGAATGAGAAGAAGACAATTTGCATACGATATTTGGTGTATGGAGACTGACATATGGCTGGTAAGTAGATAAGGATGCATAAGAATATAGATGAAGAACCATAGAAAGGACAGGAGATGGAGAAGCTAGGCATTATATTTGATATGGATGGAACTCTTTGGGATTCTGCAAAGGCAGTAGCTGAGAGCTGGACGGAAGTTGTGGCAAGAGAATATACCCCGGAGCGTGTGATAACAGAAGATGAGATCAAGCGTGTAATGGGACTTACAATGGATAAGCTGGCAGCACAGATTTTTCCGGAATTGTCAGAAAGCCGTCGCCTGCAATTGTTAGATGTCTGCGGCAGGGAAGAGAATGAATACTTAAGAACGCATGGTGCAATCGTATATCCGAAGGTTGAAGAGACCTTTCAGAGATTAAAAGAAAAGTATCATCTGTATATTGTAAGTAATTGTCAGTCCGGTTATATTGAGGCATTTTTAGAATATTACGGATATGGAAGATATATTGAAGATATCGAGTGTTACGGCAATAACGGACTGGTAAAAGGAGACAATATCCGTAAGGTGGTGGAACGGAATTATCTTACAAAAGCAGTCTACGTTGGAGATATCCAGGGCGATTATGATGCAAGTATGCAGGCAGGAGTGGAATTCATTCATGCCGGATATGGATTTGGAACAGTGGATGCGAATGTGCCGGAGATTACAGCATTTGAGGAATTGCCGAAGGTGGTGGAATCGGTACTGTAGGAGCAGAGATAACGCCGTTAGATACTTTTGATACAATCAGGATTCTTTTGAAGGATTTTTTGAAATAAACGAATACCCGCAAATTGAGGAGAGAAACACATTGGCATACCCGCAATTTGCGGGTGTTGTTCTTTTTGTAAGACATGAAAAACATAACATAATTTATGAAAAGATGTCTGTTACGGATGATTGAAAGGAAAATCATTCTATTGCATTAAGAAAAGAAAGTAAAATGCAGTCAAAAAGCAATACAAACAGGTTTTTTGCATTTGAAAAGTAAGTCGAACTTCTATATAGTAGGTCTAAACAATTCGGACGAAAGAGGGATTGCGTATGAATATTATGGATATAATCGGACCGGTCATGGTAGGACCGTCGAGTTCCCATACGGCAGGAGCGGTGAAGATTGGTCAGGTAGCACGTAAACTGTTAGGTGAATCGGTTCGCAAGGCAGACATTTATCTGCATGGTTCTTTTTTGGCTACCGGCAAAGGACATGGTACGGACAAGGCATTGATTGCCGGGCTGCTTGGCATGGCGGTGGATGACAAACGGATTCCGGACAGCTTTGAACTTGCAAAGTCAAAGGGGATGCATTTTCAGTTTGAGGGGATTGAGCTGGTTGATGCGCACCCGAATACCGTGAAGATGAACTTAGAGGGGCAGTCCGGACGAAAGTTAGAGATCATTGCCAGTTCCATTGGCGGCGGTCAGATCCGAATCTGCGAGATTGACGGACTGACGGCGAATTTTACCGGTGATTTCCCGACTTTGATCGTGCATAATCTTGATCAGCCGGGGCATGTTACGGAAGTGACCTCCATGTTGGCTCATAAATCAGTGAACATTGCAACGATGCAGCTATATCGTGATTCCCGCGGTGGCAATGCAGTTATGGTCATCGAATGTGATCAGGAGATTCCGGCAGATTCCATCCGTTGGCTGGAACACCTCGAGGGAATCGTGAAGGTCACTTATCTAAGTCTCGAAGACGGACTGACCAGTGATAAAGTCTGACGCACTTCTACAGCGTAAGTCGGGTGGGTGCGAAACATTTAAGTTGGGAAATCGGTTGTAAGGATATAACATATCATCGCAGGCACACTCGCGTTACGAATCGCACGCAGCAGTACTAGGCTCGAAAATACCTCGCCGAGTGCTGGCGTGCTCCACGTACCTGCTTATGATAAGTG
>QWCE01003985.1_pt1 | contig 15363 bp, 13 predicted proteins | sample 1972531 | NCBI WGS metagenome assembly QWCE01 (sample SAMN09866716, study PRJNA288562) | Human gut metagenome isolate term4_stool, whole genome shotgun sequencing... | reverse complement strand
CCAACAAGAACGGCGGATAGTTTGAATCCTCTTTGCCGTGAGCTGCAGCTCCTGCTTCTTCCCAGCCTTCCCAACCTAAACCTTTGGCTTGAGTTTTCTTTACAAAGTATTGGCAAAGTAAAATTTCTAAAATTATTTGAATAAATGCTACGATTAGTCCCGGAGCCGCTGCTGCAAATGTTGAAGTGCCGAATGCGGTAACGGGCATTAAAAGTTGAATAGAAGGTGCGCCGGGCATCCATACTGTAAAGGAACCTGCAGCTGCACAGTAAATAGCCGGTGCAAGTGTACGAGTTATATTTGCTCTTTCAAAAAGAGAAAACATTAGAGGATATAGTGAGAACAGACCTACGAATACGGAAATTCCACCATAGCCCATAATACCTCCTGCAATTATAATGGCAGGTATTACAGCTTTTTCGCCAAGCTTTCCTACTACAAAGTTTGCAATAGAGTCCGTGGCTCTTGAAAGTTCAAGAATTTTGCCGAAAATTGCGCCTAAAACAAATATAAAAAAGTTTTTTGAGATAAATCCGCCGAATGCTTGGGCGAAAGTTTCAGTCATACCCGGTACAACGGGCATACCTTGTGTTACTAAAATAAAAAGTGATGTAATAGCTGCTGCAAAAAATATGGGCACTCCCTTTAATGCCAGTCCTGTAATTAGGACAACAGCCAAAATTAAAAATAAATTTTGCATTTTTTCCTCCAATTATGATCCGTATCTCTTGGGCAAGTGATACTTGTTTATTTTTCTGTGAAGAGTTGAAACGTCAATTCCCAATTTTTCCGATATTTCTTTGAGAGATTGGTTCGAATTTAATTGATTTAAAAGTATTTGCGCTTCAATGTCTTCCAACTGATCTTTTAATGATGTGCCTTCCTTAATCTTCAAGTATTCTCCCGAAGATTTTTTTATTTCATCAGGCACGTCTTCCACCTCGATAATCTCCCCGGTGGAAAATACATACATACGTTCTACAATGTTGTTTAACTCTCTAATATTGCCGGGCCAATCGTAATTTTTTAATATTTCCCGGACTTCTCTTGAAAGGACAATATTAGTATTATGTCTTTCGTTTAGCTTTTGAAGATAGGAAGAAGCTAGTGGAATAATTTCATCTTTTCTCTGACGCAAGGGACGAATATGAACGGGAACTACATTAAGTCTGTAGTATAAGTCCTCTCTAAATTCTCCTCGCTTAATACTTTCCATTAGATTTTTATTTGTAGCGGAAATTACTTTCGCTCTGACTTCCACTTCTTCGGTTCCGCCTATTCTGTAAAATTTTCTATCTTGCAATACTGTCAAGAGCTTTACTTGAAGGTCCAAGGGCAGTTCCCCCACTTCATCTAAGAAGAGGACGCCGTCCTTTGCAAGTTCAAAAGCGCCTTTTTTACCTTTTTTGCTGGCACCTGTAAAAGCACCCGCCTCATATCCGAAAAGCTCCGACTCCATTAGAGTTTCGGGGATTGCACCGCAGGAAACTTTTATATATGGTTTATCTCCACCTTGTAATCTGTGAACCAGCTGACAGAATACGTCTTTTCCAACTCCGGACTCTCCGGTGATTAAAACTGTAGAATCAACTTCAGCAACTCGCTTTGCGATTTCAAATAGATTAATTGAATAGCTTGACATGTCCATGCCTTGCAACAAATCTCCGTTTTCTTCACGCATTTGATTGATTTGTCTTATGAGCTCTTCGTTTTTTATCTTTTGTGTTTCAAGAGCTTTGTTAATTTCTTCAGATCTCATTTTTTCAGCATTGTACTTTGCCTTTATAGTTGAGATTTCGTTACGCAGTTCTGAAAGTTTCGTATAGTTTCTAACGTTTCCCACAATGCCTTTAAAGTTGCCATGTTCGTCATAAGCAGGTTCTATAGTTACAATGATTTCTTTGTCGGATTCTCCGTAGTTAATAACTTTAGATATTGTTTCTCTTTTCTTAAAGACTTCATGAACCATAGAGGAAACGGGAAATCCTCTTTTTTCCAATTCAAAAATTGATTCGCCGTTAAGATACTCATCCTTAATGCCCGTTATGTCCGTATAGGCCTTGTTGTTGTATCTGATAATCCCTGTTTCATCTGTATAAGTCAGACCGTCTTGGGACGTCTCAATCATAAGTTTTAAAATTTCGTATTCTTTTTCGATGTTCATATAATACCTCCGGTATCATGACTATACCGGAGGATATAATCATGATGTATAAGCGGCAAGTGCAATTGACATAAGTTTACCCTCCATAGTTTCAGTTCTTGAAGTAAATATAATGGGAACTGAAGTACCTACTGTAGCGGCGATGGATTGCTTTTTACCTACAAAAGTAAGTGCCTTTGAAATTGAGTTGCCTACTGTCAGGTTGGGAACGAGTATTACATCCGCTTGACCTGCCACAGGACTCTTTAGTCCCTTTGCTTCCGCAGCTTCTTTTGAAACGGCATTGTCAAAGGCAAAAGGCCCATCTACTATACAGCCTTTAATTTGGCCTCTGTCGTTCATCTTACTTAGTACAGCCGCATCAATTGTGTCTTGCATCTTAGGATTTACAACTTCCAATGAAGTGAGTACTGCAACCTTAGGTTCTTCAACGCCCATTTTGTGGAATAGGGAAACGGCATTTTCCAAAATACCTTTTTTGTCATTAAGGTCAGGTTCAACGGAAATTGCACAGTCTGTTAAGAATAAAAACCCTCCTTCTTCTTTTTCAAAAATTGAAATTTGAGTGATTTTATTTCCTATATTAAGAGACTTTTCCTTGTTCAAAACAGCCTTTAAAAATGTTGCCGAGTGAAGCATTCCCTTCATAACTGTTGCGGCTTTCTTTTCATCAACCAAGTCTACAGCTTTTGCAGCTGCCTTGGCATGATCTTTTTCGTCAATTACTTTGCCTTTAATTTTTAGATTGTGTTCTTTTATTATTTTATTAATTTTTTCTTCGTCACCGATTAAGATAAACTCAGCCAAATTTATTTCTTCGGCCTTTTCGATGACTTCAAGGACTTCTAATTCTTCAGGTACCGCTACTGCAATAACCTTTGATTCTCTTTCACAAGCTTCTTTTAAAAGCTCTTTAAAATTTTGTACCATAATTACCTCCTAAATAAGTGATGCTATATTGTATCCAACGAATGTTGCAAACAATGTGGTTACAATAATCATTATTATTCCGAACTTATATATTTGTGAACTGCTTGAGTATTCATTGCCGTGAAGCATAGCTATGGGAGCAAATCCTGAAGGCAGTGTATAAGCGCAGGAACCTGCAAATGTTACTGCAAGTGCTATTGCGGGAGCGTTGTAAGTAGTGCCTGCTATAGCAAGTGTAACAGCAACACCTGTCATAACTGTTATGGAAGTAACGTTTGATGCAAAATTTGTAAGTGAGCAAGTAACTAATACAAATAGCATTACTACTATTATCGGTGAAAATTTTTCAGCAAGGGGAGTTACATTTTGAACTACGTAGTCTGAAATACCTGTAGCAGGATTTGAAACTGCGCTTCCCAAGCATAGAGCAATACTTATGAATATTAATATTGCCCAGTTAATGTTGTGATTTACCGCATAGACAATGTCCAAAATCGGTTCGTCGTCAATGTGAATAACGGAAAGTAAAATTACTGCACAAATTGCCCAGAATGTAATCCCGTATGTGTTAAGTACAGCTACCACAGGAGATGTAGGATCAAATAGAGCCCATACGCCCGGCAGCATCCACATAATTACTGTAAGGAAGAAAATTGTTACAATAGTCTTTTCCTTAATTTCCATCGGACTTTGATTTTTAACAATGTTGTCAATGTTTAAGTTTTCAAATTTTGAAAAGTCGGGCTTTGCAAATATACGAAGTACAATACACATAACAATAAACACTAAAATTGCAGTAGGTACGCCTAAAACTAAGTATTGTAACATTGAAATAGCTTCACCTGTAATACTTTCATAAACACCCAAACCGATTAAGGCAAGGGGGTGAGAGATAGGTGTAGCGGCCCCGCCTATAATTACGCCGAATACAGTTGCTATATTGGCAATAACAGGATAGGAGTCTCCTTTTTCATAACCCATTTCCTCATAGACAGTATTTGCAAAGGCAAGCATAAAAGCGGTTGCCGGTACTTGGTCAATAAAAGCCGCAAGGATCATACCCATTGCAGACAATGAGAAAGTAAAGATCCATGGCGTCTTTGTTACGAACTTCATGCTCATAAACTTTCCGACTATTCTACTTATAAACCCTGATTGTTCCAAAGCGTGAGTTAAAAGGAAACTCATAAGTATAAAGTAGATTACCCAGTTACCGAAAGAGCCTGCTATAATTGCGTTTAAAGGATCCATTCCCACTCTTGAAAGCAATACCACTGCCAACAAAACAGGCCAGACGGTATTTACAAGAGAAAGCATAAGTACAGAACCTATAAAAATTCCTAAGACCTTCATTCCGATTTGAGTCATAGGTTCAGGTGCAGGTAAGAACCAAAATAATACAATAATTCCCAGGCAAATTAGAATTGTAACTAATTTTTTAGTCGGCATACTAAATTTGCTTTTTACATTTTCAGACATAATAACCTCCTATTATTATTGAGAATTTTTAACAGATCTTGGAGATCTATTTGCCTATTTAAAATGCAATTAATGTGCCAACTTTTAAAATAAATATTAACGCCTAACTTTGACATAGATTGGAGAAAGAATCAGTCTTGATTAATCTAACATTGCAATAATGCAACCCGACAATGCAACTATTCAGGAAAACATTTGCAACTATCACAACCGCAACATGACATTGCACAAATGAGAGCAAAATTGCAATCATGCAATATAATTTTACCAAAAAGTTAAAATTTATTCCAAGTTATACTAAAAATTAATAAATATTTATCTCCAATTACTTTCCGTTGTGAAAAACAGCTTAGAATTAAATTTAAAAATAAATTTTGACGGGAAAATATAAATTGGCACAAGATTTGCTTTTTATATTTGCAGAAGATAATTCAATATATAAATTGTTTAGGAGGCAATTATGGCTAAAGAAAAAAGAAAAGTTATTTTGACAGTAGCACAAACAGGAGCTTTCCACGGAAAGGAAGCTAACCCCAATCTTCCGACACAACCGGATGAAATTGCTCAATCAGCTTATGACTGCTACAACGCAGGTGCATCAATTGTACACATTCACGCAAGAGACAAAAATGATGTAAGTACAAATGACCCTCACATTTATTCAGAAATTAACGAAAAGATAGCTGCTAAATGTAACATCATTCGTCAAAACTCAACAGCACCTAAGAATGTTCCCGGCTCAGTTGCAGAAGACGGCATGGAACTTCTTTACACAGACGGAATTGTACTTCCGGAAATGTGCTCACTTGACTGCTCACTAATCGGCACAAAGTGGGGCGAAAGAGATGTATTTATTTACGAATGGACAAGAGACTTCTTAATTAAACACGCAAGAAGAATGCAAGAACTTAACATCAAACCTGAACTTGAAATTTTCAACCCCACTTCAATTGAAGACGTTGTAAAATATGTTTACCCTGAAGGAGTTATTGACGATCCTGTTTCAATGACATTTGTAATGGGCATGGACAGACTTTCTCAAGGCGCTATGGAATGGTCTTACAAGAACCTTGTTCACTTAATCGACAAGCTTCCTAATGACTATATGTTCGGTGCAATGGGTATTGCTTCAACTCAACTTGAAACTTGCACATTGTCACTTCTAATGGGCGGTAACGTTCGTGTAGGTATGGAAGACAACATCTACTACTCACGTGGAGAACTTGCTAAGTCAAACGCTCAATTAGTTGAAAGAATGGCAAAGATTATCAGAATGTATGGATTTGAAATTGCTACACCTGATGAAGCAAGAGAAATTTTAAAACTTAAAAGATAAAAAAACATAAACCAACTTACTTTTTAGTATAAAACCAATTAATAATGCAAAAACCGCCGGTGAATTTGGCGGTTTTTTATGTTGTGATTAATAATTTTTTGAAATGAAAAAGGACACATTTCGTGTCCTTAATTAGTTTATTCTCCTTCAGTTTCCTTTACAAAATCTTTGAAAGGAACATCTCCTTTTAATCCTTCTAAAGCTCCCAAGGCCAAAGACTTCATTTCGTTTTCGCCGGGATAAACTGTAATAGGTGCAATCCACTCAACTCTTTCTTTAATTTTTGCAACAATTGTTTCTGAATGAGCGATGCCTCCTGTAAGTAGAATTTGATCTACCTTACCTTCAAGCACTGTTGCCATTGCGCCTATTTCTTTGCAAGTTTGGTATATCATTGCGTCTAAAATAAGTGCGGCTTTTTCGTCGGTGTGTGATTTTTCTTCCACTTCTTTTACGTTTTGAGTACCTAAGTAAGCCACAAGACCGCCTTCACCGTTAATCATTTTGTGCACTTGTTCATAGGTGTATTCTCCTGAGAAGCAAAGACGTACCAAGTCACCTACAGGCAGTGCGCCTGTCCTGTTTGTTGAAAATGTTCCGTCGCCTTCCAAGGCGTTGTCGCCGTCAACCATTTTTCCTTTTTTATGAGGCGCAACTGAAATTCCTCCGCCTAAGTGAACGACGATTAAATTTAAATCTTCGTATTTTTTATTGTTTTCTTTTGCATATCTCTTTGCTGTCGCCTTGTGTGAAAGTGCGTGGAAACTTGACCTTCTTTGGAACAGAGGATGTCCTGAAATTCTTGCCACAGGTTCAAATTCATCTGTAATCGGCGGGTCTACAATTAAAGCCGTTGCCTTAACTCCTTGAGACAAGCTGTAAGCCATTTTACTTCCAAGGTCTGCCGGGTGTTGACCCCACTTGCCTGATTTTTGTTGTTCCAACATTTCAGGTACTACTTTGTACGCGCCGCTTACTAAAGGTTTAGTGTGTCCTCCGCGGCTTACAATTGCATCTAAGTCTTCCAACTTAATATTGTGTTCCTTTAAGAATTTTCTTATTAAGTCTAAGCGATATTCTTCTTGATCCCAGAATGTGGCGAATTTTTTAATTTCATCTGCCGGGTGATCAATGTTTTCGCTATATACACTTTTTTCGTCTTCATAGTAGGCCACTTTAGTTGAAGTGGATCCCAAGTTCATTACTAAAATTTTATACATTTTGCCCTCCTGATTTTATTATATAAATATATAATGCAAAATCTGTGCCAGAGTGAGGAGGTCTTTTATTTTTCCTTGTCTTTTCTGTAGGTGTCCATTACGTCTTTAAATATGTCGGAGCTTGATAGGGGCGTATAGCTTATGGCGTTGGCTCCCGCTTCTATCGTCTCCAATATGTGCTCGTCGGTGTGACCGCCTGTGGCGATTATGGGAAACTCGGGACCTAAAAGTTCTCTGCAATGTCTTACAAGGCTTGCCGTCTTTAATCCTCCCGCCACGTTAAGGACTTTTGCGCCTGCTCTTACCTTGCCCAATATGTCGTCGTTTTCACTTATTACCGTGGCGATGACGGGCACGTCCAAGATTTGATTTAATTTTTTAATCGTGTCGTTGTCCATAGGGGCATTGACTACTACGCCGAATGCGCCTAAGAGTTCCGCCTGCATGGCAATGTTTAAGGTTCTAAATCCCGTGGTGGTACCGCCGCCTACTCCGGGGAACACCGGCACACTTGCCACGTCCAATATGCCGTTTATTATTGACAGCTGCGGTGTAAAGGGATAGACGCACATTATTGCCTGTGCATTTGTGTTACAAATTATTGACAAGTCATTTGTAAAGAGAAATGATTTTATTCTCTTGTCCATGAAGATTATTCCGCTTGCCTTGTATATGACTTCCGGAACTTTTACTATTCTCTTTTTTAACTTCGTGTCTATGCGCGGCACGAATTTTTTTTCTCTGTTCATATCTTCCATGTCATTCCTCCTTGGAAAAATTTTATCATAAATATTTTTGCAATCTTGTATATTTTTCGGAAATTGTGCGAAAAATTTTCTATTTATATTGAAGAAATTTCATACTGTGATATATTTATCTGGGAACGATATTTCGATTAGGGAACAAATTTGTACCGGAGGTTAAATGGAAGAACTTTTAAATTTTATTCCGGAGATGAAAGATATTTTTATTACAAGGTATGAAATTTTAGAATTCATCATCCAAGAGAAGTCCGTGGGCAGAAGAAAAATTGCCTCAAGGCTTCTCCTTTCCGAAAGGATTGTGAGAGATGAGATTGAATTTTTAAAACGTGAAGACCTTGTAGTTGTTGAGCCTGCAGGAGTTAAACCTACCGAGCGTGGGACTTTACTTGAGAGGGCTCTTAGGGATTTTTACTTGGAGGCGGCTTCTTTAAAACTTTTGCAGGAGGAATTGAAAAACTTCTTGGGTTTAAAGGCTGTCTATGTAGTAAGAGGTGATGTTTCTAAAAACGAAGAGTACTATGTGAACTTGGGCGATGCCTGTGTGGACTACATAGGAAGTATTGCGAAGGAAGATGAGATTATCGGCGTCACAGGGGGCAGAACTTTAAGAGAGGTGGCAAACAGAGCGAGAGATTTAAAACTCTCTCACCTTATGGTTGTACCTGCTCGCGGTTCCTTGGGCAAAATTCCCATGTATCAAGCCAACACCGTGGCGGCTTTAATGGCGGAGGGCTTCAAGGCAAAATACAATTTGCTTGCCGTCCCCGACGTGGTGGATGAAAAGACTTTAAAGCTTCTTCTTAAAAACGAAGAGGTGCGTGAGGTCTACGACCTTGTAAGACACATTGACATTTTAGTCTTCGGCATAGGTCGTGCCGATGTCATGAGTGAAAAGAGAAGTCTTTCAAAGGAAAAACGAGATGAGATTATTAATTTAGGTGCCGTGGGCGAGGCCTTCGGTCACTACTTTGACATTGAGGGGAAGGAAATTTACTCTCAGGAAAGTTTCGGCATCTCAAAGGAAGAGTTTTTAGAGATTAAAGATGTGGTAGCTGTTGCCGGAGGCCGGGACAAGGCCGAGGCAATTATGAGTATAGCAAAGTTGAGAAGTAACATGGTTCTTGTAACGGACGAAGGTCTTGCAAGAGAAGTATTAGCTAGGAGGACAAAATGAAAAAAGTTGGCGTAATGGGTTTCGGTAGAATAGGAAGAGATTTTGTAAGAAGTTATTTTTTGAGAAGAAAAAATGAAGACATGGGATTTGAAATTGTGAACATCAATGCTTCAACTGATCCTGAAGTTATGGCAAAGCTTTTAAAGAGAGACACAATTTACAGAGAATATCCACTGCCAATATCCTTTGGGGAAGATTATCTTGAAGTTGACGGCACAAAGATTAAAGTAACTGCTGAAAGAGATCCTAAAAAGGCTCCTTGGAAGGAACTCGGCATTGATATTATCGTCGACTCCACAGGCGCTTTTAAGGAAAGAGAAAAGGCAATGTGGCACATTGAATCAGGTGCTAAAAAAGTTGTACTTACAAGCCCGGGTAAAAAAGAAGACATTACAGTTGTAATGGGCGTAAACGACGACAAGTTGGACGCAAAAAATCAAACAATTATTTCCAACGCTTCCTGTACTACAAACTGCCTTGCTCCCGTAGCAAAAGTTATAGTTGAAGAGTTCGGCGTAGAAAGTGCTTTTATGACTACAATTCACGCTTACACGGGAGACCAAAACATTCTTGACAACCGTCACAGAAAAGGTGACATGAGAAGAGCAAGAGCCGGCGCTGAAAATATAATTCCTACAACAACAGGTGCTGCAAAGGCGGTTGGTCTTGTAATACCCGAACTTAAAGGCAAGTTTTACGGCGTGGCAATGAGAGTGCCTGTACCGGCAGCTTCCCTTGTAGACGCTACATTTATTTTAAATAGAGAAACAACTGTGGAAGAAGTAAATCAAAAGATGAAAGAAGCCGCTGAAGGTAAGCTTAAAGGCATTTTGGAATATTCAGAAGAAGAATTAGTGTCTTCAGACATTATCGGCAACCCACACTCATCAATTTTCGACTCCCTTCTTACAACAGTTGAAGGCAATGTAGTTAAATTAGTTTCTTGGTATGACAACGAATGGGGTTACACTCAAAGAGTTGTAGATCTTACTAAAAAAGTTGCAGGAGAAATGTAATGTATAGAACTATAAAAGACGTGGACTACAAGGGCAAGAGAGTCCTTGTAAGAGTGGACTACAACGTGCCTTTAAAAGAGGGTCGTGTTAAGGACAACAAGAGAATCACAGCATCCCTACCCACTATTGAATATCTTTTGAAAGAAGGAGCAAGTGTAGTATTAATGTCTCACTTGGGAAGACCTAAGGGAGAATACAAGGAAGACCTTTCAATGGAACCTGTTGCCGAAGAACTTCAAAAAGTTTTAGGCAAGGAAGTAAAGTTTATTCCCGACAAAAACGTAGTGTCTGAAGAAGTTATTTCAAAGGTAAGAGAACTTAAGCTGGGCGAAGTGGCTTTAATAGAAAACACGAGGTTTGTAAAAGGGGAAGAAAAAAACGACGAAGCTTTTTCAAAGGAACTGGCAAAGCTTGGTGAGGCATATGTAAATGACGCCTTCGGCACATCCCACAGAGCTCACGCATCAAATGTGGGCGTATCCAAGTACCTTCCAATGGCACTTGGCTTCTTGGTTGAAAAAGAAGTTAAGAACTTAGACCTTGTTCTTAAAAATCCTGAAAAGCCCTATGTGGCAATTTTAGGGGGAGCAAAAGTTTCGGACAAAATTAATGTCATTGAAAATTTAATCAACATTGTAGACAAAATTATAATTGTCGGCGCAATGGCATTTACTTTTTTAAAGGCAGAAGGAGTTTCCGTGGGCAAGTCCTTGGTTGAAGATGACAAGCTTGAATTTGCAAAGGAACTTTTACAAAAGGCGAAGGCAAAGAACGTGGAAATAATTTTGCCCATAGACTTTGTAGTAGCAGATGAAGTAAGTGAAGATGCAGAAGCTGAAACTGTAAAAGAAATTCCGGCTGACAAAATGGGCCTTGACATAGGACCTGAGACAGTAGCTTTAATTAAAGAAAAGCTTACAGGAGTTAAGACTGTTGTTTGGAACGGACCCTGCGGAGTATTTGAAATAGATAAATTTGCAAAGGGCACTTTTGAAGTGGCTCACATTTTGGCAGAAATTGATGCGATAAAAATTGTAGGAGGCGGAGACAGCGCATCTGCCATTAAGAAGTCGGGATATGAGGACAAGTTCACTCACATCTCAACAGGTGGCGGCGCTTCACTTGAATACCTGGAAGGAAAAGTCCTTCCCGGAATTGCACCTGCAACTTTGGAGGATAAATGAGAAGAAAGTTAATAGCGGGAAACTGGAAGATGAATATGGACGCGGATATGTCCAAAAAACTCATAGAAAGTATTTTAGAAAGAAAGCATAGTAAGGACGTGGACATTTTAATTTGTCCACCCTTTACGTCAATAAGCCTTGCAGGAAAACTCCTTCAAGACACAGGCATAATGCTTGGGGCACAAAACATGTCTTCCCACGAAGAGGGAGCCTACACGGGAGAAGTATCCGGGGCATTTTTAAAACCCTTAGGCGTATCTCATGTGATCTTGGGACACTCGGAGAGAAGAAAATACTTTTATGAGACGGATGAAATTATAAATCAAAAGGTCAAGAAAGCTTTGGAGCTGGAAATCAAACCCATACTTTGTGTGGGAGAGACCTTGGAAGAGAGAGAAGAAGGCCTTCACTTTCAGAAGATTAAAAGACAGTTGGAAGAAGGCTTAAAAGATTTGGACGAAAATTGGATCGGCGAAGTTACAATTGCCTACGAACCTATTTGGGCAATCGGCACAGGCAAGACTGCAACTTCAGATGAAGCCTGTGAAATGTGTAAATACATCAGAAGCATTATCGGCGAAAAATTCCCCGGCATGGAAGATGGCATTCGCATCCTTTACGGGGGAAGCGTTAAGCCAAGTAACATCAAAGAGCTTATGGCAAGGGCCGACATTGACGGCGCACTTGTAGGCGGAGCTTCACTTAGAGCCGACGAATTTACGGCATTAATAAATTTCGGTGAAGAGGAATGAAGACTGTCGCATTAATTATCTTAGACGGCTTCGGCATCGGAAAAGATGAAGAGGACAACGCCGTTTACATGGCACAAACTCCCACCATTGACATGCTTGAGAAAAACTGCAGCCACGCCCGACTTTTAACATCGGGAGAAGATGTGGGACTGCCCGCAGGCCAAATGGGCAACTCGGAAGTTGGCCATTTAAACATCGGCGCGGGAAGAATAATTTACCAGGACCTGCTGCGCATTAACAACGCTATCAAGGATGAAAGTTTTTATAAAATTGAAGAGCTTTGCGCGGCATGTGATGTGGCGGTTAAAAACAATTCCACCCTTCACCTTATGGGCCTTGTCTCAAAGGGCGGTGTTCATTCACACATGGACCACTTAAAGGCCTTGGTCAAACTTGCCAAAGGCCGCGGCGTGAAAAAACTTATCGTCCACGCCATTACAGACGGAAGAGACGTAAGCCCTCACGCGGCGAAGGACGACTTAAAAGAGCTCTCCGAATTTTTAACTGCGGAAGGCATTGGCAAAATCGGAACTGTAATCGGCAGATATTATGCCATGGACAGAGACAAGAGATGGGAGAGAATTAAACTTGCCTACGACCTTTACACCAAGTGTGAAGGAGAGAAGTTTAGTACAGCGGTAGAAGCCGTTGAAGCATCTTATAAAAATGAAATTACAGACGAGTTTATAAAGCCATCTTTAATCGAAAGAGAGCCGATAAAAGACGGAGACTCTTTAATATTTTTTAACTTCAGACCGGACAGGGCGAGAGAAATAATTCATGCCTTTTTGGACGATGACTTTAAAGGTTTTGAAAGAGATATAAGACCTGTGATAAGTATTACAACAATGACCTCTTACGACAAGACCATAGATACACCTGTGGCATTTAAAGAGAAGGTGCCGGAGGAAACTTTAGGGGAAGTAGTATCTGAAAAGGGACTTCTTCAACTGCGCTGTGCGGAAACGGAAAAATATGCTCACGTCACATTTTTCTTTAACGGCGGAAGAGAAGAGCCTTTTAAAGGCGAGGACAGAATATTGGTGCCTTCACCCAAGGTTGCCACCTACGACTTAAAGCCGGAGATGAGTGCCTATGAAGTGACGGGAAAAGTTAGGTTGAAGATTTTGGATAGAAAGTATTCCCTCATAATACTTAACTTTGCCAACACGGACATGGTAGGTCACACAGGATCACTTCCCGCGGCAATTAAAGCTGTGGAGGCTGTGGACAAATGCCTTGGCGAGGTCCTTCACGCCATAGAAGAAGTGGGGGGAGCCGCTCTTATAACGGCGGACCACGGCAACTGTGAAGACATGGTTGATGACAAGGGCAACCCCATCACATCACACACGACAAATCCCGTTCCCCTATATCTTTTCGGGGACGACAGAAAAATAAAAAACGGAAGACTTGAAGACATTGCTCCTACAATTTTACAGTTGTTGGACATAGAAAAACCGGAATTAATGACGGGTAAATCTTTAATAGGAGGATAAGATGAGTTTAATTTACAGTGTACACGCAAGAGAAGTTTTAGACTCAAGAGCAAACCCCACAGTTGAAGTGGAAGTTGTAACGGAAGACGGCGGCTTCGGAAGAGCCATAGTGCCAAGCGGCGCATCTACAGGTGCCTACGAGGCCGTAGAATTAAGAGACAATGAAAAGCATCGCTACATGGGCAAGGGCGTTTCAAAAGCCGTTCACAATGTAAACAATATAATTGCTCCCAACCTATATGAATACGACGTCTTTGATCAAGTGGGCATTGACGAAATGATGATTGAATTAGACGGGACGGACAACAAGGGCAAGTTAGGCGCCAATGCAATTTTAGGCGTATCAATGGCAGTAGCAAGAGCTGCGGCGGACGAATTAAATCTGCCTCTATACCAATACCTTGGAGGAGTAGGCGCAAGAGTTATGCCCATACCTATGATGAATATTTTAAACGGGGGACAACACGCCGACAACAACGTGGACATTCAAGAGTTCATGATTTTGCCTGTAGGCGCTCCTTCATTTAAAGAAGCTCTTCGCATGGGCTCCGAAGTATATCATCACTTGAAAAAAGTATTGCAAGGCAAGGGTCTTTCCACAGGGGTAGGAGATGAAGGGGGATTTGCTCCAAATCTAAGCAGCAACGAAGAAGCCTTTCAAGTTATAGTTGAAGCAATAGAAGAAGCGGGATACGCTCCGGGCAAGGATGTTGTACTTGGCATAGACGTTGCGGCAAGTGAAATATACGAAGATGAAAAGTATTATTTCAAAGGGGAAGACAGAAAGTTAAGCTCCGTGGAAGTAATTGATTTTTACGAAGAAATGATTTCGAAGTACCCCATCGTCTCAATTGAAGACGGTCTTTCAGAAGATGACTGGGAAGGTTGGAAGCTTATGACTGCAAGACTTGGCAAAAAAATTCAAATCGTCGGCGACGACCTTTTCGTAACAAATGTTAAAAGGCTTCAAAAGGGCATTGAAGAAAATGCAGCCAACGCAATTTTAATTAAGCTTAACCAAATCGGCACAATTACTGAAACCCTAAGCGCAATTGAACTTGCAAAGATAAACGGATACAAAGTTGTCATCTCTCACAGATCGGGAGAAACGGAAGACTCTACAATTGCAGACCTTGCAGTGGCAGTTAACTCAAGACAAATTAAGACAGGTGCGCCGGCAAGGACCGACAGAGTTGCAAAGTACAATCAACTTCTGAGAATTGAAGATGAATTTATGGGACTTTCAATTTATCCGGGCAATATTTACAGATGAGATACTTAATATTTGTAAGACACGGCGAAGCTGAAGCACTATCCGCGACGGACGCCACGAGACACTTGACTGAAAAGGGCCGTGAAGATGTGAGAAGAAGTTTTGAAGTCCTTAAAGATTATTTAAAGGACAAGGACTTTAAGATCTATTCCTCACCCGTCACTCGCGCTGTGGAAAGTGCCGAGGAAGGGTCTAAAATTTTGGATCAGGACTTTAAAATAATAAGCCCTCTCCAAGGCGGCACCCTTGACAAGGTTGTAATGGAACTCGAAGGTGAATACAATGTCTTGGTTTCACACCAACCCTTTATCGGCTATTGGATCTACGAGCTCACGGACAAACTTATAAAAGTTGAGAAAGGCTCCTACCACATAGTGGAGCTTAACAAAGAGTTCGGCTATAGAGGCAAGTTAATAGAATTATAAAAGATGAAGCAGGTTAAGCCTGCTTTTTTCTTGTAAGAAGAAAACCCTCAGTTAGACTGGGGGTTCAGTATAGCTTTAGCGATGAAAAACCGATAAAAAACCTCCTGTGATATATAATTAAATTGTAGTTCGCCAACTGCAATAAAA
>QWCE01003979.1_pt1 | contig 15371 bp, 11 predicted proteins | sample 1972531 | NCBI WGS metagenome assembly QWCE01 (sample SAMN09866716, study PRJNA288562) | Human gut metagenome isolate term4_stool, whole genome shotgun sequencing... | reverse complement strand
TATCGCAGATAGCTTCTGCCCCGCATACTCCTCCCGGAGCATACCCCGGGTATTGTCGCGACCTCACCCCCACCGAGCGGGCGAGAAAACGGGAAGAATTGGCGGCGAGAGGACGCGGCCCAGCGTTTCGCCTGCGCACTAATCAGCAGACTTTGACCTTTACTGACGCGGTTTATGGGCAGCAAACCGGACTAGTAGATGATTTCGTGTTGCGCCGCTCGGATGGAGTGTTTTCTTATAACTTTGTTTGCGTGGTTGATGACGCCTATCAAGGGGTAAACCAGGTGTGCCGCGGCAGGGACTTGCTCTCTTCGGTTTCCCGGCAAAACTACCTGCACCAGCTATTAGGATCCACCCCGCCCACATGGGTGCATGTTCCCTTAGTGCTGAATGATAACGGTCAGCGCCTGGCGAAACGTGATGGAGCCGTCACTTTAGAACAGCTGCGAGAGTGCGGGATAGAAAGCGCGCAAGTGATCCGGATGTTCGCGACCTCCCTAGGGTTCCCTCCCGCCAATACGGTTGCGGAGTTCCTAACCTGCTTTGACTTAGACCATATGAGCCGCGAGGATTGGCGATTCACCCCGCCCGTCCCGCTGAGTGTGCAACCTTAGCTACGCAAAATAGAACAGAGGTATTACCCTGCCTGCTATCCCCAGTGGGAACGCAGCGGCTGCCCCCCATAAAAGTCACCGAGGACGCGCTGTTTATATGCCGGATACTCGCCCTCAATAATGGATTGTCTAATCCCTCGCACCAGCTGGACGGTGAAGTATTCGTTGTGGATGGTTGCCAGGGTAAAACCCAACATTTCTTTGGCTTTAAACAGGTGATGTAGGTACGCAATGGAATAGTTCTGGCAGGTGTAACAGTTACAGCCCGCCACTGGAGCCTGAAAATCGCGTTTAAATTCAGAGCGGGTGAGGTTAAAACGCCCATAGCGTCCGTAAAGACCGCCGTTGCGTCCTATTCGGGAGGGATTCACACAATCAAAGGTGTCCGCCCCGGCCTCTACCCCGGCAAAAATATCGTCCGGTTCGCTCAGTCCTAACAGGTGACGTGGTTTTTCTTCTGGAAGCTCTTCGCAAGCCCAATCCACGATAGTAGCCAAGTTTTCTTTTTCGAACGCGCCCCCAATTCCAAAACCATCGAAGCTACGCCCTGCCACCTCCATCACAGATAAATCGCGGGAGGCTTTACGCCGCAAATCTTCATATTGCGCCCCTTGGATAACCCCATACAACATTTGATAGGGCTTATCGGCGCGCTCAACGGTAAGACGCTCATGTTCTGCCAGGCAACGCTCCGCCCAGCGCCGGGTACGCTCTAGGGATTCCACCTGATATTCGCGAGAATTCAGTAAAGTAGTAAGCTCATCGAAGGCCATCATAATATCGGCGCCCAGCTGGTGCTGGATCTGCATCGACACTTCGGGAGTAAACCGATGTCGAGAACCATCTAGATGGGAACGGAAAGTTACCCCTTCCTCATCTACATGCGCATGGCGCTCTTTTTTTGCTGCCACCGTATGATCGGCGCGTCCCGACCCGGTGAACTCTCCAGAGAGCACTTTCTTGTAGCCCGACCCTAGCGAGAGAACCTGGAATCCGCCCGAGTCGGTAAAGGTAGGACCATTCCAGTTCATAAAGTGGGCAAGCCCGCCTGCCTGGTCAATAACTTCTGACCCGGGCTGCAAATAGAGGTGATAGGCGTTCGCCAGAATCGCGGCCGCCCCAAGCTCTTTCACGGTCTCCGGCAACACCGTTTTCACCGTCGCTTTGGTACCTACCGGGATAAATGCCGGGGTGGGAATATCGCCGTGCGGGGTATGAATGATGCCGGCTCGTCCTCGCCTGCCGGGTAGCTCCGCTACTTTAGTGAACGTCAAGGCCGTACCTTTCGTGTTTCTTTACCCGGGAAATAATCAGATACGTAAAGGGCAGACAAAAGATTTCTACCGCGCATTTATAGAGGTATCCGCCGAGGAAAATATAGATCAGCAACTGGGAGAAACTCATGATTACCCCAAACGCGATAGTACAAAAAACAATGGAATCAACCAATTCTCCCGCCAAGGTGGAGGTCACTAGGCGCACCCACATATTGTTCTCGCCCCAGCGCTCTTTGATTTTCACCAGCACATAGGCATTAAGCCAGTTTCCCAGCACGTAACCGGCCATCGAGGCGATCACGATGCGGGGTACAAACCCGAGCACGCTCTGGAAGGCAGCGTTATTTTGATAAGAGGCTTCCGGCGGGAGCATTCCCACCACCCAGAAGGTCAGCGAGGCCATTACGGAAATCACGAAGCCCATTAAGATAGCCCGTTTAGCCGCTTTTAGCCCCCAGACTTCACTAATCACGTCGCCTAAAACATAAGTTAGGGGAAATAAAATAGCTCCCCCATCGAAAACAATCGGCCCGATCTGAATCGCTTTAGTGGCACAAATATTGGCGATTAGCAGAAAGGTCACAAAGAAAATAACGCAAATATCGAAAAGACCGCGCGGACTGCGGGCAAAGATCGCGGCATTTGCGGCTGTGGAAGAATTTTTTTCGAGGTCGCGGGGTTGCGGAGATAGAGATCCTTCAGATTTCGCCATAGTTGTCACCTGCCTAATCTAGCAGTCTCCCCGGGGTACTCGTCCAGTTAGCGCCAGACTGCCGCGTTAGGTTCTCGTTTTATACTGCCTGGAGATAACTGGGGCCTGCTGTGTCAATAACAAGCCACGCGGGCAAGGCTTTTCCTATGCGGTTATTAGCTTCATTAGTTCGAATTTGTCGCCTGAATGTCTAGTAGGCGCGAGCAGAGGTTTTATCCGAGTCGGCTAGGCGGGCGTAAAACTCGAAAATGCCCGTGGCTTTTTCGAGTTTTTGGGCAGGAGGAAAAACCTCTGCCCGCGCGGAGATCGAGAACTAACGGTATGAAAACTCGATTTCGCGCGTGAGCAGCTGGCAATCAGTTTTCTCCATTGGCCAGGCGCCGCAGCTCCGGCCATAACTCCGAGGCGATGATGCGCCGCAAATCTTCGCGAGTAGTATCATTTACCAGCTCAAAGTTGGCAATGGCGCGGCGTTGTTCTTCGCTAGCTTGGGCAGCGATTCTAGCGTCTACTTGTGCCGGCTCTAATCCTGAGCGTTGAAGCAGTCGCTGATAACGCTGTTTGAGGGGCGCACTGACTGCCACGATCACGTCAAAAGCGCGCGCGTTCGGGTTTTCGGCCAGCAACGGAATATCGTAAATACCGATGTCTCCGGGAGTTAGGGACGCGAAAAAACGGTCGGAAAGGAACGCAATATAGGGGTGAGTTATGGATTCTAGGAGGCAGCGGGCATCGGGATTATTAAACACGGTCGCAGCGAGGGCGCGGCGATCCACACCAGTTTCCCATTCGGGATGATCAAAAGCGCGGGCAATATCGGGCGCTAAATCCACCAATGCTTGCCCCGCCAGTTCATCGGCGCTGCAAGTCTTAGCCCCTAGCGCATTTAAGGTTTGTACCGCAGTAGATTTACCGGAACCGATACCTCCAGTTACTGCCACCGAGAGGGCGTTCGTAGGCGAAGCCGCCGCCCAGCGGGCTCCTCGATCCGGGTTACGGTAAATCAATAGTTCACTCACCATGCCAGCCTACCGAGCGAATCCACTTCCACCCAAGTGGGAAGTGTTTAGCACCAGACGATAGCGGTAGGGAAATACTGGAAAGTAGCCAAAAATGGCTTAACGCAATAGAGGTTTTATTTTGACCAACCAAGTACGTAGTGTTCTTTGGACTCATCAAGCGCGTACCACAGGATATTTCCTTGAGGATCTTTCCATACTGCAAACCAATAGTATCCCCGATATTTAGGATCCTGGGCAGAAAAAGACAATGAGGCTTGCGCATTACGAAAGGGAAGCAGGTCGGGTACTGTTGCTGGATCATCATCAGAATCAATCGGGTTAATACAACCTTCTGCGGGCACCACTGCCGAGTAGATTCCATCTTGATATCTAACTACATTACTCGTAATAACCCGATATTGTGCCTGTTCAGTCCGAGTTGCCGTAGTCAAAAGCTCATCACTAGCACCAGAGGAGACCATGTCGCTCCAGCCGATTTCACTAAATAAGTATTTAACATTTAGCCCATATCCCTCAGCTGCAGACAAATCCGCAGCAAATAATGCTTCGAAATGGTCATCTCCTCCACATAAAGGACCATAGCTGGGAGGAATCAGCTTGGGCTCCATCAACTTCGGTTTTTGACCTTGGGGATCCCAGATCCACACCAGTATCTGTTCGACTTGTCCTTGGAAAGTGCGTTCTCCCTCATCTCTTTCCGGTATCTCTCCTCCAGCAGTTTGTAGATAGAGAACCTGGGCGAAATCTAGGTAACCATCACCATTGATATCGGAATAGACCTTGTCGTTCTGTCTTATGCCTACGGCGAGGCCTATATCCCGGCCTGGGTCTGGAGAAGACTTGAACCTGCCATCAGTAAGTTTGCGCGGCTCACCCGAAGCATTAGTTATATCAATATTGTTAAAATCCACCTTTTTAATCGCATCCCAGCCGGCCGGTTTTTCACTACCAGCAGCTGGTGCCCCGGGTACATCAAATCTTTGGTAACTGATCTTGCCCTGCTTATCGGTTAGGCGAGTTGCCCAAATGGATTTACTATTAGCTGATAGGGCGGGTTGCCCCGGGAGACTAGTTTCCCAGATAGTCTTGTATTCTTGCAGATAGCGCACCATTTTAGCCTGATTTGCGGTCGGCTCAGCGCAGACCATAACCTGAGGGTTTTGGTAGATTACCTCCCCGGCACACTCGCCAGTTTTCGCGCCAGCAGCAGAGGCATAGTCCTTCTCCCCTAGCGCACCCTTGCAAACTATCTGTCCCCCGAATGCCTCATAGGGTTGCGCCAGCCCATTATCGCAGGCTGGCAAACTAAACGGTTCTCCTTTCGCTTTCCCCTCCCCAGATAGTGGCTGGGCACTAGCCCCTTCGCTAGTATTAAAAATTAGCCAGATATCAAGGCTCTCTTTAACCATCACTGCCGGACTGGATTCAGTAGCTACATAGGGCGTGAAAGAGTCACTTTTTATCTGTTTATGTACTTCAATCACCGTGGAAACAGTGGGTGCTTTTTCTTTGGCTGCTCCCGCACCCAGTTTGCCGCTGTCATCGGAAAGAACAAACACGTAGACAGTCAGCGCCAAATCTACCAGTACCAAGGTAACCAGCACCGCCAGTAGACGCAGCACCAAGTTGCCTTTATTACCGGCGCTACTGGAAGCTGGGGAAGCTAACATCGTTATCTACCTACCTTATAACCCGATATTCACCACAGCCATATAGGGCTGTTACCAAGCAGTTGACCCGCGTCAGCGATTGCCGAAACCGGCAGTGAAGACACACCAGACGACGCCAAAATCTCCGGTATTACGAGTACCAACAGCAAGAACCCTAGATAGGCAGTCGCGATAACTATCCCGATGATTAACAGCGCGACTGGCACTCTCTTAGAGGACGAATCGCTGCGTTCTGGCAAGTGGGCGTTAACAGAGCCCGCCAGATCAGGGTCATATCCCACTACCTGGGGCTGATACCCCGCAGGAAATACTGCCGGAAGTGGCGCCGGCGTGCCTCCCGGCTGCAGGTAGGGCTGCCCGCCGCCCTGATAGGGCTGGGTGGGAGGATAGGGAGCAGGTGCTGGCGGCTGCCCGGCAGGCAGAATCCGACCGGGAGGCCCATAGGGGTTAGACGACTGCGTATTTGGTGACAAGGAGCCACTATTCTTGTCCGCATTATCGCTGCCCGACATCTGCTTCATAGCTTCACGCTACCAGGCATTAGCCCCAGGAAAGCGCCAGATAGAAAAATCAGCGCGAATATCCACATTTCACGGCTCTGCCTTTAGAAATAAAAAAGGTGGGCAGAAGCATTTCTGCTTCTGCCCACCCCGAAAGTTAAGCGTCACAGTTCCTAAGGAGAACTGCGATTAACTGTTTATTCGCCAGTTAGCTTCTCGCGGAGAGCAGCAAGGGCTTCATCGGAAGCCAAAGTACCGGCCGAGTCTTCGCTCTCGGTGGAGTAGCTAGCGTTCTCGGCAGGATCCGGACGAGTAGCGGCGGCTTCCGTGTCGGCTTCCAGAGCCTTAGCCACCTGCTCCTTGTGTGCCTTCCAACGGGCTTCTGCCTGGGCGTATTCTTCTTCCCAAGCTTCCCGCTGTGCTTCGTAGCCTTCCATCCATTCATTGGTTTCCGGATCGAAGCCTTCGGGGTACTTGTAGTTGCCCTCTTCGTCGTATTCGGCGGTCATGCCATACAGCGAAGGATCAAACTCGGTAGTGTTGGGATCAACGCCCTCGTTCGCCTGCTTGAGCGAGAGCGAAATGCGGCGACGATCCAAATCAATGTCGATAACCTTAACGAATACTTCTTCGCCAACTTTAACGACCTGCTCCGGTACCTCTACGTGACGCTGCGCCAGTTCAGAGATATGTACCAAACCTTCGATTCCGTCCTCGACCCGTACAAACGCGCCGAAGGGAACCAGTTTAGTTACCTTGCCCGGTACCACTTGACCGATAGCGTGGGTACGAGCAAAGGTCTGCCAAGGATCTTCCTGGGTGGCCTTCAGGGACAGCGAAACCCGTTCGCGATCCATATCCACATCCAGTACCTCGACCGAAACTTCCTGGCCAACTTCCACCACTTCGGAGGGGTGATCGATATGTTTCCAGGACAGTTCGGATACGTGCACCAGGCCGTCTACTCCGCCCAGATCCACGAAGGCACCAAAGTTGACGATGGAGGAAACCACGCCGGAACGGATCTGACCCTTTTGTAAGGTATCCAAGAACTGGGTGCGTACCTCCGCCTGAGTTTGCTCCAACCAGGCACGACGGGAAAGCACCACGTTATTGCGGTTCTCATCCAGTTCAATAATCTTAGCTTCGAGCTCCCGACCAATATAGGGAGCGAGGTCACGTACCCGACGCATCTCAACCAGAGATGCCGGCAAGAAACCACGCAGACCGATATCCAAAATCAGACCGCCCTTGACCACCTCGATCACGGTACCGGTGACCACGCCATCGGCTTCCTTGACCTTCTGGACGTCGCCCCAGGCACGCTCGTATTGGGCACGCTTCTTCGAAAGCAGTAAGCGCCCCTCCTTATCTTCCTTCTGCAATACCAGGGCTTCGATTTCGTCGCCCACCTGGACAACGTCTTCGGGACTCACATCATGTTTGATGGATAGCTCGCGGGAGAGGATAACGCCCTCGGTTTTATAACCAATATCGAGGAGGACTTCATCGCGGTCGACCCGCACGACAGTACCGGTAACGATGTCGCCATCGCCAAAGTACTTAATAGTTTTATCGATTGCAGCAAGTAGTTCTTCTTGTGAACCGATATCGTTTACGGCAACTTGATCCAGCTGCTCAGTAGAGGTGGTCATAGAGATAATTTCTCCAAAACGGACTTAATAGACAATATGGACAATTTGGTTCCCCGTAAGAGAAACCTTGTTGAGCCTATCAGCAAAAACCCGTCCAGCTCCAGCCGAAAGACCGCTTACGGAGCCTATTTTGGCAAATTGTAGGCGATAACACAGTGCCACTAGGACAAGGGCCAGGCGAAAGCTCGCGGGTTTTGTTCACCGCTGTCTCAAAAAAATCGAGCTAATGGGCGGCGCTCCGCCAGTTTTTACCCACCCCAATCCCGACTACCAGGGGTACTGCCAGCTGCGCGGCATGCCCCATCGCTTCTTCCACGAGGGCGCGCAGCTGGGTCTCCTCCCCTGGCGCTACTTCCAGGATTAATTCGTCGTGAATCTGCAGTAGCACCCGCGAGGTGAGTTTTTGGGCTTTTAGTTCCTGATCTACCCGGATCATGGCCTGCTTCATCAAGTCTGCAGCCGTTCCCTGGATAGGAGCGTTGAGGGCAGCCCGCTCCGCCATGCGCCGCAAAGTGTGATTGGAGCTTCTAAGATCGGGGAGTTGCCGGCGCCTGCCCTGCATAGTTTCGGTATAGCCGCGTTTGCGTGCCTCCTCCACGATTTGCCGCAAATAGCTGCGGACTTTTCCAAAACGGGCGAAGTAACGCTCCATCAGTTTCTCTGCTTCCTTCTGGCCAATTCGCAGCTGATTGGCCAGACCATATGCCGACAAGCCGTAAGCCAAACCATAGGAAGTGGCTTTTACCTTGGAACGCATCTGGTCATCGACTTGCTCGGACGGAATCCCAAAAATCATGGCGGCCATAGTGCGGTGTAAATCTTCACCGGTTTTAATGGCGGCGATCAGATCTTGATCCCCCGACATATGCGCCATTACCCGCATCTCAATCTGGGAATAATCCACGCTCATCAGGTTTTCAAATCCGGATCCGCAAACGAAGGCTTCCCGGATACGTTGCCCGGTTTCCGAACGTACCGGGATATTTTGCAAATTCGGATCGGCAGAGGAAAGCCGGCCGGTAGCAGTAACAGTTTGGTTAAAGGTGGTGTGGATCCGCCCGTCATCATGAACCGCCTTTTGCAGTCCTTCCACGGTCTGCAAAAGTTTTATCGAGTCCCGGTGCGCCAGCAAATACTGCAAGAACGGATGCTGGGTTTTAGTAAACAGCCACTCCAGGGCATCCGCATTCGTGGTGTATCCGGTGCGAGTTTTTTTCGTTTTCGGCATCCCTAGCTGGTCAAATAAAACTTCTTGTAACTGTTTGGGGCTGGACAGATTCAGTTCCGGCCGATCTACTTCGCTTCTAGCCGCCTGCTTGGCGTCCTCGGTTTGCCGTCTTAAATCATTCTCGAGATTTCCTAAAACCTGGTCTGAGACTGCGATCCCGGTATCTTCCATCTGGGCAAGAATCTTAGCGACCGGCCGTTCCATCTCTAGCCATAAATGTTCGGCGCCTCCAGTAGCTAACAGCTCTTGCTCTGCGCTGGCAATCTCCGGCAAAGCCGCCGCAATCTGCGCCGTCTTAGTGTTAGAAACACCCGAAAAATCCAATGCGGTCTGTCCGCTAGCTTCTTTTTCTTCCACCACCAAAGCTCGTCCCAAGAGCTTGCCGCTTAAAACCTCAATATCATAGGAGCGGGCGGAAGGATCCAACAGATAACCACCAATTTCACTATCCCAGCCAGGTAAACCGAGCGTGATTCCTGCCCCCTTGAGGGCGTGCCAGGCGCTCTTCCAGTTATGGAAAATACTGCCTTGAGGATTATGTAGCCACTGTCGCAGCGCCGCTACGGTTTCTACGTCTCCTTCGATCAAGCTAATACTGGCGGCTTCATTCTTACTGGCCAAAGTAACCTGGGTGGCCTCCCCACTTCCGGGTGTAATAACTCCCTCAACTACTACCCCTACTGGATCGGTCAGCTCCGTTATCCAGGCGGCCACTTTGTCCGGGGCAATAAGTTTAACTTCGGGGCGTTTTGCCGCAGGCTTTGCTCCGAGGGCGAATGCGGGAATACTAGCTAGAGCCTGACGAGTGCCCTCCCCAATCTCCAATTGGTCGAGCAGTTTTTCTAGCTTTGCCGCATCAGCTTTCCCAAAGGTGAGTTCCGGAACCTCAACCCCTAAATCCAGATCAGTCAGCAGCGCATTCAGTTTCCGGTTGCGTTTAACATCCTCTAGGTGAGCGCGTAGATCTTCCCCACGTTTTCCACCAATATCGGCGGCGTGGGCGATTACTCCCGCTAAACCGTCATATTTATTAATCCAGGAAGCAGCGGTTTTCTCTCCCACTCCCGGAACCCCGGGCAGATTATCGGCTTTTTCTCCCACCAAGGCGGCAATCTCGGGATAGCGGTGTGGCGGCACCCCATATTTCTCTTCAATCGCCCTGGGAGTCATTCGTTTGAGGTCGGTGATCGAGCGAGAAGGATAGAGCACGGTAACTTGCTCATTTGATAACTGGAAAGTGTCACGATCCCCACTAGCAACCAGTACCCGGATCCCGGCGGCGCTGCCGCGGCTCGCTAGGGTAGCTAAAATATCGTCGGCCTCGATATTATCTTGTTCTAAAGTGGTTACCCCCAGGTGAGCGAGCGCCTCTTTGATAAGTTCAACTTGTCCAGCAAACTCGGGCGGAGTAGGTTTACGTCCGGCTTTGTACTCAGGGTATTGATCGGTGCGGAAAGAATGGCGAGAAACATCGAACGCGACTGCCAAATAGTCGGGTTGTTCATCCTGCAGCATTTTTACTAGCATCCGCAAGAACCCGAACACCGCGTTAGTGTATTGCCCCTCTTGGGTACGGAAATTTGCGGGATCGAGGGCGTAAAACGCGCGAAAAGCTGCGGAATGCCCGTCAACTACTAGCAGGGTTTTCTTGTCGGCCATGTTTTCCTCCTATTAGCTATCCTAGAGGAAAGGCCTTATCCCCACAGCAACCGACTATAGTTGCTGTTCAAACCGGTTTTACCCGATCTGTTCTACCACTGCTTCTGCGACTTCTCGCATAGTGAGGCGCCGATTCATGGAGGTGGTCTGGATCCAACGGAAGGCATCCGGCTCGCTCATTTCCATGTTTTCCATCAGTAGCCCTTTAGCCCGATCCACCACTTTGCGAGTCTCGAAACGATCCTGTAAGTCGGCTACTTCACCTTCCAAAGATTGAATCTCTGCATGCCGTGAAAGCGCAATTTCGATCGCGGGTAAGAGTTCAGCGGGAGTGAAAGGTTTAACCACATAGGCCATGGCACCAGCATCTCGCGCCCGTTCCACCAACTCTTTTTGCGAAAATGCGGTGAGCATCACTACTGCGCAAGAGATTTCTTTCATAATCTTTTCCGCAGCCGTAATTCCGTCCATTTTAGGCATCTTCACATCCATTACGCACAGGTCAGGATGATTTTCCAAGGCTGCCTGATAGGCGGCCTCTCCATCTCCGGCTTCGGCTACTACTTCGTAGCCGGCATCAGTGAGAGTTTCCACAATATCCAGGCGGATCAGGGTTTCATCCTCAGCTACCAGCACTTTAGGTGAGACAGTCTGATTATTTTTAGTATTAGATTTCGAAGTTGCCACGTGTCTATATTAGACTGAAACCCGTCGCGCTTAACAGCGTTACGAAAAAGCCTCGATGGCGGAATTGGTAGACGCAGCGGATTCAAAATCCGCCGTCCTTCACCGGACATGTGGGTTCGAGTCCCACTCGAGGTACTGATCAGGGCTTAAACCCAAGGTATCAGCGTTTTGACCGCGCGTTATTTACTCTGTTGCATTCCCGATTAGGCCAGGATTATTTAGCATTCTGCATCGGATCCGCCCTAAAAAATACCCCTTATGAAAATCCTCACTAAGGTGCAGTAACCCCGGATAATAACTATTCTTCCTAGCAGTTATGGGCGCGAGGCACACTTGTCCCTACTGCCTTACGCCGGCCGAGCGGGCGGGGTTAGTTACGCTTGCGGCGTTCGCGCACTCGCACCGAAATCTGGATAGGGCTACCGACAAAACCGTACTCTTCACGCAGCCGATTCTCGATAAAACGCCGATATGCCGGATCTAAAAACCCGGTAGTAAAGAACACGAATCGGGGCGGAGCCGCAGAAACCTGAGTAGCGAACATGATCCGCGGTTGCTTTCCTCCCCTAACCGGGTGGGGATGTTCAGCAACTAAACGTCCCAGGAAAGTATTTAGTTCACTGGTAGAAATCCGGGTATTCCAACCGGCAAGTGCCTGCGCTAAAGCTCCCTGGATCCGGTTAGTATGCCAGGCGGTTTTCGCAGAAAGATTAATCCGCGGCGCCCAATCCACGTGAGACAGCTGCAATTCCCATTCACGTTCCAAGTCGTGACGGCGTTCCTCGTCTAGTAAGTCCCACTTATTATTAACCAGTATCAGCGCCCGCCCCGCAGAGATAACTTCCTCAATTATCCTGATATCCGCGCTAGCCAAGGACTGGGAAGCATCTAACAGCACCATGGCTACATCGGCTTCTTCGATCGCGCTTTGGGTACGCAAAGAAGCATAAAAGTCGGCGCCCCGGCTCTTGAGCATTCGCCGGCGAATCCCAGCGGTATCCACGAAAATCCAAGGAACCCCAGCGATCTCAATTACTTCATCTACCGGATCACGGGTAGTGCCTGCCAGTTCGTTGACCACCACTCGCTGCGAACCGGCGAGGGCGTTCAGCAGCGAGGATTTACCCACATTAGGCCGCCCAATCAAGGCGACTCTGCCAGGACTGCCTTCAGGAAGCGCCCGCGAGTACTGGGATTGTTCCGGCAGCATCGCAATTGCTCTATCCAACAGGTCACCACTGCCTCTCCCATGCAGGGCAGACAGCGGGAAGGGTTCGCCTAATCCCAGTGACCACAGCGCGGCGGCATCGGCCTCTACCCGTTCAGAATCAACCTTATTGGCTACTAGAATCACTGGTCTATTGCAGCGCTGCAAAATCCGAGCAATCTGCATATCGGTTTCGGTTGCGCCCACTTGGGCATCAGTCACAAATAGCACCGCATCGGCAAGCTGAATGGAGGCTTCGGCTTGCGCGGCCACCATCTGATCCAAACCTTTGACGCCCAATTCCCAACCGCCCGTGTCTAGCAATTGGAAATCTTTGCCTGCCCACTGCGCCTGGTAACGTACCCGGTCACGGGTTACTCCCGGCTGGTCTTGTACTACCGCAGCGCGCCGCCCCAAAATTCGGTTAACCAAGGTGGATTTACCTACGTTTGGGCGCCCGATAACCGCTAGTACCGGTAGTGCGCGAGCATCCGGCATTTGCGAGGCCGCAGCTTCGCCCGCAAGCAGCTCCAGGTCGTCTTCTTGTAGCTCAATTTCATTGAGCAGATTAGCAGAATCCGCAGGGTTTAGGTCTTCACTCACGCATTTCAGTTTAGGCGAGTGCAGGGGGCTTTGGCGAAATCTCAGCCTTGACGAGCCCGGAAAGCCCGCCCTACGATTTCCACTACTGCTTCCATAGTTTCTTGCTCATCCAGGTCAGAGGAATCCAGCAGCTCAACTCCGGGAGCTGGAGTAGTGAAGTTATTTACCTGCGAGTCAGCTAGGTCACGAGCGGCTACCGCATCGCTGCCTGCCCCTGCCTGTTGGGCACGGCGCTGCTCTCGCACCTCGGGGGAGGCGGTGAGCAAAATCTTAACGTCCGCATTTGGGGCGACCACGGTAGTAATATCGCGCCCTTCGGCTACGATCCCCCGCCCGGATGCTTGGGCAGCCTGAATAATTTGCCGCTGGCGGGCAATCATCTGTTCACGCACCCCGGGAACGGCACTAACCTGGCTGACCACGTTATTTACTTCCTCCGAGTGGAGGAAACGAGTCACGTCCCGCCCCTCAATTAGGACACGCGGGGCATGGGCAACCGCTTCTACCTGCATCGGAATTGAACCGGCCAGCATAGTCAGCGCCGCCGGATCGTTTAAATCTGTTCCTTGCTGCAGCGCGTACCAGGTGAGGGCGCGATACATGGCGCCAGTGTTTAAAAAGTTAGTGCCTAGCTCCGCAGCAGATAGGCGCGCGATGGTAGATTTGCCTGCCCCGCTGGGGCCATCAATGGCGATTACCAAGCCCGCTCCGAGAATCTGCTGGCTAACGTATTGCGAACCGTCACCTGACATAGCGTTATAACCCTTCTGAAAGCATTATTACTGGAACGCGCAAATGCATCCCTTACCCTTAGATACTATGCCATTAATAGCCGTTTAGGATAGCTTCCTCGCTAATCTCTAAAGCGAATAAGCTAAGAAGCCACGATTTCCCAGCCCTTTATCTCCAGTTTTTCGGCTAGCAAGGCCGCGGAGTTAGGTTCAATGGCCAAACGGGCTATCCCGAAGGCTGCTCCTGGGGAATGTTCTAGCTCTAAATCCTCAATATTGATACCGGTATCGCCTACTGCTTGGAAAAGATGTCCTAAAGTTCCGGGTTCATCGGGAACCTTTACCATTACTTCCTGGTAACGCCGGGGTGCTCCGCCGTGTTTACCGGGAATACGCGACACTCCCAAGTTACCTTGCCGCATAGCTAAAGTTACCGCTCCCACCAAGCTGGGGGAAGGAACTGCAGCTCCCGGATGTTCGAGGGCGTGCAATACTTGCTGCATATCATCACTAAATCCTCGTAGCACTTTCGCTACCTGTTCAGCGTTACCTGCTATGATTGCTGCCCAAAGCGCCGGATCGGAAGAAGCAATCCGGGTAGTGTCGCGCAGTCCTTGCCCTGCTAGCCCTAAAGACTGGGGCATCGCTTTCGCCAGTTGCGCGGCCAACAGCGAAGACACCAATTGGGGAACATGCGAAACCAGAGCCACAGATTGATCGTGGGTATCCGCATCTAATTGCAGCGGCAGAGAACCTACATCTAAAGCGAGACTACGCATTGCTAAAACTGCGCCCGGCTGGGTTTGCTCATTAGGAACTATCACCCAGGGGCGAGATTCAAACAGATCTTCGCGGGCAAAGGCCGTCCCGGAACGTTCTCTTCCCGCCATCGGGTGCGAACCTACGTAGCGGGTTAGATCTGCCCCTGCCTGGGTAACTTCCTCTAAAATCACGCTTTTTACCGAGGCCACATCGGTAACGATGGCACCCGGGAACTCTTTTAACGCGGCTATCACCTGATCAGCAGCGACATCTGGCGGGGTGGCTACCACTACTAGGGCGGGTTCGGCCGAACTTTCCTCCCAGGTATTACCGGCACCCATATCGCAGGCTAGCGCGTTAACTACCGGATAAATATCCCGTAAAAAAACCGGGAGTCCCAGTTTGCTCAGTCGCATACCCAAGGACGCACCTAGTAGGCCGGCTCCGATAATCAATACTGGACCGGTGGTACCCACTTGGTTTCCAGAAAGTGGCGAGTGCGTATTTGCCATAGTTCCACCCTAAAGGCCGACGCTCTTCATCAGCACACTCAGCTCAGGCTTTGAGAGGCGACGGGTGGCTCCCAGGGGCAATGTCCCCAGTTTCACAGTGCCGTGCGCGATCCGGGATAATTCCATCACCGGGGCTCCAACCTCTTCTAACATGCGGCGCACAATCCGGTTTCTGCCCAGATGCAGCTCAATTTCCACTAGGGTAAGCCCGCCATGAGTACCTTTTATTGATACCCGGTCAGCTTGCGCAAACCCGTCCTCCAACATGATTCCGGAACGCAGCTCTTGGGCAGTCTTACCGGTAAATTTGCCCTTAACGGTAGCTAGATAGGTTTTTGGCACCTCCCAGGAGGGATGGGTGAGACGGTTGGCCAGTTCCCCATCATTAGTAAGCAGTAACAGCCCGGAAGTATCCACGTCTAGTCTGCCCACATGGAACAGTCGTTCCCGGTAGTCGGTCAAAAATTGGGTGAGATCGTGAGGGTCGCCGCGGAGGGAAGATTCCACCCCGGTGGGCTTATTTAGGGCGATA
>QWCE01003978.1_pt1 | contig 15380 bp, 7 predicted proteins | sample 1972531 | NCBI WGS metagenome assembly QWCE01 (sample SAMN09866716, study PRJNA288562) | Human gut metagenome isolate term4_stool, whole genome shotgun sequencing... | reverse complement strand
CAGGAGGTCTAACTAAACCTTCTTTCAAGCGTTCCTGATAGACCGGATCACTTGAGAGGTCCATCTTAGAAATGTGCGTCATGATGAATGAAGTAATCATGCAGCCTAAGAAGGTCGTTAAGATCCAAATTCCGAGCAGTTCAGGATAACTCCAGCCGAAAGGCTCTAAGACGCCTGTCATTTAAATGACGGCTGCAAATACCGGAGAAGCTGTAATCGCGATCTGAGAAGCAACCACTGCGATAGAAACGGAACCAAAGGACGGATGTTCTCGCCTTTTGCTACTTCCACAATCATCGGAATCATTGAGAAAGCAGTATGACCGGTACCTGCAAAAATGGTCAGAACATAAGTAACTACCGGAGCAAGATAGTTAATGTACTTAGGGTTCTTGTAGAGGATTTTTTCAGCTATATAGACAAGGTACTGAAGACCGCGGCTAACTGCACAGCAGAAATTGCTGCGATGACAGAAGCAATAATCAGGATAACGTCCCAGGGGATGCTGCCCCGTTTCATGCCGAGACAAAGGCCCAGGACTAACACGCCGGCGTAGCTGATACCGATTCCACCTAAGCGTACACGGATGAAGATCGCGCGCCCACAAGGACGATGATCTGAAGAATAACCATGATATCCATAAAATTTCTTTTATTAACTTTCGCTTGAAATAGACAGAGATATAACGAAGACTCAGAGCATTAAGAAAAAAGGGCCTCTGCCGCAGGAGCTCTTTAAGAGCCCCTGCTTTCTCAAGCAAAGCGTTGATTGTTAGAAAGCCAGTTTGAATGTCGCGCCGACACCGTTGGATTTAATCTTGCCGCCGTAAGCACCGTAGTAAGAAACGCCCAAGGCGGCTCTCTTACTGAGCTGGGCCTCAAGTCCGACACCGACTGCTGCGACCGCAGAAAGTTTTTCACTTCTGATCTTGGCGTTTAATGCGCCGGACTGAAGTTTTGCCTTACCGCGGGTATCGCCCATGTACTGAGTCCAGTTCACGTCTGCCACGGCTTTTAACTTAGCCGGGCCGACTTCAAACGGAACCTTAACGCGAGCGCCGAGGCTCGAAACCGCAAGATTCTGGCTTTCAAACTTAGTGCTGACTTTCACGCCTCCGATGTCATTGCTGAAATCATCGGTCGACAGATGCATCCAAGCCAAACCGGCATACGGTTCAATACTGACAGAACCAAAGTTCAAACCTGTATATGCCGCTTCACCAAAGATCTGAGCCACTTTAGCGTTGTAACTCGGGGAGGCTCTGAAAATCTGATCTTTAAAGAAGACTGAACTATTTGTGTCACGGTCCTGATGCGTGTAAGCAAAGCCATAGTCCAGACGAACCGGTTCAAACTTAGACTGTCCGTAGATACCGAAGTGGAGATCGTTCGAATCAATCTTTCCGTCGTGGCCGCCCTTGAACTTCGTCTTACCAGCACCGAAGAATACTCCCACTTTGTTGTTGGCATTGATGTCAGCTTCCAAACCGATCAGACCGGTGTAGAAGTCAGATTTCAATTTAGAGGCTCCGGAGCGGTCCATCTTAGACCAGTTGCTAAGACCGGATACCCAGAGTCGAGCACGGCCGCCGTCGACATCTGAGACACGAGCCGCTCCGTCAATTCCCATGGCCTGATCCTTAATAGCACGGGCCAGAGACTGTCCGTTGGCAACCGTCATGGCATTAGCAGTGACATGAATGTCATTGGCTAAGGAGCTCAGAGTTTTTCTGACTTCGTCTTTTGTGGCGTCAGCCAAGGCGCCAAGAAGAGCCGGATCAGCCGACAAGGCCTTGGCAACAGAAACTCCGTTGCTATTGGCTGCATAATCAGCAAGTGTCTTGTCACCCTTCGAGAGAACACCGGTAAGTGTATTGCCGTCCAATGTAACGGTATGGTTTACCAATGCATACTCGGGTGTTACCAGAGCATTTTCATTGAAGCCCTTAACGCTGTCGGCTGTTACGGTTCCAACCTGATCTTCACCCCTGTAGGCTTTCTCGAAAGCATTCCCGGTTAAAGAAATAACCGCAACGTGCGAACCGGGGTTAAATGTTAAGCTGCCGACTTGAACATTTTGATCAGCAACAATCGCATAGGTACCTCCGTTATTGACAACAACGTTGGCCTTCTGCATCGGAGCTCTAGCGACGCCGACAAGAGAATTAAGCAGTCCCTTCTGAGTGAAATTATCATCGAAGCTCGACAAGATACCGAAGACTCCACCGTTAACATTAACTGTTCCGGAGCCGAAGGATTCGGAGAAACCAAACAAACCGCCGTCTTCAACCGTGGTACCTCCGGTATACGAGTTATTACCGGTCATAACCAGCGTGCCGGAACCTCGCTTCACCAAAGATCCTTTATAGAGATCGTGGTCGATTCTGTTTTGGATCGCTTGGGCACGGCGTTTGTAATACTCAGCTCTCCAGTGCTCGGCATCCTCTTGGGAAATAATATGGTTGGTCAGATCTGTGTCACCATCGCCTACTACAAAACCATTACCCAGCTCATATTCTCCGACTGTATCCGTACCGTTCTTGGTTGCGACCATCCATGCGTTATCCTCTCTTTCTCGCTGTTTTAACGCCACCTCAGAAATATCATTCGTCCACACATCTAAGGGAGTTGAATTCAGGTTGTAGTCAAATTTACCCAAAAACTGGCCCGGCCCATACATTCCTTTTTCCAGATCCGGGACACCCCATCCCATTGCATCAGAAACTTCTCCCTCAAGCGGAGTCGTCCCATCTTTGTTGCTCCAACCAAGCATATCCGTACCGTCAGGATTCTTATGATTAGCGGTAGTAAACATGACATCGCGGACTTGAGGTGCACTCATACTTTGATAACGCGACATTAAGACACCCATCGCTCCTGCAACATGAGGCGCTGCCATGGAGGTTCCACTCGAATACCGATATCCTGCCGGCTCCCCTGTTGTCATGTCTACATTTGTTGAGTAAATATCTCTGCCCGGAGCTGCGACTGTCCACCACTTTCCTAATCCTGCCTCATTGAAAGTGTCATAGAGAGTATAGGTATCAGGATTTCCTGAGGCCCCCGGAACACGACGCAATCCAGCTACTGCTATCCACTGACCTTCAGCTTGAGGATTAAAGTACGGAAATAAAGGCCGATAAAACGGATTGTTCGAATCTCTATTTCCGGTGGTGAAAATCTGGACTACATTTGTACCCCTAACAGCATCCCAAGCAGCGTCTACAAAACTTTTATCCATGCCTCCATAAGTTTTGTTGTGGTAGAAGAATTCATATTCCGCTTGAGCAACGTTATTGGTCGGAATGTGGCCTGAAAAAGAGAGTCTCAAGTCGCCGTCTTGAGGCGCTTCCGTCGTGCCGGCATTTACCTGATTCATTACGTCTTTGGCTTCAGAGACTGTCGGTAACTGGTTTATCGTTCGCCACTTGTCTGCAGCTGCGTCGTATTGCTGTACCACTGCCACGCGAACATTTGTTCCCCAGGAATTGTTTATCACACCACCCCTCTCAGTTCCGTTGTCGGCGACTAATTTGTCTGCCATGGCTTTCCAGCCTTGGTAGAAATATTTGTAATCCTGAAACGGTCCGTAATTATTACTGTCCGTTGCGCCTGTATTGCCTACAAGAACATCAGATCCCCAAGAAACACCATGCATACCGATGCCATTTCTACTTGCTCCGACAGTGCCTGTCACATGAGTACCATGTCTGTCGTTGACGTCTTTTATCCAATCGCCTGTAACATTAAAGGCCTCTCCCTCACTAAAAGGCGCTCCATTAGAAGAAGTGGGCGTTTCTCCTGGGTAAATCATGGTTAACACAGTTTGCGGATAACGATTTCCATTCGATCCGTATGTTCCGGACACAACAGTTCCCGTGATACGTCCTCCAGACAAATCCGGATGGGAAAGAAGCGCCCCGGAATCCATGACTCCTACAGTTAATCCTTGACCATAAAAGCCAAGGGAATAAGCAGAGGAAGACTTCATAGCCTCAAGACCCCAATCTGCCTGATATTCAGGGGTTTCCCAGGAAGACTTATCGCCGACCACACCGGTTTCCACGTAGGCAGCAGAGGCGACACCTCCCATCACAAACAGGGCTGCGGCGACACAAAGACTAACGGAAGATTTTGTGCTTTTGCCGTGAGAAGTTTGAATCTCACTGGTTGTGACAAAAGACTGCCGAACATCGTTCCATATCGTCCTAAATGCTTTATTCATTATTTAATCTCCTTTGATTATCCATAAAAATGGAATTGAGAGAGATAAATAAAAAGCTCCTCATATCTTTATTTATCTAAGCAATCTCTCCCTTTTAGTCTTTAGGATTTAAAGAAATTAAACATCGGTAAAAATGCCAACAAAAAAACTGAATTTTGATTATGTTTTATCAATTTAATCAACACGTTTCACTATTTTTATAAATTATTGCTTTATTTTTATTTATTTGAATTTTAAGGATAATTTAATAATCACAACCCATAGTTGTTCAAATAGACAATATCATTAAAAAACAAATAGAACAATTTATTTAGAGCTTTAATTTTATTGATCGAAGTAATAGGATTGAGCTTAGTTTTATTGGACATTACCATTTAGGAGATCTGCAATGATTGACTCTAATTTACCTATTTTTATTTCTGTCGCAGATTTAGGAAGTTTTTCTAGAGCGGGATGTCAATTAAAAAAAAGCCCTCAAACCATTTTTAGACAAATTTCTTCCTTCGAAAATAAAATTGGGATAAAACTTTTTGACAGAAGCCCAGCCGGAATGAAACTTACCCAAGCCGGGCGTTCCTTCTACAAGGACGCAAGGTTTCTTCAGTCCTTCGCTAAAGAAGCTGTAAAGAGAGCGAAAAAAATCGAAAAGAACTCAGAAAATCTTATTCGAGTTGCCTTTTCGCCTTTAACTCCTGTCGCGTTTCTAAAACAAGTTTGGCCAGTAGTTATGAAACAATATCCGAACCTGCGTGTCGAGCTTGTTCCGTTTGAGAATGAAAAGGTCGTTGAGGCGGATATTATCAGCCACTTAGGAAACGAAGGTCTGGTCGATATCATGCTTACGACCTATGACGAGAATTTCTTAATTGAGAAGAAGTGCACCGCGCTCAAGTTAACAGACTTATCGCTTTCCATCGCAATGTCATTGAATCACCGATTGGCGAATAAAGACAAATTAACCATCGAAGATATTCGAGCCGGAAGAGAATCTCTCTTATTAATGAGCCGAGACCTTGTCAAAGGTTATAACAGCGTCAGGGAGATTTTTCTTAAGGACAACTTAGTGAGAAAGGAATATTTCGACTCGTTAAATATGGAAATATTGAATCGGTGCGCGAGTTCGGGTTCCTTGCTTTTAGCTACTAATGCCTGGACGTTCTCCCATCCGCTTCTCAAGTCCGTTCCTTTAGAAGTCAATGAAACTATTCCTTTCGGCGTTATTCATTCCAAGCATCCTACCGAACAAGTTAGAAAGATCTTGAAGATCATTGAGTTTGTGAACCTGGAACAACAGAATTTTAAACTTTGGTAAACCTTGACTGCGTGCCTATGTCTACAATCTTTTAAAGACTCACTTGCTAGAAGGGATGAGTTTTCTGAACGTTTTACCCGATTCAAACCCCTGTAAGCTTCGAGAGAAAAGTTTCGCTCTGGCTCGTAACTACAATTTCGTCTGAGTGCTTTTGACAAACAAATCACTCGTTATTCTTATAACATGTAAACTAGTAGGCTATTAACATTAAAACAGAGCTGATGGTAATCATTACAAACGAATGAGCTTCTCCAGCTGCACTTTGCTGCGTAAACCCAGACGCCTTTTGAAAGGATCTCATAACAGCTCAAAGGCCGTACTGTCTTTTTAAGGACTTCTTTATGAAAAAACTATTTATAGCTTCACTCCTCTGTTCCTTATCCTTGTCTGTCTGTGCCGCCGACTATTCCATCAAGCCAAAGGTCACAGAATTAACCCCACCTCCTACTCGAGTTCTTCTCGTTGGAAACTCCTTCATGTACTACAATTGTGGTGTCAATGGTTATATAAGCGGGTTAAGCAAGTCTTTGGGAATCAAGATAAGCACCACAATGGCAACCATTGGTGGGGCGGGTCTGGACTGGCACCTTGTAAAGACTTATTTACGCAAGGATGGACTAGCAAGCTACTCAACTCTCAATGATGGAAGTAATAAACTGAGTTTTAACAAATATCCTGATGGCAAGGTTTTTGAAGCAGTTGTTCTTCAAGACAATAGTCAAGGGCCAATTCATCCGGAATTATCAAAGTTTTTCAAGAAATACGCCGCAATTCATAGTAAGGACATCCGTGATACCGGAGCGACGCCTACTTTCTTGATGACTTGGGCATACGCGGATAAACCGGAAATGACCAAACAGTTAGCCGACGCTACTATTGCAGTTGCCAACGAAAACAACGCATTAGTAATTCCGGTTGGCCTCGCTTTTGCCAACGCACTAAAGCAAAGACCAGATTTAAAGTTGACGGTAGCGGATAATCGCCACCCAACATCGGCCGGTACATATCTTGAAGCTGCAACGATTCTGGCGGCCTTGACGAAAAAATCACCAGAAGGCGCCTCTTATTTAGGAGGATGCGAAAAACCTTTAACCGAAAAAGACGCTGCTTTTCTGCAAAAAGTAGCCTGGGACACAGTCAAAAACTTCTATGGATGGAAATAACATAGAAGTGTAATTCAGTGACAGTCCTGTGTTTTAGACACAAGGAAGTTCACTTAGGTCAAAGAGGAGATGCGTTAAGAATGTTTTAGCCGTCTCCTTTTTCTTACGGCGTTGGATTGCCCTTCTTAACTTCATAAGATCTACCAAACAGCTAACGATATGGCTTTTGCTGTCCAGGCAATTTGAGCAAAGTTTGCCGGCTAAACCTGGTTCATTCTCCGACAAGTTGGTTTCTCCAACGTCGAACACAAAAAAAGGCAAAGGTATTGAAGCCTAAGGCTTCTCCCCCTTTGCCCAAGGCCTCGAAATCTCGAGGCATACAGGAGAATATTCGAACCTAATTAAATTGTTTTATCTACGAATTTTCGGTAGGCACTCACACAACAATAGGCGATTATCAGAAGTGCCATCGTCAGTATGTAGAGAACGATGCCTGCCTTACAAATCCACAGAAAGATTGCGGTCATGATGATAAGAATGTATTTTTAGTTAGATGAATCCGCAAACCACAAATCCTAGAGCCACCGAGATGAAAACCGCCAAAACTCCGGGTACAAAGAATGAATGGTTGAAGATCCACTTACCGATGCGAGTTGTTCCCGTGTCGTCCATTTGAATAGCTCCGAGTACGGTCGGATAGGTCGGCAGCACAAAAATCCCTGAAACTGCCGCGAAACAAGCAACCAGCATGTATGAATTATCCGGATTGGCTGCCGTAATGCCGAGAGCGGCAATAACCGTAGGAGTAATTCCTTTTGCTGTGGCCGCCTGAGAGTACAGAAGCATCGAAGCCAGGAAAAACACAATCGCAAGAAGCGCCGGATATTGGCTAATCGTTTGCGAAGCAAAATCCTTAATCTCTTTGGTATGACCGGAGACAAACGTATCACCTAGCCAGGCAACCCCCAAAACACAGATACACGCTACCATCCCGGATTTGAAGACAGAGGTTCCTGCCACATCACCAAGCTTGATTTTGCAAAAGATAGTGATGAGCGCACCCACTGCCAGCATCAAACTAATGATCGCTGCGTCACGGGGAACAACAACAGGTTTAATAAGACCAACTGCCGGCGAAATAGCAGATGCGTAAGCAACTACACATAAAACGCCTGCCAGGAAGATCCAAACAGAAAGTTTTGCTGTCGGAGTAATAACCATTTCCTGGAGACCTACCGGCGGTTTAACCAAGCCTTCTTTCAAGCGTTCCTGATAAATAGGATCCTCAGATAGGTCCAGTTTGGAAATGTGCGTCATGATAAACGCAGTCAGCATGCAGCCTGCGAAAGTAGTAAGAAGCCAAATTCCAAGCAGCGTCGGATAACTCCAGCCAAAGGATTCCAAAGCGCCCGTCATGAATATAGCAGCAGCGGAAACCGGAGAAGCTGTAATAGCGATCTGGGAGGAAACGACTGACATCGAAAGCGGAACGGAGGGGCGGATGTTTTCCCCCTTAGCCACTTCGACAATGACAGGAATCATCGAAAATGCGGTATGGCCCGTACCGGCAAAGATCGTTAAAACATATGTCACGATCGGCGCCAGATAGTTGATGTACTTCGGATTCTTGTAGAGAATCTTTTCCGCGATATAAACAAGATACTGAAGACCACCGGCGAGCTGCATTGCGGAAATAGCCGCGATTACAGAGCCGATGATCATGATCACGTCCCAAGGAATATTGCCCGGTTTCATCCCAAGACAAAGTCCCAGCACCAATACCCCCGCACCGCCTGCATATCCGATGCCGATGCCGCCAAGACGAACACCGATATAAATTGCTCCTAACAGAACAACGATCTGAAGAATAATCATGATATCCATAATTTTTCCTTCCACTAAATTTATTAAGACAAAAAAGGGAAGCGGCAGAGGGCCAAGGGGAAATCGCCCTCTGCCAAGGGGCCAATTCAAACCAGGGCCCCTTCCTCCAAGATAAAACTTTCTTTAGAAAGCAAATTTGAATGTGGCGCCAACGCCGTTGGATTTGATCTTGCTCCCGTAGGCACCGTAATAGGAAACTCCCAGAGAGGCTCTTTTCGCCAATTGAGCTTCAAGACCGAGTCCGACTGCTGCAACAGAGGACAACTTGTCACTTTGAATCTTGGCACCGACTCCGCTGCCGATCTTGAGGTTAGATTTACCGCGAGTATCACCCATAAACTGAGTCCAGTTCACATCCGCAACCGCCTTGAATTTAGCTGCTCCAACCTCGAACGGAACTTTCACACGCGTACCGACATTCGTAACCGCCAGATTCTGACTGTCAAACTTAGTCTTCACATTCTGACCGGCATACGTATCTGAGAAATCGTCGGCAGACAAATGCATCCAAGCCAATCCGACATAGGGCTCAATATTTACCGTGCCGAGATTCAGACCGGTATATGCTGCTTCTCCAAAGACCTGAGCGAGTTTGGCGTTATAGCTGGCCGAAGAACCGAAGCCTTGACTCTTATAGAACAGCACTCGATTGGAATCTCGGTCCTGATGGGTATAAGCAAAACCGTAACTTAAGCGTACCGGATCCAAATTCGACTGGCCATAAATACCGAAATGGAAATCCTTGGAATCAATCTTGCCGTCATGGCCGCCTTTAAACTTGGTCTTACCTGCGCCGAAGAATATGCCAACCTTATTGCTGACATTGATATCTGCCTCAAGACCAATCAAGCCGGTATAAAAATCTGACTTCAGCTTGGATGCTCCGTCACGGTCCATTTTCGACCAGTTACCAATTGTGGACATCCACAATCGAGCCCGACCGCCGTCAACTTCCGCAACTCGAGCCGATCCGTCGATCCCGATTGCCTGATCTTTAATTTCTCTCACTAAAGACTGGCCGTTTGCAATCGTCATCGCATTGGCTGTCACATGAATATCATTGGCAAGAGAAGCAATCGTTTTTCTTGCCTCAGATTTTGTCGAATCCGCCAGCCCCCCTAAAAGATTGCTGTCGGCCATTAGAGCGTTGGCCACCGCAACCCCGTTAGATGTCAAAGCATAATCGGCGAGCGTTTTATCACTTTTGGTCAGGATACCGGTTAAAGTGTTTCCCTCCAGTGTCACTTTATGATCCACTAAGGCGTAGTCGGGCGTAACAACAGCATTTTGGTTAAAGCCTTCAATTTTATCGGCTGTCACAGTTCCGACTTGATCGATGCCGTCGTAAGCTTTTTCGAAAGCATCATTTGTTAACGATGTGACCGTAACCAGCGATCCGGGATTAAACGTCAAATTTCCGACTTGAACGTCCTGATCAGCAACAATTGCATAGGTGCCCCCGTTGTTCACCACTATATTGGCCTTCTGTATCGGAGCTCTAGCAATGCCGACGAGCGAATTGAGCTGACCTTTTTGAGTGAAATTGTCATTGAAACTCGACAAAACACCAAACACTCCGCCGTTAACGTTCACATTTCCCGAACCAAAAGATTCCGAGAAACCATACAGAGCACCATCTTCGACCGTGGTTCCTCCGGAGTATGTATTGTTACCGGTCATGATTAACATACCGGAACCGCGTTTCACTAAAGAGCCTTGATAGAGGTTATTGTCGATCTTGTTCTGGATTGCCTGTGCACGCTTCAGAAAATACGCAGACCTCCATTTTTGAGCATCGTCCTCTGAAATTACATGATTCGTAGCATCACTGTCGCCATCAACCACGACGAAATCATTCCCAAGCTCGTAACTTCCGCCCGTTGATGCATCTGTTCCGTTTTTGGTTTTTGCCATCCATTCCAGATCTTCTCGCTCACGTTGTTTCAGAGCGACTTCAGAGATGTCATTAGTCCAAACATCTAACGGAGCAAGATTCATGTTGTAATCAAATTTGCCCAACAACTGACCCGGACCATACATCCCTTTATTCAAATCAGGAACGCCCCAACCCATTCGGTTTGAAACCTCTCCTTCAGGCACTGCCCAAGTCCGAACAACTGCTCCGGATGCATCCACTTCAACATTTTCCCAACCAACCATATCGGTTCCGTCGGGATTCTTATGATTGGCAGTTGTAAACATCACTTCTCGGACCTGAGGGGCTGTCATGCTTTGATACCGGGACATCAAAACACCCATTGCTCCGGTCACGTGAGGCGCAGCCATGGAAGTTCCGCCCCAAGTTTGGTAACTCGGAGAACCTAGGTCTCCTACCGGATCGCCGTTCGAATCTGTTCCGGTATTAGGCTCAACATAACTGCCGTCAACAACCGCTGATGAATAAATACGGGAGCCGGGGGCTGCAACCGTCCAATATTTTCCTAATCCGGCTTCATTAAATGATGAAATCAATTCATACCGGTCACCTCTTTTCATCAGTCCTGCAACCGCAACCCAATTATTTTCCGCTTCCGGGTTAAAGTAAGGATAAAGAGGACGATAGAAAGGGTTGTGCATGTCGCGATTTCCGGTTGTGAACACCTGAACGACATTTGTTCCTTTCACTGCATCCCAAGCCGCATCAACGAAACTCTTTATTCCCTTTGCGCCGTAGATTTTGTTGTGCAGGAAATATTCATACTCGGCCTGGGCAACCGTATTCGTCGGGATATGAGCCAAACGAGGTCCGATTCTGAAATTAACGCCGTCGACTTTATTCAAATCGGATACCTTCAAATTCCCTGCGTCCGTCCAATTCCCGCCAATCATCTGCTGCAATCGGTATACGCGGATATTTGTTCCGAAAGAATTGTTTATAACGCCGCCTCTGTCCTTACCGTTATCTTTGACGAGCGCATCAGCCAAAGTTTTCCAACCGTTGTAGAAAAAACCATAGTCAAGGAAAGGACCGTAATTGCTGTCATCGGAACCTCCTGTGTTTGCGCTATAACTTGTAGAATTCCAAGCTACGCCGTGATGATTGGCTCCGTCACGATTCGCAGCAATTGTTCCTAAAACGTGAGTTCCATGGGAATCATTTACGCCAAGAATCCATTTCCCCGTCGTATCAAATGATTCATCTTTCGTGTAAGCGCCATCAAACACAGCCCCTTGCGGGTAACGATTACCGGTCGATGTATATTTTCCCTGCTGTGTGATATAGCGGAACCGCTCTCCATCAAGCTCAGGATGAGTATAGAGAAGCGCTCCAGAGTCCATCATGCCTAAAGCTGTCTTTTGACCGTTATAGCCAAGAGAGTAAGCTGCAGATGCGTTCATAGCCTCAAGCCCCCAATCTTTCTGATATTCGGGGGTTTCCCATGACGATGTACTTCCGATTACGCCGGGTTCAACATATGCTGCTGACGCAACTCCGCTCAACGTAAAGAGCGCCGTCGCAATGCAAAGACTAAGAGAAGATTTCGTTCTTTTGCCGTGGGATGTTTGAATCTCACTGGTCGTGACAAAAGACTGTCGAACATCGTTCCAAATAGTCCTAAATGCTTTATTCATTAATTATCTCCTTTTAGATCCATAAGAATGGAATTAAGGGACATGTATAAAAAATAGCTCCTCATATTTTTAAATACACAAGCAATTCCCTCTTTTATAGTTTTCAATACTTTTAAATAAAAGACATCAGGACTAATTCTTATAAATTTACTTATTTTCTTTCATATTTAACCAATTTAAGCAAAACGTATGAGCAAGATTAATTAAACGAGCTTCAATTTATCAAAACAAATGTAACAATTAAATTTTTACGCTGTTTATGAAGTTATTGCTTATTCTTACAACAATTTCATAACAAAGAAACAAGTAGAAATAATTCGATTATGACTTTTTGATAGCTAACTAATTACTAGAACAATACCAATAAAAATATAGTAAATATATTTTTTAATAATTAAGTTAAATTAATATTTGTTTTTTTAATGCACACTGATTTTTAAGTGACAAAAGTAACTCAAAAAAGCAAATCAAATAATCTTCGTTCCAGAAGCAGTGCTAGGATGCGCGTGCAATGATATCGGCAATAATTTGTAGATAACTATAGGTATAAAAAGACTTTTTCTTGTCAATCAAGTGTCCTAGTCTATGAAGCAGACATAAGAGGTACTTTTTCTACACTACGTTTAGGGATTCCTCTCTTGGCACTATATTTTATTTAACCTCTTTTTGAGGCTAGATAATCTCAAGTCATAAAAATAAATATAAACTTCAAATAGCATGCTATATAAATAACAACTCTCTGCAAGTCGAAGCTTTTTTTTATTAACACAAAATCGTTAGATACGACTTACCAAAAGAGCAAGAGATAATTGTTATTTAAATATCCTTTTATAAACAAAAAAAATATTGTTGTATAAAACAATAATTGTTTTAATTTTTATACAACTACTAGATTTGTTTGTTATTCATCAAACAGTTATTGATGACGTCTATTTGATCTAATTTAATATTCAATCAGAAAATATTTTTTCATTTGTAGAATTTAAATTTCTTCATATTTATTTTTTACTTAATTATGAATAACATGAAAGTTCTGCTTAACGGATCGGGTTTAGATAAACTCATAAAAATCGGCTCCCTGTCTGCAAAAGCTCCTTTTATTAGGAAACACTCTGCTCTTGCGGTGGCTGCTTGTTTGATTTTTCCTCTTAATGATGCGATGGCGAACATTGAAGGATATGACTTCCCCTTCTCGGAGGCTTATTTAATCTTCGTTGATAACGAACAAGATGTCACATCTAAATCAAATGATCCGAATTATGTTTCTGACAGAGAAAACCGCCCCTTATTTTTTTGGGCAAAAAACGGCTCCTTTACTCTAGAAACAGTGGCGCTGGCAGTTTACTCGCCGTCTTATTTTCAAGCAGGCGGCGAAACGACGTTTACTCCACTCCCAACCAATGCTGTGCAGCAAGGCCAACCAGCTTCTTTAAATTTACCCCCGATAGCTCTTGGGGAATCTTATACAGACGAAAGAGAACCCAATCTCTTCATTAACGTCATTGGCTCTAGAGACGGTGATGTTTCATTTAATGCAAGAACCATAAGTGCTTATAGTGGTCAAACTAATTACATCAGTTTGTATGTGGATGGCGGAAACCTAAATAACAACAATGAAACACAGTTAAATGTGGCAAGTAGTTTCAACATTATTGATTCGAATGTGCAGGCCTCCCTCGTTGTAAAAAACTCAGCCTCTTTCAGCGTTGGAGCGGGTACTACCTCTAACAGTACTGCTCAGTTAAATTTTTCCAAGGAAAATGATCGTTTCTTAATTGAAAATGCTAGAGATGTTTCTTTTGCAGGAAATCTTAACTTTACTAACAAAGTCAAGAACCTAGCTGTTACGGGAGAGATTTCTGACCAAGCGCTTATCCGGAATTCTAACTTCTCAGTCGGCAAAACTTTCCTATTCGGCGGTTCAGAGTACGGAGACGTGAAGGGTACCGATAATGCATTCTTACAGATTATTAACGATGAAGGAGTCAATGCTGAATTCAATGTCGGATCCCTCATCATTCAAGCGCCTAATGTCGGAAATAAAACATCTTTCCTTGTAGGCCATAGGGCTAACGTCAAAACCTCATCTCCTGTTATTGTTCAAGCCCAAAAAGAAGGAGCAACAGCACAATTACTTCTTGGCGACACCAGCTCTAACGAAGCGTTTTATAACTTAAACGCTCCGGAAGTTCAATTAAAAGGCCCGGGTGATGCCAAAGTTGTTTTTAATAACGGACATACCGGAGATTCGGCACAAGAACTTCGTATTCCAATTGTAGGAAGCGGAAGCGTTGAGATTCAAAGCGGAAGAACCTTATTTACCGTTCCGACCAGTTATGACGGTCAAACACTTATTGCCGAGCAAGGAACCTTAATTCTTCCCACACTGAGTTCCGTTGGACAAAGCAACATCGTCGATAACGGAGAGCTCGTTTATACAGGAGTGAAAGGCATTTTGCAGGATAAAATCAGCGGGACAGGCGCAGTCAGTTTTGATAAAAATGCACATATCGCTATTCAAAATGACACCGAATGGACCGGTCCTACAAATTTAAGAGATGCTATCGTCACTCTCGGAACATCTGAAAAGCCTGTGCTGATGAATAGCTCGTCCGTCAATATTTCTTCCGAATCGACTTTGAGCGGTTTTGGCACAATTAAAGGAAGCTTGAATAATGAGGGTACATTTGGTATCGGGGATACAGACTCCTCAGCACCAACTGAATTTAGAGTCGGGAAAGATTTGAGCAACTCCGGGCAGATCGTACTCGGAAATGGTAAAACTGCTGGAAACAAGCTTATCGTTGCAGGAAATTATTCCGGAGATAACGGACAAATCTTGTTTAACACTGTGTTAGGGGGAGACGATTCGTTAACCGACATGATGATCGTCGAAGGCGACACTTCTGGCAGAACAATCGTCCACGTTAATAACCTTGGCGGAACCGGAGCAAAAACTCTCAATGGAATTAAGCTTATCGATGTTTCAGGGAAATCCGATGGCAATTTCGTTCAAAGCACCCGACTTGTTGCCGGAGCCTATGATTATGAACTGAAAAGAGGGACCGGCAGCGATAATCGAAACTGGTATCTAATCAGTGACCTTGCCGATAAAACAAAACCTGACAATCCTAATAAGGGGGATAACGGAGGCAATGGCGGTGACAACGGAAACGGAGGCAAAGTCATTCCAATCGTAAGACCTGAAGCCGGTGCCTATATCGGAAATGAAGCTATCGTTCATTCCCTTTTCACAAATCGCCTGCAAGACAGGATCGGTGACCT
>QWCE01005280.1_pt1 | contig 15394 bp, 13 predicted proteins | sample 1972531 | NCBI WGS metagenome assembly QWCE01 (sample SAMN09866716, study PRJNA288562) | Human gut metagenome isolate term4_stool, whole genome shotgun sequencing... | reverse complement strand
TTCCTTAAGAAGAGCAACATCAATTCCGTTTGGATCATAAATCCATCCGGTAGAATCAGAACATGTTACAACCTTAACACCTAACTCCTGTGCCTTCTCGATTGCGTAGATAGCAACGTTACCAGATCCGGAAACTGCTGCTGTCTTTCCCTCAAGGCTCATACCATGATCTTTCCATAATGCGTTAGTAAGATATAACAGACCATATCCGGTAGCCTGTGTACGTGCAAGAGATCCACCATATGTAAGACCCTTACCAGTCAGCACACCTTCGTATGATCCACGAATTCTCTTATACTGTCCAAATAAGAAGCCGATCTCTCTTGCACCTGTTCCGATATCTCCGGCCGGTACGTCAACGTCTGCTCCGATATATTTACAAAGTTCTGTCATGAAGCTCTGGCAGAATGCCATGATCTCTCTGTCAGATTTACCCTTAGGATCGAAATCAGAACCACCTTTACCACCACCGATTGGAAGTGTTGTAAGAGAATTCTTAAATACCTGCTCGAAACCTAAGAACTTGATAATACCCAGGTTTACAGAAGGATGAAGTCTTAAACCTCCCTTGTATGGTCCAATGGAATTATTGAACTGTACACGGAAACCTCTGTTTACCTGTACCTGACCATTGTCATCTACCCATGGTACTCTGAACATGATCTGACGATCCGGCTCTGTGATTCTCTCGAGGATAGCATTCTTTCTGTAAAGCTCCTCATTTGCCTCGATTACAGGTCTTAAAGAATCAAGTACCTCTGTTACTGCCTGTAAGAACTCAGGCTGATCTGCGTTTTTCTTCTTTACTACTTCGAGTACTTCATCAACATAGCTCATTTTTATATCTCCTTTACAAAATTATTTTTCACATCAACAAGTTTATTTTATATAAATCTATTGCTATAATCAAGTAATTTTTGAAAGTTTTATATAAAAAAAATTCATTTTATTTATTATCTTCATTTATATTATCCCAGTTTTGGTACTGATTCTCCTCATCATCGGAATATACCACCTTGAAATAATCCGAGAGTTTTGCAAGTGAAGTTATAAGAACTTTCATTTCGTCATCCGAAAGATCGTCCTTTATATGCTCTATCATATGACGGTGAAACTGCTCATGATGATAGTATGCACTCTTTCCCTTGTCGGTGAGTGAGAGCTTTACCACACGCTTATCCTCCTCACTGCGGATACGGTTCACGTATCCCTTGCGGGTGAGACCATCTATTGCCTTTGTCAGCGTGCCCAGAGTGATAGACATAAGCTTGGCTACGGTGCCGGAGCGCTTTGGCTCATCGACTCCTATTGCCTCTATTATATGCATATCGTTGATAGAAATATCAGAAAACTCGTCTGTTATCAGACATCTGCCCTCTATCTCTGTCAAATCCTTGAACAGACACACCAATAATTCATTTAAAGTTTCATCTGCCGTCATAAATACCTCTTTCTATTGCCACTCTATGGCGCAGGCTCCCCATGTAAGTCCTGCTCCAAAGCCTGATAAAATTATTTTTTCCTCATGCTTTATCATACCATCTTTGCGGACTTTATCAAGCAAAATCGGCACACTTGCCGCAGAAATATTTCCACACTGCTGTAAATTGGTTGGAAATTTGTCCATAGGCTGCTTAAGCCTCTTGGCAACCGACTCAATAATACGGATATTGGCCTGATGCAGCACATAGACATCCACATCATCTGCGTTCCAGCCGATTTCATCAAGCAGCTCATTTATAGCCTTTGGCACTGTCTTTACCGCAAACTTGTATACAGCAGGACCGTCCATGGTTACATATCCACCGAGTGCAGACTGCTTTCCATTGTCGGTAAACGGATTGACTACAGGACGGTTGTCTCCGTCAAGCGCCTCACCGCCTTTTCCGTCCGAGCCCTGTACAAAGCCCTTGAAGGCATCGCCCTCGTCTGTAACAACCGCTGCTCCTGCTCCGTCTCCGAAGAGTACACAGGTGCTTCTGTCATTCCAGTCCATTATTTTTGAAAGAACCTCTGCCCCCACTACAACTGCCTTGTGAAATCTGCCGGTCTTAAAATACGCATCTGCTGTGGCAAGCCCGAATAAAAAGCCTGAGCATGCGGCATTTATGTCAAATGCCACTGCACTGCCTGCACCTATCTCAGCCTGAATCTGACATGCGAGCGATGGAACGATTTTGTCTGTGGATACGCTTGCCGCTATTATCAAGTCTATCTCACTTCCGTCAATTCCCGCATCCTGCAGCGCACTTTTTACTGCATCACAGGCAAGTGAGGTGGTTGTCTCAGTCGTTGCAATGTGTCTGTTTCTTATTCCTGTACGTGAGCTGATCCACTCGTCAGATGTGTCCATTATGGCTGCCAGGTCATCGTTTGAGACCACTCTCTGTGGCAGGCAGCTTCCTGTTCCAACTATCTTCATAGAATTTCCTTTCCGGGACTAGAACTTGCGGAAACGCTTGTATCTTTCCTCCAAGAGCTGGTCCTTTGTCAATTTGCTTTCTTTTTCCAAGAATTTCTTCATGTTGCCCTTCATGTAGTTTCCGATTGATGAAAGGGCATCCTCGTCGGCTCCGCCAAACTCAGGTATTATATCATCCACGACATCAAGCTCCTTTAAGTCGTGTGCTGTAATCTTCATTACCTCTGCGGCTTCCTTTGCACGCTTTCCGTCCTTCCAGAGGATAGATGCAAAGCCCTCTGGCGAGAGGATTGAGTATGTGGCATTTTCCATCATCCACACTTCATTTCCTACAGAAAGAGCTAAAGCTCCGCCGCTTCCGCCTTCTCCTATCATGAGACAAAGGATTGGCACCTTGATGCCGCTCATCTCATAAAGGTTTCTTGCGATTGCCTCACCCTGTCCGTTTTCCTCTGCTTCCATTCCCGGATAAGCTCCTGATGTATTGACAAAGGTTATTATTGGACGGTTGAATTTCTCTGCCTGCTTCATGAGGCGCAGTGCCTTGCGGTAGCCCTCAGGTGATGGCATACCATAGTTTCTCTTTGCGCAGTCCTCAAGGTCTTTTCCCTTGTGGACACCGATAACTGTGACCGGCTGACCGTCTAAATATGCGATTCCACCTACGATAGCCGGGTCATCGCGGAAATATCTGTCTCCGTGCAGCTCCATAAACTCATCAAAGATATAGTCCATATAGTCAACCGATGCAAGTCTCTTAATCTGTCTTGCGGCGCTGACCTTATCCCATACCTTAAATGGCTTGGCCTTTGCCTCGCGCTCCTTCATAAGCTCTGTCGGCTCGTAATTGTCGTCTGAGTGAAGTGGATCAAAATTGGCATAGCCAGTGGTAGGTCTGTGAGCACGTAAAATCTTGTAAAGAGTCTTCTTTAAATCCTCACGCTCAACTATCATATCCACAAAGCCGTGCTCAAGCTGGAACTCTGCCCTCTGGAAGCCCTCAGGCAGCTTCTGTCCGATGGTCTGCTCGATAACACGAGGTCCCGCAAAGCCGATAAGTGCCTTCGGCTCTGCAAGAATGATGTCTCCAAGCATTGCAAAGCTGGCTGTCACACCACCTGTTGTAGGATCTGTGAGTACAGGCACATATAAAAGTCCTGCCTCTGAATGACGCTTTGCTACGGCTGAAGTCTTAGCCATCTGCATCAGCGAAATGATACCCTCCTGCATTCTGGCACCGCCTGAACAGCAGAATAATATAACCGGAAGTCTTTCCTCTGTGGCACGCTCAAATGCGCTTGTGATTTTCTCACCAACCACATGACCCATGCTTCCCATCATAAATCTTGAATCAATTACACCAAGCACTGTCTCCTCGCCGTAAATCTTTGTCTTACCGATGACAATGCCCTCAGAAAGTCCTGTTTTCTCCTGAGTCTTTGCAATTTTCTCCTCATACTCAGGGAAATTGAGAGGATTTCCTGTTGTAAGCTCTGTAAACCATGGCTCAAATGCTTCCTTGTCGGAAACCATTCTGATTCTGTTTTTAGCACGCACACGGAAATAATAATTACACTCATAGCAGACGTATTTGTGCTGTTTTACAACTGATTTGAGCACAGTCTTGCCACACTTGGGACAAACAATTGTCTCAGGGACATCCTCTTTTGTTTCCTGTGCTGCACCGGCATTTTTGCCATCTGCGGCTGTTTTTGCGCTCTCAGCGTTTTTTGCTAAAATCTCTTCAGCTTCTATATTTTTATCTTTCTTCTTGAATAACTTCATCATGTCTCCTTATGCAATTAACCTATTGCAAATGTAAGCTCCGCCATACAGGCGACCTTGCCGTTTACCCTGGCAACAGCCTTGCCCACACCGATAGGACCCTTAACCTTTATAATCTCAGTGGTCAGCTCCAGAGTATCTCCCGGAACCACCTTCTGCTTGAACTTGGCATTATTGATGCCTGCAAAATATGCAGTCTTGCCCTTCCACTCATCCTGACAAAGAATGGCAACTGCACCTGTCTGCGCCAAAGCCTCAATAATAAGCACTCCCGGCATCACCGGATTTCCCGGAAAATGTCCCATAAAATGCGGCTCATTCATAGTCACATTCTTCTTAGCCACACACTTTACGCCCGGCTCCAGTTCCTCAACCGTATCAATGAGAAGAAACGGACTGCGGTGCGGCAGAATATCCATAATCTGCTGCGTATTCATAATTGACATATACATCTATCCTTTCTCAATTTACTCCAAACTATCTACATGCTTCGCGCTCAACAAAGTGGAGCCGGGAAGCACACAGTGTGTTCTGAATGAAAAATATGAACTGTCACGGCGTTCCATCCGCTCCAATAGCATGAAATGCTAACACCATATCACAGCCTGTCCGTGCAAAATGCCGTGACTGACTTCATATTTTTCACGAGGAATATACTGTGTGCTCCACCGGACCTCACAGTCTAAATGCGCGAAGCCCCTAAAAAGCAGAAGCTATTTATCTACATGCTTCGCGCTCAACAAAGTGGAGCCGGGAAGCGCACAGTGTGTTCTGAATAAAAAATATGAACTGTCACGGCGTTCCATCCACTCCAATAGCATGAAGCACTAACACCATATCACAGCCTGTCCGTGCAAAATGCCGTGACTGACTTCATATTTTTTATGAGGAATATACTGTGTGCTTCACCGGACCTCACAGCCTAAATGCGCGAAGCCCCTAAATTATTTATACGCCTTGAGAAGAATACTTGCATTATGTCCACCAAATCCCAGTGAATTGCTCAGTGCATACTCAACAGGCTCCTCATAGCTGTCCTTGCAGTAATTGAGGTCAATCTCCTCATCAGGAGTCTCATAGCCAACAGTCTTATGTATAAATCCATCCTGGATTTCCTTCACACATGTTATAAACTCAACAGCTCCCGCTGCTCCGAGCAGATGTCCTATCATAGACTTTGTTGAATTGATTTTAAGATTTGCAGCCTCATCACCGAATGCAAGCTTGATTGCTCTTGTCTCAAAGAGATCATTGTGATGTGTGCCTGTTCCGTGAGCATTGATGTATTTTACATCTGCCGGTGTGACACCTGCATCGCTCATGGCATTGGTCATGGCTCTTGCTGCACCTGCGCCATCCTCCTGCGGAGATGTGATATGGTATGCATCCGATGAGCAGCCGTATCCGACTACCTCTGCATAAATCTTTGCACCTCTTGCCTTTGCATGCTCAAGCTCTTCAAGGATAACTACTCCTGCGCCCTCACCCATTACAAAGCCGCTTCTGTTCTTGTCAAACGGAAGTGAGCACTTTGCCGGATCATCTACTGTAGAAAGCGCTGTAAGTGCTGTAAATCCTGCAATTCCGATAGGACATACACTGCCCTCTGTACCACCGGCTACCATCACGTCAGCCTCACCGTACTGGATGCTTCTGTATGCCTCACCGATTGTGTTTGTTCCTGTAGCACAGGCTGTTACATCATTGATACTCTTTCCCTTGAGACCGAACTGGATGGAAACATTTCCTGCTGCCATGTTACAGATCATAAGCGGAACAAGCAGAGGATTTACTCTGTTTGGGCCCTTTTCATAAAGCTTTTGTGTCTCGCGCTCCATAGCCTGAAGACTTCCGATACCTGAACCGATGGCACATCCAACCATGTATGGATCTTCCTTTTCGATATCAAGTCCGCTGTCATCAATTGCCTGCTTTGCAGCAGCTACAGCGTACTGTGAGAATGGCTCCATTCTCTTTGCAGCCTTTCTGTCCATAAAATCCTGTGGGTTAAAGTCCTTAAGCTCTGCTGCAATGTGACATTTATAATCTGTTGTGTCAAATTTTGTGATGTGGTCAAATCCGATTTTTCCGGCCTTTACCGATGTCCAGAAATCGTCCACATTATTTCCGATTGGTGTTACTGCTCCAAGTCCTGTTACAACTACTCTTCTACTCATATTGCCATTCCTCCGTCAACAGACAGCACCTGGCCTGTGATGTAGCCTGCTGCATCTGATGCTAAAAATAATACTGCGTTTGCGATATCCTTTGTGTTTCCCGGTCTGCCAAGCGGAATCTGTGATAAAAGATTCTCCTTTGCCGCATCGGCAAGCACATCTGTCATCTCGGTCTCTACAAAGCCCGGTGCCACTGCGTTTGCTGTGATTCCCCGGCTGGCAAGCTCTCTGGCTACAGCCTTTGTGAGTCCTATAACTCCTGCCTTGCTGGCACTGTAGTTGGCCTGTCCTGCATTTCCGAGTATGCCGGAAACTGATGAAATATTGATAATTCTTCCTGATTTCTGCTTCAGGAAATAGCGTGACATGTGACGGATTGTGTTGAACGCACCCTTAAGGTTTGTATCGAGCACTGCGTCATAGTCTGCCTCGCTCATCTTCATGATGAGACCGTCTCTTGTGATTCCTGCGTTGTTTACGAGGATATCTATGTGCTTGTACTCCTTGATGAGCGCTGTTATCATATTCTGGCACTCGTCAAAATCAGATACATTGCACTGATAAGAAACTGCATCACCGCCTGCTGCCTTTATCTCTTCAACAACGGCATCTGCCTTTTCCTTTGAACCATTATAATTTACTATTACAAAGGCGTGTGCTGCGGCAAGTGTAAGAGCTATCTGTCTTCCAATTCCGCGGCTTGCGCCAGTAACCAGGGCATTTTTACCTGTTAACATACTTTTCAAAATCCTCCAGTTTGTCTATGTTTACGACTTTTACGTCTCTATTTATCTTTCTCATAAATCCGCTGAGTGAGCGTCCCGGTCCGATTTCCACAAACTCATCTGCACCGTCTGCGATAAGACGCTCGATGGTCTGCTGCCAGCGCACTGACGATGAAACCTGCTGTGTCAGATAATCCTTGACATCTGCCGATGACTTCACATAGTCTGCTGTGACATTTGTGATATATGGCACCTTGATATCGTGGATTTCTACACTCTCAAGTGCATCTGCGAGCTTTTCGCCTGCGCCCTTAAGCATTGCTGAGTGGAAAGGTCCGCTGACCTTGAGCGGTACGCATCTCTTGGCGCCTGCCTCGCTGCATGCTGCTGCGGCGGCATCTACTGCTGCCTTTTCTCCTGTGATAACAATCTGTCCCGGGCAGTTATAGTTGGCTACCGATACCACTGAATTTGTCTCATCTGCTGTCTTTTTGCAGATATCCTCAATGATCTGCGGATCAAGTCCTAAAACCGCTGTCATGGCTCCACCTGTAGGAACTGCCTCCTGCATGTAGATTCCTCTTTTTCTGACAACTGCGAATGCATCTGCCATAGTCATGGCTCCTGATGCGATGAGAGCACCATATTCCCCAAGGCTTAAGCCTGCTGTGACATCAGGTGTGATACCTTTGTCAATGATTGCCTGATATATAGCTGCCTCAACTGCAAGCATACATATCTGTGTGTACTCTGTAATATTCAGCTTGTCATTTTCCTCAAAGCATAATGCCGGAATATCCAAGCCTGTCTGTTCACTGGCAAGGTCGATTACTGCCTTTGCATTTGGCATTGTATCGTAAAACTCCTTACCCATTCCTATGTACTGTGAGCCCTGTCCGGGAAACATAAATACTCTCTTACCCATTTTCGGTTTCTCCTTATTTCTGACAGGATACCGTAAGCCACGCTTTGCAGGCGGCCCGGTATCCTTAAATTTGCATGTAAAAGTGAATACTGTCTATTTGTTCAGTCCCACTACATCCTCAATGATTTCTTTGCAGGTTTCCTCTTTCTTTACGAGGCCTGCGCTCTGACCTGCCATGACGCTGCCATATACGGTATCTCCGTCTACAACGGCTTTTCTGAGTGCGCCAAGTGTCATTTTTTCGAGCTCTTCAAATGGAGCTCCTTCCTTTTCCAGCTTGAGGTATTGTCTGGTCATCTTGTTTCTGAGTACTCTGATCGGATGGCCTGTGCTCATTCCTGTAACCTCGGAATCTATATCCTTGGCCTTAATGACCTTCTGCTTATAGTTTTCATGTACTATCGATTCTTTTGCGGTGACAAAGCGTGTACCCATCTGGACTGCCTCTGCACCGAGTGCAAATGCTGCATTGAAGCCTCTGTTGTCTGCAATTCCGCCTGCTGCGATAACAGGGATGCTCACTGCATCAACAACCTGTGGCACAAGTGTCATGGTAGTCTGTGCTCCGATATGTCCGCCTGACTCCATTCCCTCGGCGATTACCGCACTTGCCCCGCCTCTCTCCATGAGCTTTGCGAGTGCTACGCTTGCAACTACAGGGATTACGATGACGCCTGCTTCTTTCCACATATCCATGTACTTTGCAGGGTTTCCTGCGCCGGTGGTGACTACCTTTACCTTTTCCTCGGCGATGATTTTTGCTATCTCATCGGCCTCCGGATTCATAAGCATGAGGTTGACTCCGAACGGCTTATCTGTCTCCTTCTTTGCAGCGACTATCTGCTCCTTTACCCATGAAGCCGGGGCTCCGCCTGCTCCGATGATGCCAAGTCCGCCTGCATTGGACACAGCGCTGGCAAGCTCATGGGTTGCTACCCATGCCATGCCACCCTGAATGACCGGATATTTGATTCCAAGAAGCTTTGTTATTCTTGTTTCCATGTCTTTTAAGCCTCTACACCTTTGTTCTTAAGATACTCAATGATGTCGTTTACTGTTGCGATTTTCTCTAAATCCTCTGAAGGGATTTCTACTCCGTACTCCTCCTCGAGTGCCATTACAAGCTCGAAAAGATCTAATGAATCTGCCTCAAGATCCTCCTTGAAGTTTGACTCTAATTTGATATCATCCTCGTCAATTCCTAACTGATCTGCTACGATTTCCTTGATTTTCTCCAACATATTTCTGTTCTCCTTTTTCTGTGTTTATTTTCGGTTTTGTGTGCTGGTATATTTGCACTAGTTTGCATGTCAAATATTTTCATCATCAAATCATTTGACAGTGAAAGTATATCACATTTTAAATAGTTGTCAAGTCAAAGTATTTTTATTTTTCATTTTTTATATGGTACGGGAGCAGGTGGGCAGAAAATTACCCATCCAAAACGTCTCCTACCAGCAGCCAAGAGGCTGTAAGAATTGTAAGTCAGGTTTTCTATGCCTGACGCAGCCGGCTTTTACGCGCCGTCCTTGGCGCGGTAACGCCTCGCCCGTGCTTCCATGCACGTGCGCTGCTGTGTACCTATTACAATTCCAACAGCCTCTAAGCAGCTTCGTACAAACTCATTGGATGGGCAATTTTCTGCCCGCCTGCTCCCTTACACTGTGACAATAATATACACTAAAAAACAGACTGTAATTATGAGTGGTCAGCTCAATTTTACAGTCTGCTCTATATTAATCTCTCAAACACCCAACCGGCACAACCCGAACTCCTGACTCCGTGGTATATGCCATGGTTGCATTTGCGCAAATCACAATCAGTGCCGATGGTTCTTTATATACATCACGTGGATGTTTTTCTTTTTCCAATGCTTTCTCATTATATTTTAAGATAATATCCTTGAATCGCAGCAAGGATTTTTCCGCTTCCGGAATCTTGTTCACTCCGGTTTTTATTTCAATAAGCGCATAACGGCCGTCCTCCAACTGATAGACTGCATCTGCTTCTACGCCCATATCATCTGTATAATGCATCACTCTGGCATTGTGCTTTTCAGCAAATACAAGTAAATCTCTAAGCACCATATTTTCAAATACATGCCCAAATAGATCCAAATCGTTGATAAAATAGTCCGGATTAACACCAAGCGCAGCCAATCCTATAGAGGGATCAACAAATATATGCTTTTTGGCAGCTCTGATAGCTGTTTTCGAACGCAAATGCGGTGTCCAGGCATCTATATCCTTTACAACATACAATAGCTCCAGAGCATCTATATATGAAGAAAGCGTTACATCTGTAACATTCTGTGTGGCTTTTACATCTGAAAATATATTCTTGCGTTTTGCTGTAGTAGCCATATTTCTGGCATACGACCAAAGCAGTGTCCTTGCCCATTCCGGATTTCTGTTTACTCCATCAATCGCTGATATGTCCTTCTGATAAATCTGCCTATAATAATCCTTAGCTATTTCAAGCTTTGCACTGTCCTTTGAAAGTGCCATGCATCTCGGCCATCCACCTCTACAGACCGCAAAAAACAAATCCTCAAGCTTTATATCTGTGGTAAGTCCATCAATATCATATGCTTCATCTTCTAATAATTTAAACAACGATATGCTTCCGTTTGATTCTCCTGTCTCAAACAAAGTCATAGGGTACATCGTAACCTCTGTTATTCGTCCTGTACCTGTATGGGGTGTATTAATCTTCTTACTTGATGAGCCTGTCAGATAAAACTCTCCTACACTCTCCGGATTGTCATCGCACGCTTTTCTTATTGTTCCCCATATCTTTGGGGCATCCTGCCACTCGTCAAACAGTATTGGCTTAGGATTCTTTAAAAAGAGCTTAGGTGCAGTTTCTGCTACTGCAAGATACCCCTCTCTCTTGTCTTCATCCTGAAATTCAATAACAGTTTTACATCGTTCTCTTGCTGTTCTTGTCTTTCCACATCCTTTTGGTCCTGTGATGCTCACTGCATTAAATGCCTCTGTTTTTCTATCTATCACATCATCAACAATTCTGCTTATATATTCCATAAATATCTGCTCCCTTCATGGTTATTATACCATTTAATTCACAGATTATACAAGGTTATTTTATGTTTTTCGAGTGTTTTGTTTTGTATTTTTCTAATGTTTTATTTTATATTTTTCGAGTGTTTTATTTTACTTTTTTCGAATACTAAAAAGAGCAGGACAAGTATTTCTACCTATTCTGCTCTTTTTTACATATTTTAATTATTTAAATATAGATTATCTACCGGCTGTTCGCCATCTGCTTCACATAGTCGAGCGCCTTCTTAACCGGTGGGATTGATATCACTATGATTGTGATAATTTCCTCTACTGCAAGGTATGAGCCGTTGTAGGTCACTGAATATATGAGCGCATCTATCATCTTGTTTCCTATCGTGACAGGTGCGTATGCTGCAAAGAACAAAACTCCCGACAGCACTGCAAAGAAAAATCTACTGGGCTGCACCTCCTCCGGTGGTACCACCGGTAGCTCCACCTGTGCTGTCCCCGGTGTTTCCACCTGTATTACCACCGGTGTTACCACTATTTCCACCTGTGTTGCCACCGTTGTTTTCTCCGGTATTTCCGCCTGTGTTGCCACCGGTGTTTTGTCCACCATTTCCGCCTGTGTTACCACCGGTGTTTTCTCCGGTATTTCCGCCTGTTGTTCCGTCTGTATTGTCTCCGGTATTTCCACCTGTGTTGCCACCAGCACTGCGTCTGGTCATCGGCAGGTGTATCCTGTGTCTCCTGGCTGTCCTGATAATCATCCGATATTTGGGCATATGGCAGGAAATCTATTGGTGTAAGGTCAGCGTGTATCTGATCCATGTAGTTCTTCCATATTTCTGCCGGGTAAGAGCTTCCTGTCAGTTTTTTGACTGTCTCAGGCATATCGCAGCCTACCCATACACATGTGGTGTAGTATCTGGTAAAGCCACAGAACCAGCCATCCTTCTTATCGTTTGTGGTTCCGGTTTTGCCGGCGCAAGGCATGCCATTGTCCAGATTAGCGCTACGTCCGGTTCCTGATTTCATAACATCTGTCATGACATCTGTCATCATACGTGATGCTGTCTCTGTATATATGACGGTATCCTTCTGCGATGATGTATATATGATATTGTTGTCAGAATCCACAATCGACTTAATACATGTCGGATTCCTGTACATTCCATCGTTCTCAAGTGTTGAATATGCAGATGCCATCTCCAGTGTGGATACACCTGTTGTAAAACCTCCAAGTGCTGTTGCTGTGACATAGTCATCCTTTACAATATTGGTAAAATTCATATCCTTGAGATACTGTAAGCCTACCTTTGGCGTGAGCTCATCATATAGCTGCCATGCTACAGTATTCAGTGACTTTTGAACGGCAAACCTGATAGTCACATCACCGTAATATGAATCACCCGAGTTAGACGGTCCTCCATCAAACTTGTGGTCATTTACGATGGTATCCGGTGTCTTACCACGCTCAAATGATGGTGTATACACAATGAGCGGCTTGATTGAGCTTCCCGGCTGACGATGGCTTTGGAAAGCACGGTTTAGCGTATGACTGACCGCATCCTGGCTTCGTCCACCAACTATTGCAACCACCTCGCCTGTGTCGTTGTCTATACAGGTTGCAGCACTCTGCAGCTTAAATGTGCCATCATCGGTCGTGTCTGTAAAGTCCAAAAGCGTAAGGTCAATTGAATCCTGAAGCTGCTGCTGCATAGTCAGATCAATTGATGTATAAATCTTGTAACCGTCTGAGTAGAGCTTTTTCTGACAATATGAATACATCTCATCATATGAAGCATCATACTCCTTTTCTTCATCGTCTGAGTCAAAGTAATACTTGAACTTGAAGCCCTCATTCTCCATGAGCGCCCTCGTAGCGCAGTAATATGCATAGGTATCCACATAATTGTACTTGACCGTGTCATCCTTCTCAGGCATGTTGAGGGTTATCTCCTCGTTTATGGCGGCCTCATATTCCTGCTGTGTGATTTTGCCATCTTCCCTTAGATTTTTCAATATAAGATTGCGACGTGTCAATGTATGATCCTTATTGTTTATCGGGTCATAGTATGTCGGGCTGTTCGGAATCGCACACAAAAAAGCAGTCTGCGACAAATCAAGATCCGAAAGCTCACAGTTAAAATAGCCATGGCACGCTGCCTGAATACCATAATATCCGTTCATGAAATAGACATTATTCAGGTAAAACTCCATAATATCGTTCTTGGAATATTTCTTTTCCAGCTCCATCGCTATGAACATTTCCTTGACTTTTCGCTGCCAGTTCTTGTTCGTATCCAGATAAATATTTCGGGCGAGCTGCATCGTGATGGTACTGCCACCCTGGGTAATTCTCTTGTTTTTTATAATTGACTTTGCGGCACGCACTATTGCCTTTAGGTCCACACCATTGTGCTTATAGAACTTCTTGTCCTCGATACTGACCATGCAGTTTACGAAGTTCTGCGGTATATCCTCATACTTCACATAGTCAGCCTTTTTAGTAGTGGCCGTCTCGGATATCTCATCACCGTTTGTATCGTAGAGTGTACTCGTGCGCGCCGGTAAAAATGTGTTTTTGTCAGATTTCTGCACGAGCTCTACCGCCTCTGAGTGAAGCTTCGCAACCTTGTCTGCATAGCCTCCAAAGTAATAAAAGCATAATCCACCAAGAATCAGTACCATCAGAAAAATCTGAAGCTTTATGAAAAACCAGAAAACGCGATGCTGCTTTTTCTTCTTTTTCTTTTTCTGTTTTGCCATTTCTAAACGTTACCTCCAAACTATCGGTATACCATTGTATATCGGCATACTTTATAGATAATTGACAACTATATCCAATATGTACTGTCTATTATACTACAATGCCTCTACATCAGATAATTAATAATTGCTTAATTTTCTATTATACCTTTATAGCACAAAAGGAAGCTAATTGCTCCCTTTATCAAGCTATTTTACATCTTTATTACTGTTGTAGTCAAGTAAATAGTTTTTTACAATGCTTTTCGCTATCTCTAGCCAAGCTGGTCAGCCAGAAATTCTGCTGCTGCACCCGCCAGCTTTTCGGCAATCTCAGACTTATCGGCTTTTTCATCGTAAGCACACAGTATAACGGCTCCCGCACTATCACCATCATGCACTATTACTGCTATTGCCTGCGCTTCACAGTCAGCTTTATCGTCCTTTACCACAGGTATCAGGGTATCGTCTTTTTTACTGTACAATGCACTTTTTCTCTTATCCATAATATTCTCGAGCTCTTTTGACAAAGCCTTGCCTATATAATTTTTGTGGTTTTTGCCGGCTGCCGCTATTATCTCATCCCGGTCTGCCACACACACCATGGCTCCTGTTACCTTTGACAGACTCTGTGCATATGCCTGTGATATATTCTTCAGGCTTCCCACCTGCGAATACTTCTTTAGCACTATCGTCTCGTCCGCATCCATATATATTTCCAGTGGGCTTCCCTCTTTTATATGCAGCATCCTGCGAAGCTCCTTTGGTATGACTATTCTGCCGAGGGAATCTACTCTTCTGGTCAATCCTGTGATTTTCACTTTATTGTCCTCCGGTTACTTTTTTGCATTTGCATTCATGCTTTGGAGGTAGTATATGGGAATTTGAATAAAATATACATTCGATATGCACTGATACAGTGCTCTTTCATAATAGCTTTTATAATGTCACAGTATGTTTTGAATTTGATAAGATATCTATATCCATCAGCTCACGTTCATCTGCGATATCCACATATACACAGTCATACTTCTTTGCCACACTTCTGCCACCCTTATCACCCTCAAGTGATAAAAGCTGCGGGATAAGTGATGAATGAAATACACACGGATTGCCTACGGTATCTCCACAGCGAAGTGAAAAAACTGATTTCATATTTCCTTTATTTTCAAGCACTTTATCTATTAATTTAATCACGCTTTGACTTTTTAAATATGGCTGGTCAGCTACTGCAAACATGTAGTAGTCCTGCATACCAGTCTTTTTCTGCTCCTGCACCGCCATAATTCCTGCTTTTATGGTGTAGGATATGCCTTTTTCGCTGTCCGGACTTAAGACTGCATGGCAATCCGGGATACCTGCGCAGTAGTCCAGTATTTCCCGGTAACGTGTAACGACGGTTATATCTATGACCGGGTTATTCGATTCTGCATTTTTTAATTTATTATATCTATCTTTAATTTCTATCAAACGTTCAAGCAGATGCCTGTACATAGGTTTTCCATCCAGCTCATAAAACAGCTTGTTACTTCCAAAACGGCGGCTGTTTCCAGCCGCCATGTATATGATATGAATCATTTCACTCT
>QWCE01003970.1_pt1 | contig 15424 bp, 8 predicted proteins | sample 1972531 | NCBI WGS metagenome assembly QWCE01 (sample SAMN09866716, study PRJNA288562) | Human gut metagenome isolate term4_stool, whole genome shotgun sequencing... | reverse complement strand
GGTTCTGTCGTCTTTATGGCAGACCTTATGCGCGCCATTACGATTCCTGCCCGCATCGATTTCATGTGCGTTTCGAGCTACGGCTCCGGCACGAAGACCTCCGGCGTTGTCAAGATCATCAAGGACCTCGACATCAACCTGAAGGGCTATGATATCGTGATTGTTGAGGATATTCTCGACAGTGGCAAGACGCTGCACTACCTTGTAAACCTTTTGAAAAGCCGCGAGCCGAACAGCATTGAGATCTGCACGCTGTTCGATAAGCCGGAGCGCCGCGAGGTGGAGGTCTACGCAAAATACAAGGGCTGCGATATTCCCGATGCGTTCATCGTGGGCTACGGTCTCGATTTTGATGAGAAGTACAGAAACCTGCCGTTTGTCGGCGTTTTGAAACCTGAAGTCTACGGTGAAGTCTAAGCTTCCGTTTTGATAAAAAAGTTTCTGTTTCTATTTAAGGGTACGCTTTGTATCCAATTTGATTTCCGGGAGGTCGGAACTTGAACAGCAACAACAAAAAAATCATTCGCAATCTTTTGATCTACCTCGGCATTCCGATTTTGCTCGTCGTGCTGCTTTTGCTTCTGTTTGACCGCGGGGCAGACCAGACGGGGCTGAAATACTCCGATGTACTGTCTTACTTTGAAGACGGCAAGGTGAGCGCATACTCGCTGAACCTGGGCACGGGCGAGATGAAGCTGACCGTGACAGAGGACAGCAGCAAAAAGGAATCCGTTGTGCGCTACACGGTGCCGAACGTGAACCTGTTCTACAACGACGTTTCGGACTACATCAAGTCGTATAACGAGGAACATCCGAATAACCGCATGACGCAGGATGTCATCCGCCCGGCGGAGACGAGCTGGCTTGTCAGCCTCATTCCGACGTTGCTGATGATCGCGCTGCTTGTGGCGTTCTGGGTATTCATGATGAAGCGCATGGGCGGCGGCGGAGCCGGAAACCAGATGAATTTCGGCAAAGCGAAAGTCAAGCAAATAAACGACGAAAAGCGCCGCACGACGTTTGCGGACGTGGCGGGCGCGGACGAAGAAAAGGAAGAGCTGCGCGAAATTGTGGAGTTCTTAAAACGTCCGAATAAGTATAACGAGCTCGGTGCGCGCATTCCGAAGGGCGTGCTGCTCGTTGGCCCTCCGGGCACCGGTAAAACGCTTTTGGCGCGCGCCGTTGCAGGCGAGGCCGGCGTGCCGTTCTTCTCCATTTCGGGTTCCGACTTCGTGGAGATGTTCGTCGGCGTCGGTGCATCGCGTGTGCGTGACCTGTTCGACAAAGCCAAGAAAAACCACCCGTGCATCATCTTCATCGATGAAATCGATGCCGTGGGCCGCCAGCGCGGCGCGGGTCTCGGCGGCGGCCACGACGAACGTGAGCAGACGCTGAACCAGCTGCTCGTTGAGATGGACGGCTTCGGCGCGAACGAGGGTGTCATCATGATTGCGGCAACGAACCGCCCGGATATTCTGGACCCGGCTTTGATGCGTCCCGGCCGTTTCGACCGCCAGGTGATGGTGGGCTATCCGGATGTGCGCGGCAGAGAGGATATTCTGCGCGTACACGCAAAGGGCAAGCCGCTTGCACCGGATGTTGACCTTTCCACCATTGCAAAATCCACCGCCGGCTTTACCGGTGCAGACCTTGAGAACCTCTTAAACGAAGCGGCGCTGCTTGCAGCCCGCAAGGACCACAAGTCCATCACGATGGAGGAAATCGAGGAAGCGACGATAAAGGTCGTTGTCGGCACCGAAAAGAAGAGCCGCGTGATGACAAACAAAGAGAAGAAGCTGACCGCGTACCACGAGGCAGGACACGCCATTGCGACGTACTTCTGCGATTCGCAGGACCCGGTGCACCAGATTTCCATCATCCCGCGCGGCATGGCAGGCGGCTACACGATGCACCTGCCGACGGAGGATAAGTCCTACCAGAGCCGCAACGAGATGCGCGAGGAGCTCATCGTGCTGCTGGGCGGCCGTGTGGCGGAAGCCTTGGTGCTTGACGATATTTCCACGGGCGCATCGAACGACATTGAGCGCGCCACGAAGATCGTCCGCGCGATGGTCACAAAGTACGGCATGAGCGACCGTCTTGGTCCGATCACGTACGGTGCGGACAGCAGCAATCCGTTCCTCGGCAAGGAGATGGGTCATGTCTCGAACTATTCCGAGGAGACCGCCGCGGAGATTGACGAGGAGATTAAGTCCATCATCTGCGACGCATACGATAAGACGAAGAAGGTGCTCTCCGAACACATTGACCTGCTGCACCGTTTGGCGGGTGTGCTGTTTGAGCACGAAAAGCTGGATGCCGACGAGTTCCTTGACGTGATGAACGGCAAGCTGCTGCCGAGCGCACAGACTGCCGCTGCGGGCATCATCCCGGCAGAAGCGGCAGCGCCGGAAACGACAGAGCTGCCGACCGAAGCGCAGACGGAACCGGAAGCGAACACGAACGAATAAATTTTTGACGAAAGGGAATGTGCTCATTTGCATTCCCTTTACGTTTGTTTATGGGCAATCCCGTGCGGGTATTATTTTGCCCGCTTGAGGAAAGGAACATGGTGAATGGCTAAAAAGCAAACCTACGGCAACGACAGCATCAAAAGCCTGAAGGGCGCGGACCGTGTACGTCTGCGTCCGGCGGTCATATTCGGCTCAGACGGTCTCGACGGCTGCGAGCACGCGATTTTCGAGATCCTCTCGAACTCCATTGATGAGGCGCGCCAGGGCTACGGCAAGGAGATCACCGTCACGCGCTATGCCGACCATTCCGTTGAGGTGGAAGACCACGGCCGCGGCATCCCGGTGGATTACAACAAGCGTGAGGAGCGCTACAATTGGGAGCTTGTGTTCTGCGAGATGTATGCGGGTGGCAAGTATAACAACAATGACGGCGGCAACTACGATTACGCGCTGGGCCTGAATGGTCTCGGTCTGTGCGCCACGCAGTATGCCTCCGAATACATGGACGCGGATATTCGCTACGACGGCTTTCGCTATACGCTGCACTTTGAGCACGGTGAGAACGTAGGCGGACTCAATAAGGAGCCTTACGGCAAGAAGGCCACGGGCTCGCGCATCCGCTGGAAGCCGGATATCAAGGTGTTTACGGACATTGACGTGCCGGCGGACTATTACACGGACATCATCAAGCGGCAGGCCATCGTCAACGCGGGCGTGAAGTTTATTTTCAAAAATGAAGTTTCGCCGCGCAAATTCGAGACGACGGAATTCTGCTACGAAAACGGCATTTTAGATCATGTGCGCGAGCTGGTGGGCGAAGATGCGCTGACCTCCGTGCAGTTCTGGCAGTCCGAAAAGCGCGTGCGCGACCGCGAAGACCTGCCGCTTTACAATGTGAAGATCAACGCCGCGGTAGCATTTTCCAACCGCGTGCATTTGACGGAATACTACCACAACTCGAGCTGGCTGGAATACGGCGGCGCGCCGGACAAGGCCGTGCAGAACGCGTTCGTGTACCAGATCGATGCGTATTTGAAGCAGAACGGCAAGTATAATAAATCCGAAAGCAAAATTAAATTTCAGGACGTGGAGGATTGCCTTGTTATCGTCATGTCCTCGTTCTCCACGATGACCTCCTATGAGAACCAGACAAAGAAGGCCATCAACAACAAGGGTATTCAGGAAGCGATGGTGGAGATGCTCCGCCATAATCTCGAAATTTATTTCATCGAAAACCCCATTGAGGCGGAGAAAATCGGCGCACAGGTGCTTATCAACAAGCGCTCCCGCGAGGACGCCGAAAAAACGCGCCTCAACTTAAAGGGCAAGCTGACGGCCAAAATGGATATCACGGGGCGCGTGGCGAAGTTTGTGGACTGCCGCAGCAAGGATGTTTCCGAGCGTGAGATTTTTATCGTGGAGGGCGATTCCGCTCTCGGTGCGGTCAAGCAGGCGCGCGACCCGAACTATCAGGCCGTGATGCCGATCCGCGGCAAAATTCTGAACTGCCTGAAAGCGGATTACGACAAGATTTTCAAAAGTGAGATCATCACCGATCTCATTAAGGTGCTCGGCTGCGGCGTGCAGGTAAAGTCGAAGGCGAACAAGTCCATTGCGTCGTTCGACATCAACGCGCTGCGCTGGAGCAAGATCATCCTGTGCACCGATGCCGACGTGGACGGCTTCCAGATCCGCACGCTGCTGCTGACGATGCTGTACCGTTTGACGCCGCAGCTCATCGAAGAGCACAAGGTGTTCATTGCGGAATCGCCGCTTTATGAAATTACGGCGAAGGACAAGACGTATTTTGCGTATAACGAGCGCGAAAAGGACGAGTTTTTGACGCAGCTTGAGGGCCAGAAGTTTACGATTCAACGCTCGAAAGGTCTGGGTGAAAACGACCCGGACATGATGAACCTGACGACGATGAACCCGAAAACGCGCAGGCTGATTCAGGTGAAGCCCGGCGATGCCGAAATGACGGCGCAGATGTTTGATATCCTGCTGGGCGATAATCTTACGGGCCGTAAGGACTACATTGCGGCCCACGGCAGCGAGTACCTCGATGACCTCGATATTTCTTAAAGCTCTGACGAAAGGAAGCGTAAAGCATGGCAAGAAAAAAACAGCCGAAAAGAGAAAATACGCCGAAGATGCAGGGCTTTATTGCGGGCGCGGGTGAAATTCAGGCGCAGGACATCAACGACACGCTGCGGCAGAACTATATGCCGTATGCGATGAGCGTTATTATGTCCCGTGCCATCCCGGAGATTGACGGCTTTAAGCCCTCGCACAGAAAGCTTCTCTATACGATGTACAAAATGAACCTGCTCGGCTCGGCGCGCACGAAAAGCGCGAACATCGTCGGTCAGACGATGAAGCTGAACCCGCATGGCGACAGTGCGATTTACGACACGATGGTGCGTCTTTCCCGCGGCTACGAGGCGCTTTTGCACCCCTATGTAGACTCTAAGGGCAACTTCGGTAAGTTTTATTCCCGTGACATGGCGTGGGCGGCTTCCCGTTACACGGAAGCGCGCCTTGACCCCATTTGCCGCGAGCTGTTCCGCGATATCGACAAGGACACCGTGGATTTTGTCGACAATTACGACAGTACGATGAAAGAGCCAACGCTGCTGCCGGCGGCGTTCCCCTCGGTGCTCGTCAACGCAAACACGGGCATTGCGGTCGGCATGGCGTCGTCCATTTGCCCATTTAATCTCGCCGAAGTGTGCACCACGGCGGCGGAGCTCATCCGTGACCCGAAGCATGACATTTTTACGACGATGCAGGCGCCGGACTTCCCGGGCGGCGGGCAGATTATTTTCGACCGCGCGGCGATGGAGCAAATCTACAAAACAGGCCGCGGCAGCATCAAGGTGCGCTCGCGCTATACGTATGATAAATCCGCAAACTGCATCGATATTACCCAGATCCCGCCGACGACGACCATTGAAGCCATTGTGGAAAAGGTCATCGACCTTGTGAAGCAGGGCAAGGTGAAGGAAATCACCGACATTCGAGACGAGACGGGTCTGGACGGACTCAAGATCACGATCGACTTGAAGCGCGGCGCAGACCCCGATAAGCTGATGCAGCGGTTGTTCCGCATGACGACGCTGGAGGACAGCTTCTCCTGCAATTTTAATGTGCTCATCGCGGGCATTCCGCGTGTGCTGGGTGTGCGTGAGCTCTTTGAGGAGTGGACGGCGTTCAGAATTGAATGCGTCCGCCGCAGAACGCACTACGACCTCACGAAGAAGAAAGAGAAGCTGCATCTGCTCTACGGCCTCAAGGCAATCTTACTCGACATCGATAAAGCCGTGCGCATTGTGCGTGAGACCGAGGAAGAAAGCGAAGTTGTGCCGAACCTCATGATCGGCTTTGGCATCGACGAAATTCAGGCCGAATATGTAGCGGAAATCCGTTTGCGCCATTTAAACCGCGAGTTCATCTTAAAGCGCACCGAAGAGGTGAACAGCTTAGAGGAAGAAATTCGTGACCTTGAGGCAATTTTGGCTTCAAAAACGCGCATTAAGACGATTATTGTGCGCGAGCTGAATGAAATCGCGCAGAAGTACGGCCAGCCGCGCCGCAGCCATATTTTGTACGCGGAGGAAATTGCCGAGGAAGAGCCCGTGGAGACTGTGCCGGATTACCCGGTGAACCTGTTTTTCACGAAAGAAGGCTACTTTAAGAAGATCACCCCGCTTTCCCTGCGTATGGGCGGCGACCAAAAGCTGAAAGAGGGCGACGAGATCGCCCAACAGATGGAATCGACAAACGCGGCGGAGCTTTTGTTCTTCTCCGACAAAGCGCAGGTCTATAAGCTGAAAGCGGCGGATTTTGCCGACACCAAAGCGAGCGTGATGGGCGAATATGTGCCTGCACGCGTGCAGATGGACGAGGGCGAAAGCGCTGCGTACATGGCTGTAACGACCGATTTTAAGGGCTATATGCTGTTTGTTTTCGATAACGGCAAGGTCGCCAAGGTGGAGCTCTCCGCCTATTACACGAAGACGAACCGCAGAAAGCTCATTAACGCGTATTCCGACAAGGCCCCGCTTGCGGCGGCGCTGCAAATTTTGGAAGACTGCGATGTGCTGCTGACGTCCTCAAGCGGCAGACGACTGCTCATGAACACGGCGCTCATCGCCCCGAAGACGACGAAAAGCACGCAGGGCGTGGCGGTGATGAACCTGAAAAAAGGCCAACGCATTACGGACGCGCATATCTACCAAGAAGACGAGCTGCAGAACCCGTCGCGGTACAGAAAGAAGATTCCGGCGCTCGGCGCACTGCCGAACGGAGAGGAGGGCGGCGAGCAGATTTCGCTGTAAAAAATCAGCCCTCCGGCAAGACCGTTTGGCGTTCCGTTTGTGCAGGCGTGTGGCCTGCGCGGCGGAGCGTTCAGTCCTACTGAAGGGCGGGCAGCATACAGTCCGCACCATGGACTGCGCCGCCCGCCCGGGGAAGCCCCCGCTCGTGTGACGCGAAAGTGCGGTTTTGCCGCACGGTCCGTTTTGGCGCGCACAAACGCCTGACTGTGACTGCCTTGGTATCAGTATGGACGTAGGACGGCGGAATATGCAGGAAAAAAGCAAAAAATTCTGTTGCAAAATCCCGCTTTGTATGGTATCATAATTAAGCTACGAATAAAATTAGCGTTAAGTCTCTTGAAGAGGAGGTAAAATATATGGGTGCTGTTGAAATTATTTTCGGTATCGTTCTGCTTCTTTTCGCACTGGCGATCATCATTGTCGTACTGTTGCAGGAAGGTCATCAGCAGAGCCTCGGCGCGATTACCGGCGGCGCGGATACGTTCCTTTCCAAGAATAAGGCGCGTTCCATGGATGCGTTCCTTGCTCGTTGGACAAAGTTCATTGCGATCGGTTTCTTTGTGCTGGTCCTTGTGATCAACATCATTATGTATTTCACAAAGTAAGTAAATACTTGCGGAAATGCGCCTCGCTTTTCGATGGGTCTCCATTCGGAATGCGGGGCTTTTGTTTTTATAAATCAGGCTTTAGGAGGGAATATCATGTTTGAAGAGATTGAACGCCTCACCCGCGCGCTGTGCGCAGAGCACGGCACATCCGGCTGTGAGGGCGACGTGTTCAAAGTTGCGAAAAAGGAGCTCGGCTTCTGCAAAGAGGTGTGTGAGAACGAGCTTGGCGGCGTTGTGGGCATTTTCGGCGATTTGAGTTCTGAGCGCCGCATTTTGCTGGACGCGCACATTGACCAGATCGGTATGATCGTGACGGACATTGACGAAAACGGCTTTCTGCATGTGACAAATGTGGGCGGTGTGGACCGCCGCACGCTGCCGGGCAGCCCCGTTACCGTGTTCGGCACGGAGACCGTCACGGGCATCGGCTGCACGCTGCCGCCGCACCTTGCAAAGGGCGATGATAAGATAAAGCCCGTTGCGGAGCAGTGCATTGACTTAGGGCTTCCGAAAGAGGAAGTGGAGAAGCTTGTCGCTGTCGGCGACCGCGCCGCACTGACGCGCCCGCTGAAAAAGCTCATGGGCAACCGCATCACGGGCACGGCGCTCGACGACCGTGCGGGCTGCGCGTGTGTCATCCGCGCCGCACAGCTTGCAAATGAACAGAACCCCGATTGCTGCGTTATGGTGCTGTGCTCCACAAAAGAGGAGGTCGGCGGGCAGGGCGCGCAGGTCTCTGCGTATGCACTTGAGCCCACCGAGGCCATTGCCGTGGACGTTTCATTTGCAAAGCAGCCGGACGCGGAGAACATGCTTACCGCGGAGCTCGGCAAAGGGCCGATGATCGGCTTCTCCGCGGCGCTGGACAGAAAAATCAGCAAAAAGCTTGTCGAGCTCGCAAAGCGCGAGAATATCCCGTATCAGCTGGAAGCCATGGGCGGCAGAACGGGTACGAACTGCGACGAGATTAGCACCACCCGCGGCGGCGTGCGCACGGGGCTCATCTCCGTGCCGCAGCGCAACATGCACACCCCGGCGGAGGTCTGCGATTTTGAGGATATGGAGAACATCGCAAAGCTCATCGCGGCGTATATCATGGATAAGGAGGCGCAGCCGAATGCTTAACTATGAAATTCTGGAAAAGCTTACCCGCACCATCGGTGTTTCCGGCGAGGAAGACGATGTGCGCAGCGTGATCTTAAGTGAAATTGAGCCGTATGCGGACGAGATTCACATTTCGCCGCTCGGCAACATTCTGGCGTTTAAAAAGGGCGAAAAGCGTCCTGAAAAGAAATTAATGCTCTGCGCTCACATGGACGAAGTGGGCTTTGTCATCACAAACATCACGGAAAACGGCCTTTTGAAGTTCACGACGGTCGGCAATATCCGCCCGGAGGTGCTCTCCGGCCGTGATGTGCTGGTGGGCGGCAAAACGCCGGGTGTCATCTGCGCAAAGCCGGTGCATTTGCTCAAGGGCGATGAATTTGAAAAGCCCGTGCCCGTGAACAAACTCGCCATCGACATCGGCGCAGATACACGTGAGCAAGCCGAGACATTGGTGCAGATTGGCGACAACGCGTGCTTTGTGCCGTTCTTTGAGCACGTGCACGGTACGGTGAAGGCGAAGGCGCTCGATGACCGCGTGGGCTGCTTTGCGCTTATCACGCTGATGCAGCGCCCGCTCGAATACGACACGTATTTCGTCTTCTCCACGCAGGAGGAGATTGGCCTGCGCGGCGCGGGCACGGCGGCGTATATTCTGGAGCCCGATGCGGCGCTTGTGCTGGAGGGCACGACGGCGGGCGATATTCCCGGCGTGAGCCCGACGGACGCAGCGTGCAAAATGGGCGGCGGCGCAGTCATTTCCCTTACGGATATGCGCACCGTTTACCCGAAGGATTATTTCCGCCGCGCGATGGCGCTCGGTAAAGAAAACAATATTCCGGTGCAGCCGAAGACCGTGCGTGCCGGCGGCACAGACGCGGGCACCATTCACATTTCCCGCGGCGGCGTGAAGACGCTGACGATCTCGCACCCGTGCCGCTATATCCATAGCGCGATCGCGATGACGACCGAAAAGGACATAGAGGCGGTCATTGACCTGACGGCGCTGATGATGGCGGAAATTTCCGGCGGCAAGCTGTAATGATCCGTCTTGCGGAAAAGTTAGAAGCGCTCTCTATGCCGTGCGGAAGCTCGCCGTTTGGCTGCCAGATCCGCTCTAAAGCGCAGGCGTATGGCTTCCGTCAGTCGTTCGCGCAGTTTTGGACGGACGGGGAAGCCGCCTACGGAAAAACGGACGGCTCCGTCTGCATTGCGGGGGAGATCACCGACGCGGACGAGGCGCGTGCGTTTTTGAGTGCGGTGGGTACAAATGAAGTCGTGTGCAGCGCGGAGAATGCCGAAAAACTGGGGCTAAACATCACCGAAAGCGGCGCGATTTTGCAAAAGGTGCTGCGAAATGAGACTGTGCATCCTGCGGAGGAAATTTCTCCGAGAGAGATTTATGCTGTGCTGAAAGCAAACGGCATGGTGGGGGAGTTCGAGCCGTTTTACCTCGATTTATCCCACCGCATGCGGCATGGCACGGTGCGCTGCGCGGGTGTTTCGGCAGATGGGAAGACCGTCGCAGTGGCTGCAGCAGTGCTCGGCGAAAGCGCGAGCCTCATTTCTGCTGTGGCGGTGCTGCCGAAATTTCACCGCAGGGGGCTTGGCACGGCGATTGTCCGAAAAATGGAGCGAATGCTGCCGAGCGGCACGGTGTATATCCTGCGCGAAGAAAGCAAAAACGAGGCGTTTTATGACGCTTTGGGCTATAAACCGTGCGGCGCATGGGCGCAGGAAAAATTATGCAATTAAAATAATTCAGATAAAGGAAGGCTTTTGCGTTTGCGAAAGCGGGTTTACTATGTACGAGTTTTTTAAAGTTGATGACCGCGTGCTGAAGGCGGCGGAGGAAGCGGAGCAGAAGGCTGCGCCGTACCTTGCGAAAATTTCCGAAACACAGCGGTATAATCAGGAGAAGATGCAGGCTGCGTTCATGCAGGCAGGTGTCAGCGAGAGCCACTTTGTGGCAACGACAGGCTACGGCTATGGCGACCGCGGCCGCGACGTGCTGGACGAAGTGTACGCGCGTGCCCTCGGTGCGGAGGACGCGCTGTGCCGCTATAATTTTGTCAGCGGCACGCATACGCTTACCGTAGCGCTTTTTGGCGTTCTGCGCCCGGGCGATACGATGCTGAGCGTTACCGGCATGCCGTATGATACGCTGCGCGGCGTGATCGGCATTACGGGCGACGGCAACGGCTCATTAAAGGAGTTTGGCATAAACTACGAGCAGCTTGACCTGCTGCCGGACGGCACGCCTGACTATGACGGCATGGAGACGGCCATCACGCCGAAGCATCGCATGGTGTACATTCAGCGCTCCCGCGGGTACAGCCTGCGCCCGTCCCTGACGGTGGAGGAGATCGAGCGCATTGTAAAGATCGCAAAGCGCCGTGCGCCGGACTGCATTGTCATGGTGGATAACTGCTACGGCGAGTATGTGCAGAAAATGGAGCCGACGGCTGTGGGCGCAGACCTTATGGCGGGTTCGCTCATCAAAAATCCGGGCGGCGGCATTGCGCCGACGGGCGGCTACATTGCAGGCCGCCGCGACCTTATTGAAAGCTGCGCGTATCGCCTGACGACCCCGGGTACGGGTCGTGAGATCGGCTGCACGCTCGGCAACAACCGCGAGCTTTTCATGGGCACGTTCCACGCGCCGAACGTCACGGGTGAAGCCTTAAAGACCGCTGTGTTCACGGCGGCGCTGTTTGAGGGCTTCGGCTTTGACGTGACCCCGCGCTACGATGAGCCGCGCGCGGATATTATTCAGGCGGTGCAGCTGCGCGAGCGCGAGGCGCTGTGCGCATTTATCCGCGGCATTCAGCAGGGTGCGCCGGTCGATTCCTTCGTTGTGCCGGAGCCGAGCCCCATGCCGGGCTACGACTGCGACGTCATCATGGCGTCCGGCTCGTTCACGTTTGGCTCGTCCATTGAGCTTTCTGCGGACGCACCGCTGCGTGAGCCGTTTGCGGCATGGATGCAGGGCGGTGTGAACTTCAACAGCGGTCGTCTCGGTGCGATTTTGGCGGCACAGTCCATGCTGAACGCGGGCTTTTTGAATCTCTAAATTATAAATTTTCGGCGGCAGGCTTCGGTTTGCCGCTTTTTTGTTGTCAATTTATCCGGAAGATAAAACTTTTATCTTCCTTTTTGAATAAAACCGTGCTATACTTTTTTCAACAACTTTTTAGGGGTGTTACCATGAGAGACAGAAAAAAGGCGCAGGCTTTGGCGCACGAGCTTGTTTCCAAAATGACGATAGAGGAACGCGCTTCACAGCTGAAATTTGATGCGCCGCCCATTGAACGGCTGGGCGTTCCGGCGTACAACTGGTGGAACGAAGCGCTGCACGGCGTGGCGCGCGCCGGCACGGCGACGATGTTTCCGCAGCCCGTTGCCATGGCGAGCATGTTTGACCCGGAGATGATCCGAAAAATCGGCGATGTCGTTGCGACGGAGGCCCGCGCAAAGTATAACGAAGCTTCTAAGCACGGCGACCGCGATATTTATAAGGGCCTCACGTTCTGGTCGCCGAATATCAACCTGTTCCGCGACCCGCGCTGGGGCAGAGGGCAGGAGACGTACAGCGAAGACCCGTACCTCACGGCGCGGCTCGGCGTGGCGTACATCAAGGGCTTGCAGGGTGACGGGAAATATTTGAAGGTCGCGGCGTGCGCGAAGCACTATGCTGTGCACAGCGGCCCGGAGGCCATTCGCCACGAATTTGACGCCGAGGTGAGCCAGAAGGATTTGTGGGAGACGTATCTGCCCGCGTTTGAAGCCGCTGTGAAAGAGGGCGAAGTGGAGGCCGTGATGGGCGCATACAACCGCACGCTCGGCGAGCCGTGCTGCGGCAGTGACCTGCTCATCCGCAAAATTCTGCGCGGCAAGTGGGGCTTTCAGGGACACTTTGTCTCCGACTGCTGGGCGATTTCCGATTTTCACCTGCACCACCACATCACGACCACCGCGCCGGAATCCGCTGCGCTCGCCATTAAGATGGGCTGTGACGTAAACTGCGGCAACACATATCTGCATTTGCTGCGCGCGCTCGAGGACGGGCTCATCACCGAGGACGACATCACGACAGCGGCGGAGCGGCTCTTTACCACGCGTTTTATGCTCGGCGAGTTTGACGAGAACTGCGAATACAACTCCATTCCCTATGAGGTCGTGGAGTGCCCGGAGCATTTGGCGCTCAGCGAGGAAGCCGCGCGCAGAAGCGTTGTGCTGCTGAAAAACGACGGCATTTTGCCGCTTGATAAAGCGAAAATCAAGACGATCGGCGTCATCGGCCCGAATGCGAATGACCGCATGGCGCTCATCGGCAACTATCACGGCACGGCGTCAAGATATATCACGGTGCTGGAGGGCATTCAGGACTATGTAGGCGACGACGTGCGTGTGCTGTACGCCGAGGGTTGCCACCTCTGCAAAGACCGCGTGGAGGGGCTGGGCCTGCCCGGCGACCGCCTTTCCGAAGCCGAGACCGTGGCGGAGCACAGCGACGTTGTGGTGCTGGTGACGGGCCTCAATGAAAATCTTGAGGGCGAGGAGATGGACCAGAGCAATTCTGTCGGCTCCGGCGACAAGGCGAATTTGCTGCTGCCCGCGCCGCAGAGAAAGCTGATGGAGGTTGTCGCGAAGACCGGCAAGCCCGTCATTCTCATCAATATGACCGGCAGCGCCATGGATTTGCGCTTTGCGGAGGAAAGCTTCTCCGCCGTAGTGCAGGGCTGGTACCCGGGTGCACGCGGCGGCAAGGCGATTGCGGAGCTTTTGTTCGGCAAGTATTCCTTCAGCGGCAAGCTGCCCGTGACGTTTTATAACGACTCCGACGAGCTGCCCGCGTTTACGGATTACGCGATGGAAAACCGCACGTACCGCTACTTTACGGGCGGCGTGCTGTATCCGTTCGGCTATGGCCTCACTTACGGTAAAACGGAAGTGACGAAAGCCGAAATGCGTGATGACGGCGAGCACTATACGATTACGGCGACGGTCAAAAATGAGGGCTGTGCCGTGCATGAGATTTTGCAGGTCTATGTGCGTGACAATGAATCAAAATTCGCGGTGCGCAACCACAGCCTTTGTGCGTTTAAGGCGGTTTCACTCGGTGCAAATGAGACGTGTGACGTCGAGATCACCGTGCCGAAGACCGCGCTTGAAATTGTGGACGACACCGGCACGCGCCGCGTAGACAGCCGCAGTTTCACGTTCTTCGTCGGCACCTCGCAGCCGGATGACCGCAGCGCGGAGCTGCTTGGTACCCGCCCGGTTGCGGTAGAACTCAAGCTGTAATATAGTAAATGCAAACGACCCTTTCGCGGCAATTTGCCCACCGAAGGGGTCGTTTTGTCTGTGATTTTTTAAGGCTTTCCATTTACAAAATTTACCGAAAGTTGTATACTGATACTGCTATTTTTTAATTCGGAAAGGCAAAAGTATGGCTGCAGATATAAAGAAAAACGATGATTTTTCAAAGGGACCGATTTCCAAAACGATCCTGCGCCTTGCGGTGCCGATGGTGCTGGCGCAGTTTGTGAACGTCTTATATAATATCGTAGACCGCATGTATATCGGGCATATTTCCGATACATCGGTGGATGCGCTGACGGGCGTCGGCGTGACGTTTCCGATTTTACTGATGGTGACGGCGTTTGCGAATTTATTCGGCACAGGCGGCACGCCGTTGTTTTCTATGGCGCGCGGTGCGGCACAGCAGGGCGGTGAAGAGGGCGAAAAGCAGCGTGAGCGCGCCGCAGACGTGATGAACAACACGTTCTCGATGCTCGTCATTACGGGCGTAATTTTGTGCATTGCGGTGCTGCTCATCAAAAAGCCGGTGCTGTATCTCTTCGGCGCGAGCGACGCGACGTACCCTTATGCGGACAGCTATCTTTCGGTTTACATGCTCGGCAGCGTATTCATGATGGTCTCGCTTGGCATGAACGGGTTCATCAATGCGCAAGGCTTTGCGAACCGCGGCATGCTGACGGTCGTTATCGGCGCAGTGGTGAACATTGCGCTTGACCCGCTGTTTATTTTTGTGTTCGACATGGGTGTGCAGGGCGCGGCGCTTGCAACGGTGCTTTCGCAGCTCGTTTCCGCCGTGTGGGTGGTGCGCTTCCTGCTCGGTAAGCGTACGCTGTTTCGTTTGGAGTTAAAGCGCATGCGCCCGCAGGCAAAGCTCATCGGCAAGATCACCTCGCTTGGCATTTCGGGCTTTATCATGGGCTTTACGTCGAGCGCTGTGCAGGTGGCGTGCAACGCGATGCTCTCGCAACACGGAGGCGACCTGTTCGTCGCGGTCATGACGGTCATCAACTCCATTCGCGAAGTGACATATACGCCGGTAAACGGTGTGACATCTGCCGCGGCGCCGGTGGTCAGCTTCAACTACGGCGCACAGAAATATAAGCGCGTGCGCGGCGTGATAGTGTTCACGACGGTCGTTTCATTCAGCTATATGGTGCTTGTATGGCTCGTGCTAAGGCTGTTCCCACACGTGTTTATTCAGCTTTTTAACGGCGACCCGCAGTTACTCGAAACATGCACGCACGCCATGCACATTTATTTCTTCGGGTGCTTTATGATGGCGCTGCAAATGTCGGCGCAGTCTGTTGTGCAGGCGATGGGTCGCGCAAAGCAGGCGATTTTCTTTTCACTGCTCCGCAAAGTCATCATCGTCATTCCGTTGACGTTTTTGCTGCCGCAGATTCCCGCTGTCGGTGTGGACGGTGTGTTCTGGGCGGAGGTTATCTCGAACTTTGTGGGCGGCGGCGCGTGCTACATTACGATGCTGTGCACCGTCTGGCGCGAATTAAAACACAAAGAAATGGGCGAGCTTGTACAGGCGAAAAAGTAAAAAGAACGGAGCTGCGCATGGGGG
>QWCE01003968.1_pt1 | contig 15431 bp, 11 predicted proteins | sample 1972531 | NCBI WGS metagenome assembly QWCE01 (sample SAMN09866716, study PRJNA288562) | Human gut metagenome isolate term4_stool, whole genome shotgun sequencing... | reverse complement strand
TCCGTGAGAAGCCCAAGCATCAATGTGCTCAGCCATTGGTGAAGAAGGTGTTATTGGGTAAATACAAGCAACGTCTGAAAAGGCATAAGCCACGTGAGCGGCTGCTTCATTACCGTCCATTGTTTTAAATGTTTTAGACATATTTGCCTCCTAAATTATTATTAATAATATAAATATTAACTAACCATACTGTTTATATTATAGAACTTAATTTAATAAATTTCAATAATATTGTTAATAAAAGTCCTATGAGGATTTGAATTAAGCGAATTGTGAAAGACCTTCCACAATACAAAATTTAGTTTTTTTCTTTTATTTCTAAACTACTATTTATAAAAATAAATAAAACAGAATTTAAATAGTAAGTTATTCTTGATTAATTTATTTTCTATTCCTCATTAATCTATTGTTGAGTGCTTCTGCAGGATTGTATCCTAACTCTTTTTGTTTATAATTTTTTGTTGCAACTTCAATAATAAGTGCTGTATGTCTTCCTGGTTTGACTGGAATATCAAACTTAACTACATCAATGCCCAAAATGTTTTGGTAATTGTTATCTAAACCTAGTCTTTCGTATTCCTTAGATTCATCCCAGTCTTCTAAATTTATTACAACTTCAATTTCCTTTTCTTCCATGACAAAACCAACACCAAACATTTTTTGAACATCTATTATTCCGACGCCTCTAATTTCCATAAAATATTTTGTGATTTCTGGGGATTTTCCTATTAACCTCTTATCTATATTTTTTATAATTACTGAGTCATCTGATATAAGCCTTGCACCGTTAGAAATAAGATCTAGGGCTGTTTCGCTTTTTCCAATTCCACTTCTTCCAGTTATCAAAACTCCAATACCAGAAATATCCAAAAGAACACCATGCATCCTCATGGTTGGTGCCAATGCTTCTTCTACAAGAGAAATTATTTTGCTAAAAACTTTAGATGTAGTATCTGGACTCCTAAGAATTGTCACATTATACTTTTCTGCAAGATCAATTGCTTGTGGGAAAATTTCACCATTTCTTGAAAAAATAACTGCAGGTATGTCATACATAAAAAGTTTTTCTAACTTTTCATATCTTTCTTTTTCATCTAATGAATTTATAAAATGCCATTCTTGTGTGCCAATTAATTGGATTCTATCCTTTACAAATTTTGAATAATATCCATTTAATTGTAATCCAGGTCTATTTATATCACTGCTTTCTATTTCAATTTCATTGTAATTCTTTGCTGCATGGACAAGTTCAAAATTAAGCTCGTCAACAATATATTTTATCTTAACGCCCATTTTTTCCTCCCCTAAAGTGTTCATAAAGTGAATTAGCACTTGCTTCATTCATGGATTCAACTTCCATTAACTCTTTTACGCTAGCATTTTTTATCTTCTCAATAGATTTAAAATGTTTTAATAAATTTTCCTTTCTCTTTGGACCAATTAATTTTATATCGTCAAGTTCAGACTTAAACATCGTCTTAGTTCTCAAGCTTCTGTGATAATTTATGGCAAACCTGTGAGCTTCTTCTTGAATCTTATAAATCATCTTGTAAGCCCTAGAATTTAAATCTACTTTATATTCCTCATTGTCATAAATTATTCCACGTGTCCTATGAAAATCGTCCTTTACTAATCCGCAAATTTCTATATTTAAATTTAATTTATCGAGAATTTCCTTGGCTGCATTAACTTGTCCCTTTCCACCATCCATCATAATTAAGTCAGGAAAATTTGAAAAAGAAGAATTTTTATCAGATTTTTTTTCTGCTACTCCTCTTTTAAATCTTCTCTCAATAACTTCTCTTAAACTAGAATAATCATCGGGACCAACTACATTTTTTATTCTAAATTTTCTGTAGTCACTTTTTTTAGAATCACCATTTTCAAAAACCACCATTGATCCGACAGATTCAACTCCAGAAATATTTGAAATATCGTAGGCTTCAATTCTTCTTGGTATATCATCGAGTCCAATTAAATCTCTTATGTCTTCAAGAGCTTTTATATTTGTTTCTGCACGTTTCTTGAACTTATCTCCATATTTTTCTATCATATCTAGAGCATTTCTTTTAACCATTTTGACAAGTTCTTTTTTATTTCCTTTTATTGGAACAATAATATTTACCTTATTTCCTCTTTTTTCTGTCAACCAATCTTCCAAGACCTTAATATCCATTGGTTTTTCTTCAACAATGATTTCCTTTGGAATATATGATGCTCCTATATAAAATTGTTTTATAAAAGATGAAAAAATTTCTTCGTAACTTTCATTATAGTAATCCTTAATCATATAGTGCTCACGTCCAATAATTTTTCCATTCCTAAAGAAGAAAATTTGTATAAGAACTTCGTCTATTCCCTTGGCAAGGGCAATAATATCTTTGTCATCATTGGCTTCTGGATCAGAAATTAGTTGTCTTTCTTTTAAGTATTCCAGATTTTTTATCCTGTCCCTGATATCAGCTGCATTTTCATAATCAAGATTTCTCGAGTAATCCATCATCTTTTCATTCAGCTTATCGATTAAATCACTATTTGAAGATGATAAAAAACTCAAAATCTCATCAACCATTAAATTGTAGTCTTCATCTTTGACATTTCCTATACAAGGACCTAGACACTTTCCAATATAATAATTTAAACATGGTCTATAAGTTTTTTCCTCGATATTTTCTAAATTTAAATTGCAAGTTCTAAGAGGATACACTCTCTCAAAGGTTTCTATAGATCCATTAACAGCAAATACATCTGGATAGGGTCCAAAATATTTTGCACCATCTTTTGCAATCCTTCTTGTCTTCATAACTCTTGGATATCTTTCATTTAGCTTAACTTTAATGTAGGGATACTGTTTATCGTCACGAAGGAGAATATTATATTTTGGGTGATTATCCTTAATTAAATTTGATTCTAAAACTAGAGACTCAACTTCATTTTCTACTATTATATACTCAAAATCATTAATCTTTGACACCATGCTGGCGACTTTTTTGGAAGATTTGCCGTAAGATCCAAAGTATTGTCTAACTCTTTTTCTAAGAGATTTAGCTTTTCCAACATAGATTATTTCGTCTAATTCATTTTTCATTATATAAACTCCTGGTTTATCAGGGAGTTTATCAAGCCTTTCTCTTAAATCTAACAATTATCTAACTACCTCTCTTGTTGCTTCTTTTAAAGAATCTAAAATATCTCCTTCAAGATTGGGACTTAACTTTTCATAGACTTCTTTGTGATATTCATTTAATACTTCAATTTGTCTTTCAGTTAACAAATTCACATCAATTGCATCTAATTCAAAAGGACAAAAAGAAATTGTCTTAAATTTATTAAAAACTGAGTCTTCTGTTTCGCTGTCAAAGACAACTCTCAAAATATTTTCAATCCTAATTCCGTGTTTATTTTCCTTATAAACTCCAGGTTCATTGGAAACAATCATGCCTTCTTCCATCCTAACAGCAGGATCTCTAGGAGAAATTCTTTGTGGACCTTCATGAACTGATAAAACGAATCCAATTCCATGACCTGTTCCACATTTATAATCTAATCTTTCTTGCCAAAGGGCATATCTTGCAATTCCATCAAGTGCTAGGTCATAAGTTCCTTTTAAAAATACTGCATCCATTAAATCAATATGGCTCTTTAAAGTTAAAGTATAATCGCGAATTTCTTCTGCACTTAATTTTCCCATGGCAATTGTCCTTGTTATGTCAGTTGTACCTGAATAGTACTGCCCACCTGAGTCCACAAGATAAAGGCCCTTGTCTTTTATTATAGATTCACTTTCCTTTGTGGCATGATAGTGCATCATGGCTGCATTGGGACCATATGCAGAAATAGTATCAAAAGAATTTGAAATATAAAGAGGATCTTCTGCACGAAGGCTATCAAGCTTCATCGCAGCTTCGTATTCTCCAATTTCTTTTTTGCCAACATTTTTCTTCAGCCAATAAATATATTTAAATAGAGCTACTCCATCCCTTATATAAGTTTCTTCCAGATTTTTTATCTCAATGTCATTTTTTATTGTCTTTAAATCTTCAGAAATATTTCTACCAAAAATAATTTTATTATTATCGCAAAGAGCTTTATAAATCCTTTCATTAACAGAGGCTGGGTCCAAATAAATTTTCTCGTCCTTATAAGTTCCTAAATATTCATAAAAGTCTGAATAGTCTTTTATATCTGCTACCTTAGAAATTTCTTCCTCAATCTTTTTTGTCTTTTTCTTGTCTGTAAATAAAATTACCTTGTCACTTTCAATTATCATAAAAGAAATTAAAACTGGTGTGTCTTTTATGTCCATTCCACGAATGTTTAATGTCCATCCAATGTCAACAAGTGATGAAACAACAGTCATATCTGCATTTTTTTCTTTTAGCTTTTCTCTTATTTCAGAAATTTTTTCTTCAGCAGATTTTCCTGCATATCTTACATCTAATAAGAATGCATCATCAGATGGAAAGTCATACCTATCTTCCCAAAGGTCTTTTATCAAATCTATATCAAGAATTTTAATATTTTTATTTTCTAGTTTATTAGAAATAGATTTAAATTCTTGGTGAGAAAAATATTCTGCATTGATACCAAGAGTCATTCCTTCTTTTATATTTTCAACTATCCAAGCATCATAGTTTAAAACTCCAGCTTGACCTTGTTTTTTAAGTTTAAAACCAAAATCCTTAATTTCTTTTGCAGCTTGAATGTAATATCTGCCGTCTGTCCAAAGATAAGAATCTTCATTTGTTATTACAGCAGTTCCCTGTGAACCAGTAAAACCAGTTACAAATTCTCTTTCCTTGTAATAATCTGGCAAGTACTCAGACCCATGAGGGTCTTTAGACGGTACAAGGTAAAAATCTATATTATTTTTTTCCATTAAATTTCGTATTTCATTTAAAATCACATTATCACATCCTAAGTCATATATTATCACAAGGATAAATTAGAGCAAAGAAAAAAGTCCGGTCTCCCGAACTTTCTCATTGATCATATTAATTTTTAAAATTCAATTATCACTTTAAATAAATCTCCATCAATATCTAAATCAAAACTTGCTCCATGAGCCCTCACAAAGGAAGATGCTATTGATAGACCAAGACCTGAACCTGAAGTTGTCCTTGATTTTTCTCCACGAGTGAATCTTTCCATGAGTTCCTCTGCAGAAATATTAAGTGGATATTTTGAAATATTTTTTATTGTAAGCTTAACTCTGTCTTCATCAATAAGATCAACATAAACTCTTGAATTTTCCAAGGCGTACTTTGAAATATTTGAGAATAAGTTGTCTAAAACTCTTGAGAATTTTTGTCCATCAACGTTAAGCATTACTTTATCTCCAGGAAGATTTGAAATTATTTCTAAATTCTTTTCTGCAATTTTGTCTTCCCACTCTCCTATTGACTGTTGAACAAGAGAATTAAAGTCGAGTTCTTGCTTGTTAAGCTCAATATTATTTGACGTAGCTTTTGAAACTTCAAATAAATCTTCTATTAAGACTTTTAACTTGTTGGACTTTTCATTTATTATTTTTGAATATTCCTTTACTTCTTCTTCAGAATTATCCTCTTTAGATAAGAGATCTGAATAATTAATTATTGATGTCAATGGTGTCTTTAGGTCGTGGCTTACATTTGTAATGAGTTCTGTCTTTAATCTTTCAGATTTTACTGCATCTTCAATGGCAAGGTCTAAGTTTGAACCAATGTTGTTAAAGTTGTTGACTATGCCATCATAAAGTCCACCATTTTTTGCAATATTCTTTTTATAATTTCCCTTGACAATTTCACTTGACTCTCTTGAAATTCTTGCAACTTCATTTATATTTTTCATCAATATATAATAAATGAATATGCCAAATAATATCATTGGGAATATTATTCCTTCAAAAGTTGAGGAAAATAATGATGCAAAGAAAAGAAATGCTATAAAAAGCACAAAACAAATTCCAAAATAAACTAGAGTGAATTTGATTTTTGCATCTTTAATACTTTTATTTTCTTCATCAGTATTTGAAAATTCTGAAATTGCAGCATTAAAAATTCTATAAATTAGTGAATTTTTGACAAGATAATTTTCTGTATTCTTGTTAAATATGCTCTTTAATAAAATTATAAAATAATTTACTGTAAGTGAAACAATTACAAGACCAAGAAGATACAAGAAATAGAAAAGATACAAATTCCTGTAAATTTGATTCATGCTTGATATTCCTGCAGCAGAAAATGCAAATATTATAAATAAAATAATCACAAGTTCTATTGGAAACTTGAAAACTTTCCTCAAGCTTTCACTGCCGTCAACTTTTTCCATATTCATAAATAGTCCTAGTAATGCTGATAAGATAGCTGTAATTAATACGCTTACTCCAATTTGCACTTGGACTTGGTCCATAAATACATCTCTTTCAATTTCTTTAAAGACATCATCATCTAAAGAAGCATAGTAAGCAAATTTTAAACTTTTTACATTATTTTTGCTGTTCAAATCTTTAAAATTGTTATTAATCTTAGATTTAAAAGACTTTTCTATAAAATTATAGTCACTATCCATAAGTCTTTGACTTTTCTGTACCTTGTCTATGGTTACCTTATTATCAATAACTGAACCTGTAATTAAAAAGTCATTATCTCTCATTTCAATTTCTAGAGGATCAAATTCATTTTTTTCATATTCATTAGTAAGATAAAATGTTTTATATTCAGATTTAATTTCAGGTTGGTCTAGCATCCAATCTTCAAGATAGTCCTTTGGGTCAAGTCCCTTGGCATTTAGGTCATCCTTCTTCTTTTGAGCTTCAATTGCTCCTGGATCTGTGACAATATTTCCATTTTGGTCAAAATATTTTAGTTTGTAGGACTTAACAGCATAGTTAAACATATTATAGGAGCTATAATCTTCATTATTAAGAGATAAGTCTATGGTGCTAGAAATTCTATTATCTGTCATAATTCTTCTATACGAAGAGCTAGGATCCCTTGAAAATAAAAATGATCCTGCCAAAAGTGATACTAGTGAAATTGCTAAAATTATTAAAGCATAATAGCTAAGTTTGTAAGAATTTTTTTTCATTATTTTCGCCTCAAATCTTCAAATTTGTATCCAAGACCCCACTGGACTTTTAGGTACATTGGCTTCTTTGGATTTACTTCGATTTTTTCTCTTATTCGTCTAATGTGAACTGTAACAGTCTTTGCCTCCATGGCTGGTTCATTCCAGACACTTTCATAAATTTCTTCAATGGAAAAAACCCTGTTTGGATTCTTCATTAATAGTTCCAAAATTTTGAACTCAATGGAAGTAAGACTAACTGGCTCGTCTTCTACATAGACTATTTTTTCTGATAAATCTAACTTGATGCTGCCTATCTCAATAAAATTCCTGTCACTTTTTAAATCATAGGCATAAAATCTTCTCAAGTTGCTTTTCACTCGAGCAATTAGTTCCATTGGATTGAAGGGCTTTTGAACATAATCATCAGCACCAATATTGAGTCCAAAAATTTTGTCTGTGTCCTCTGATTTTGCAGATAGGATAATTATTGGGACAAAGGAAATTTCTCTTAATTTTATTATTGCTTCTTCTCCAGAAAGTTTTGGCATCATTAGATCCATAATTATTAAATCAATTTTTTCATTTTTAAAAATTTCCAGAGCTTCAAGTCCATCTTCTGCATAAAAAATATCAAAATTTTCATTTTTTAAATAAATTCCAATGGACCTTGCGATTTCCTTGTCGTCTTCGGCAATTAAAATACTGTATTTATCCATTACATCCCTCCTTCTGTAATTATATTAACAAATAATAATTACAAAAATTCCTCTTAATTCTTACAAATTTCTTAAATTATATTTTAAAACAATTTTATTACAATTAATTTTCCTAAATATATGGCAAATAAAGATAAAAGTAAACTTAAAAGCACATATATTATTGATGTATCAAAATTTCCATTTCTTTGCAAAGAAAATATGTCAAAGGCAAAAGTTGAAAAAGTTGTAAAACCTCCACAAAATCCAACCTTTAAAAATAAGATAAGTCTTGAATCTAAATTATTTTTTTCTGCATAAAATGCAATTAAAGCTATTAAAAAAGCTCCAGTAACATTTATTATAAAAGTTGCAAGTGGAAAATTTCCTTGATTTTTTATATTGTTTGTCAAAAAATATCTAAATAAAGAGCCAAGGGCTCCTCCCAATGCTACATATAAATACATTTTTACTCCTTTTAAATATTGTATACTACTTACTTATGTGCTAAAATCAGTCTGTTATAATTATATTAGAAAAGGGGTTTATTGTGAAGGAATACAAAGGAATGAAACTTGAATATGAAGTTGACGACAAGCCTGGATTTTTGAAATCATCTCTACTTGGTTTTCAAAATATTCTCACTGCTTTTAGTGGAATTATTGCAGTGCCACTTAGTATTGCTGCAATTGCGGGCACAAATGTAGCCGAAACTTCTGTACTTATATCTGCTGCTCTTCTTGCTTCTGGTATATGTTCTTTTATCCAAACAAGAGGAATTTTTAAAGGAAATGCTAAAGTTGGAATTGGTCTACCAACTATAATGGGAACAGATTTTGGATTTGTTCCACCAGCCAATGCAGTTATTAACACTATGGGTGGCGGTCTTGCTGCTTACTTTGGAGCTACAATTATGGGAGCTTTTTTAGAATTAATTTTAAGTTTTTTTATTAAGCCGCTACTTAAATTTTTCCCAGAAGTTGTTACAGGAACTGTCATAACTTTAATAGGTATTACTATGATGCCTGTTGCCTTTGACTGGGTCGGTGGAGGATATGGTGCAGAAAATTATGGAGATCCACTATTTATTGGCATTGCTGTCTTTACTTTCTTGTTAATAATTTTTATAAATCATTATGCTAGAGGATTTGCAACAACTGCTTCAGTTTTTATTGCCATGATTATATCCTATATTATCTGTATTCCTCTAAAGCTTGTTGATTTTTCACAAGTTGCTGCTGCTCCTTGGATCAAAATCCCAGAAATTTTTCCTTTTGGAGTTACTTTTGATTTTAAATTTGTAATTCCTTTTATCGCAGGTTATCTAGTAACTATTATAGAAACTGTTGGCGTTATGAAAACACTGGGAGAAGTTTGTGAAGTCGATTTAAGTGACAATGACATTGCCTCTGGTGTAAGAGCAGATGCAATTGGATCTATGCTGTCACCAGTTTTTGGATCAGGTGCAGCTCAAACTTTTAGTCAAAATGTTGGACTAATTCCACTTACAAAGTGTGCATCAAAAAAAGTTGCAGTTTATTCATCTTTTATTCTTATATTGATGAGTCTTTGTCCTAAGTTTGCAACTCTAGTTTCTATAATGCCTACTCCAATACTTGGTGGAGCTGGAATTTTAATGTTTGGTACAATTTTAGGTTCTGGAATGCAAGCACTTTCTAGGGCTAAATTTTCATCAAAGAACCTGATGATAATTGCTGGTGGAATTGGTGTTGGTATTGGAATAACTATGCGACCAGATATAGTTTCTAAACTTCCAAGTGTACTTGCTGCCTTATTTTCATCAGGTATTTCTGGTGGAACTATTGTAGCTGTTATTTTAAATATTTTGCTTGTAGAAAAAGAATATTAATTTTAAACTGCCTTTGGGCAGTTTTTTATTTTATCAAATAGTACTCTATATTTATTTCCTGTGATATAATTAGAAAAGCAATTTTAAATAAAATTCTTACTTAACTGAAAGGAAGATAAGATGAAAGATTTTTTGACAAGACCTGCTTGGATAGAAATAGATCTTGATAAATTTGAAAACAATATGAAAGAAATAAAAAAAATGATAGGAGAAAAGACAGAGCTCATGAGCGTCGTAAAAAGTGACTCTTATAGACTTGGTGCCATTCCCCTATCTAAAGTTTCTGTTGATTTAGGCATAAAATATTTTGCAGTAGCAACTTTAAGTGAAGCTCTAATTTTAAGAAAAGAATTTCCAGAAATTAATATTTTAGTATTAGGTTACACTCCAGAAAATCTATTTGAAGATGCTATTAAAAATCATATAATTCTTACAATTTATTCTCTAGATGATTCAAGAGTTTTAAATAAAAAAGCAAAAGAATTAAATGAAAAAGCCTTAGTACATATAGCAATTGATTCTGGAATGTCAAGAATTGGTTTCAGGACCTGTGAAGAATCAAAAGATCAAATAAAAGAAATTTTTGACCTTAAAAATATTTATGTAGAAGGAATTTTTTCTCACTTTGCTGCTTGTGAATCAGATCCCGAATTTACAAAAAGACAATTTGAAATCTTTACTTACTTTATTGACGAATTAAAAGAAATTGGTTGCAGTTTTAAATATAGACATATTGCAAATTCTCTTTCTGTTTTATTCCATCCTGAATATAATCTAGACATGGTAAGACCAGGTATAATTCAATACGGTTACACAGATAGCGATCACTTGCCAGAAGAGTATTCTTTAGAAGGAATTGTCTCACTTAAAGCACAAATTGCATCAATAAGAGAAGTTAAAAAAGGAGAGACAGTAGGTTACGAAAGATTTCATAAGTGCGAGAAGGATACAAAAGTAGTGACTCTTCCCCTTGGTTATGCAGATGCCTTTCCAAGAATCTTATCAGAAAAAATAGAAGTTTTAATTAATGGCAAAAGGTGTAAACAAATTGGTTTAATTTGCATGGACCAAATGATGGTTGACGCCACTGGCGTTGATTGTGAAATTGGAGATGAAGTTGTTTTAATTGGAAAACAAGCTGATGAAGAAATAAAAATTCGTGATATTTGTTCCTACTCTTCAGACTGCGAAACATCTTTTATCACTCACTTCCATGGCAGACTTCCAAAATATTATTTTAAAGATAAAAAATTAGTCTACTCTAACGAGATGGACTAAGATTGGCTATGATTTTCATAGCCTTTTTTATTATAAAAATTACAAAAAAAGAGAGCCTAACGCCCTCTTAAAATTTTAATTTTATAATTCAGTTATTTCTTCTGCTTCAACTTCTATTATTTCTTCATTTTCTTCAGCTTCTTGGTCTAATTTTTCTTTTACAGAATAATATTCTTTAAAAACTACATCTTCAATTTGTTTTCTTGCTTCCGCGCTAATAGGATGAGCAATATCTCTGTATTCACCATTTGGAAGTCTTCTGCTAGGCATTGCTAAAAATAATGATTCCTTTCCTTCTATTATTTTTATATCATGAAGAACAAATTCATTATCAAAAGTTACAGATACTATTGCTTTAAGTTTTCCCTCAGTTGGTAATTTACGAAGTCTTACATCAGTTATGTTCATAGAAGTATCATCCTCTCTTTCTTTACCATATTATAACATAAGCAAGTTATATATTAAATATATTAATTAAATATTTTATCTAAATTTCCTTAATTATAATCCTAAAAAATTTTCTCAGATTAGAAAATATGTTATAATTAAAAAGAATTGGAGGAAGTAAATTGTTTGAAATTAATATAGATAAAAGTGATTATAAAAATATATTTTTTATAGGAATTGGTGGCATCAGTATGTCTGCCCTAGCTGAGTTAATGCTTTCAAAGGGTTACAATATTTTTGGCAGTGACAGAAGTCCTTCTATTAATACAAAAAAATTAGAAAAAAATGGTGCAAAAATCTACTATGAACACAAAAAAGAACACATAGATGGAATGGACCTTGTTATTTTTACTGATGCAATTTCCTTTGACAACGAAGAATATGTAGAAGCCGTAAAACAAAAAATTGATTTAGTTGATAGGGCAAGTTTCCTTGGTGCAGTTATGAAAAATTATAAAAAATCCATTTCAGTTTCAGGAACTCATGGAAAAACTTCTACAACATCTATGCTTACAGAAATTATAAAAGACCTAGATCTTAACCCAACTATTATGCTTGGTGGTCAACTAAAAGATATTGATGGGAATATAAAAATTGGCGATAATAAAATATTTTTGACAGAAGCCTGCGAATATAAGGCAAATATCTTAAAATATTTCCCCACAACAGAAATTATTTTAAATATTGACGAAGACCATTTAGATTATTTTGACAACATTGAGCACATAATAAGAACTTTTAAGTCCTATGTCGATAATCTATCTGAAAGCGACTATGTAATTTTAAATACAGACGATGAAAATGTAAAAACGCTCTTGCCTATTGAAAATTGCAATATTTTTAGTTTTGGAATAAAAAATCATGCAGATATGATGGCAAAAAATATTGAATTTAGTAAGGATGGTTTTCCAACTTATGATCTTTATTTAAAGGGAGAAAAAATTGCTCATATTGAGCTTTCTGTCCTTGGTAAACACAATATTCTAAATTCTCTTGCAGCTATTGCTGCTTCTTATGTAAATGGTATTTCTATCGAGGATTCAATTAAGGGATTAAAATGCTACAAGGGCGTCGAAAGAAGACTAGAAGAAAAGGGATTTTATAAGGGAGCAAAAGTTATGGATGATTATGCTCATCACCCTACTGAAATAAAATCTTCTATTCACGCTATTAAAAAAGCCTGCAAGGGAAAACTTTACACAGTTTTTCAACCTCATACTTTTACAAGAACTAAACTTCTTTTAGACGCTTTTGCAAATTCTTTTGACGAATCTGATGTAATTATAATTACTGATATTTACGCAGCTCGTGAAAAAGACTATGGAGATATTCATTCAAAAACTCTTAGAAATGCCATAGCTGAACACAGAGACAATGCCTTTTATATTTCTGGTTTCGAAGATATTGTTAAATTTGTAAAGGAAAATATTGGAAAAGACGATATTTTAGTAACTATGGGTGCAGGAGATGTTTATAAAATTGGCGAAATGCTTCTAAATGAAGATGTCAAATAAATTTTAATTTAATAAATATAAAATTGGAACTCTTATGGGTTCCTTTTTTAATCATTAAAAAAGACCTCACTAAGAAGGTCTTTTACTTTACAAATCAATTTTTATTGTTAACTTCATTAATTTGTCTTTCTTGATTTAAATTTTTTTGATTTGAATTTGTTATTTCTGACATATTATTGTTAGATTTTGTATTCTCGTCAATTTTATTATTGTTTTCTTTATTATTTTGATTTGCAAGATTATTTGATTTTGCATTTCCAACATTATTTTCTTGTAAATTATTTTCTTTATTTGAATCTAATACTTTATCTTCTTTATTTTCAAAATAAGAAATTTCTATTTCTCTAGTTTCATTTATATAATTTACATTCATATTTAAGTTTTCTGCAATAAATCTAATTGGGACATAAGTCCTATCGCCCTTAATAATAGCAGCTTGGTCAATAGCAACATCTTTTCCATCAACATTTATTTTTTTAGAATCAATAGGAAGAACAATAGTCCTTCCAAAGCTATTTACAGTTACAATTCTGTTATCCCCATCCCAAGCTACGTCGCCACCTATTGCTTCGACTATAAATCTCAATGGTACAAGAGTTCTAGAATTACTAATAAATGGTTTTGCATCCATTTTTTTAGCTTGTCCATTGATTGTATAATTTACATTATTAATTTTCATCTTTATGAGTTTTGTATTTTCATCATAAAGTGATAACGTTGAAGTTTTGTCCCCGATTTTTGCAATAATTTTTGGACTTTTTCCATAATCATTTACTTTAATATTAAAAGTATTTGGATCCACACTAGCCTTTAAATCTTCAAAGGAATAATTAATAGCTCTTGGAGAAATTTTTATTTTTCTGCCATTATATTCACCATTCGCTTCAACTTTTAAATCCATTCCTTTTTTTATAAATTTACTATTTGTAGATATGTTGAAATTTTTGTAGTTAGAAGGATCTGCTACATTTATTTCTTTGTTAAAACTTTCACCCTTATCTGTTTTTACATTAATATTAAACTTTCCAGGATTTAGTGAAAGATAAGTTTGTCCATTTAAAAGATTAGCACCATTAGAAAGATCTGTTAAAGTATAACTTCTATTTTTAATATCAATTGGATTTAAAAATTCGTCCCAAGCTGATTTTAATTTTAAGGTAATTTGTTCTCCAACAATTGTGTTTAATTCACTTTCAAATTTACCATCAACAATTATACCAGTGTTTTTTGTAGTATTAAAAACTCCTAGACCATTTACTACTCGTCTTTCGCCTGCATTTCTTTCAGGATTTGTTGCTCTTGTTCTTTTTATGTCACCAAGATTTCTTATTGCCATGGCAGTAGATCCACCACCATCAAGATTCATAGCCTTATAAGAACCTAGATCAAGCATAAATTGTGAAAGTTCATTAATTGTAAGACCAGCAGATCTTCCTGTTCTTCCTTCAGCTGTTACAATGTAGACAGTTTTTCCATCTTGACTTATTCCCACTGCAGTTCTAGCTCTAACTCCACCGATTGAAGAAATGTCTTTAGTGTAATTTTTCTTAGCTCCATTTTCTACTAAAAGAGCATGTCCACCAATCATCATCTTCCAATTTCTATTGGGTTCAATATTTGTAGTTATATTTAACTTGTCGCCAACTTTTACATTGTCACGCATAAATCTTTCTGAGCCACCACTGACTTGAAGAATTTTTTTACCCTTTGGAATTGCCTTATCAATATTTTTTCTGTAGACAATTTCTTCTACAACATTGTTTTCAGAAAGTAAGACTTCTCCTGCAGTTTTATCTCCTCTAGACTTAGAAGTCCAAAAAGAATCATACATTTGAATTTTTGACTCGTGAGAATATTCCTTTGATGGTTGATACCAATAGAAAGTTTTATTCAAACCATCAATTGGGTAAGATTTTCCATTTGGAGCAGTCACTTTACCAACAAACTTTGTCATATCAATAAAAGCAGTGTTATTATTATCGATTCCAAAGGACCAAATGTCGGTTAAAACTGCTGGGGATGATTTCATATCTCCATCAATAATTGATGCACCTAGTGGAACCCCTTGTAGCTGCATTGTAAAAAAATCACCATTTACAAGAGCAACTGCATTTGTTCTATCTGCCATTTGTGAAACTGTTGCCTTATTTGTATAAGTACCTCCACCAGCAACTGTATTTATTTTTATGTGGGGGTTATTTAAGTCAACTTTAACAACATTTGCCTGTGCATTTTTTTTATTTCTTTTAACTTCGTACTTGTACCTCACAACTCCTGGAGCAATGGGTTCTGAAAACAATAATTTATTTTCAGCAAACACATTAGAAGTTATAAAAATAAAAAATATAATCAAGGCAAGACTTATTTTTTTCTTTTTCATTTCATCAACCTCACTTATTTAAATAAGTATAAATCATAATACTTTTTTTCTCAAAGAAATTTGCAATTTGTAACAAAAACTTAATTATAAAAGGCATAATCATAACCACCCGTCAAACGGGTGGTTTGATCACGGGCTATAAGCCCGAGTGATACCAACCAGCGTCTCAAGGCGCTGGTTTTCACTTTGTTCAA
>QWCE01003964.1_pt1 | contig 15436 bp, 9 predicted proteins | sample 1972531 | NCBI WGS metagenome assembly QWCE01 (sample SAMN09866716, study PRJNA288562) | Human gut metagenome isolate term4_stool, whole genome shotgun sequencing... | reverse complement strand
TCTTCACTTATTCTTGATAAATGCATCATTATAATAGAAATATCTGACAATAATTCAGAGAACAGTTCGGAAAATCCGAACACTTCAGACAACCAATCGTCGGAAAGGCAGAATACCACTGAAACAGAACCGGAAATAACAGAAACCCGGAAGTTTACTGCCGGTATCTGAAGCAGGAGCACATAATGGTAGAAGCAGCAGTAATCCACTTGTAGGAGGAATCATTATGATCGGCGCAATTATTGGGGATGTTATTGGCTCAACCCGAGAGTTCTCACCGGTAGATCGCCGTGATTTTGAGCTGTTTCCTTATGGCGCCAACTACACCGATGATTCCTTAATGACTATCGCTCAGGGAATGGCGTTTTTAAGGTGGCTAAACCTTAAAGAGTCCGAGCGCACTGAGCAGCGTCTTACCCAGCTCCTGGTGCAACGTATGCAGGAATTGGGACGGCGTTTTCCCGAGCCGATGGGCTCTTACGGAGGCCGTTTTGCGGCTTGGCTAAATAAAGATAATCCCCGCCCCTACAACTCCTGGGGAAACGGCAGCGCCATGCGGGTATCGGCCGCCGCTGAATGCGCGAATAGCCTGGCGGACGCCCTCGAATTTGCAGAAATAAGTGCGGCAGTCACCCACAATCATCCCGAAGGGATTAAAGGTGCAAAGGCGGTGGCGACGGCAATCTACTTAGCACGCAATAGCCGCAGCAAGCAGGAAATCGAATACTACATTTCAGAGCATTTCTATCCCCTTGAGCAATCGCTAGCCGACATCAAGGCTAATTATCACTTTGATGAATCCTGCCAAGGCACCGTACCCCAAGCTATCAGGGCATTTACGGAATCGATTAGTTTCGAGGACGCTATTCGCAACACCATTTGGTTAGGGGGCGATGCGGACACGATGGGGGCAATCACCGGCGCTATCGCCTGGGCATATTATTCCACCCGGTACGGGATTGATGAACGCATGAAATTTATGGCGCAATCAGCACTCCGCTATTTACCCGAAGACTTGCATGCGTACGTGGCCTCTTATGAAGCAAGATTTGATACCAGTTTCGAGTGGCCGGATAACCGCCGACTCAAGGACGTTAAGCGTGATGAGCCAGTTGATTATTTATGCACCGAATCTTTGTGGAAGTTATTGCTAGAAAAAGGCAGCTACGACGCGGTGCTACATAGCAATGTAGAAGAGCTCTTCGAAGTAGGCGAGCCTGGATGCGCACTTATGTTGATTCTTTCTGCCCTCAAAGAGCAAAAGATAAAAATCCCTCGCGACTTGGTGGCCGAACTCTGGGAAGGTGTCGATTGCCTGGACGATTTAGATGGTTTAGAACCTCCGGAAGGAATGGAAGTAGCCTTTGCGCAGGCACTAGCTACTATTGGCGAACGGATAGCAGACGATCCCAATCTCGTCTTACATGACTACGGCTACGATATGGGTTCGGTGTGGGTTCCGGTAATAGAAGATAGACGCCTCCCCTTTACCTATCCCCATATTTTCTACGGTGGCGACCTCAGTTGGATAAGAACCTGCGAATTCCTGGTAGTTGAAAAATACTATGGCGCCGTGCAAAAAGTTTCGCTGAATTTTTATGATTTTGTCCATGCCACCTGGGTGGGAAACTGGCCGAAAGACGCTGCAGACACCCGGGTAAAAACCCTAGAAAGGTTTAAAGACGATCGGAACTGGAGAAATAGACGTCGAGCGATGACAAGATTTCGCGACCGGCTGCTAGCCGGGGATTTTGGTGAGTTGCGTTCCCGGCAACGGGAAGATGACGGTTCTTTATTGATCTTTCCTCCTAAAGATTCTCTCTGGCTGTATCAGGGAGTAGTCGACGCTCTCGAATTTCTGGTAGATGAATTGGACGCAAATGACGAGGAGTATTTCCAAGAAGCTCTACATGGAAAGAAAGTACCTGTGGAAGACGCAGATGTAGATTGGCTATTTTCTAAGCTATTAGCTTTATGGCATCTGGAACGGATCCAGGAAGGAGTGATCGCTAGCGTAGCCCGCAGCGGAGAGCTACTGGCATTGATTGAAAAGATTCTCGATTTTTACAATGCCCGTAAAGATAAATATAAAGATAAACGGGGAATTATTGAAGATCTTCTAACAAAAGATCCGGAGTTGGGATTGCAGGAAATAATAGATTTAGACAGCGATTTCACTGGTCTGGAAGAAATCTCCTAACTGTTTGTAATCTAATATTTCAGTAGCAGCTGTCAGGAGAAAATATCCCGTTCCACTTCGCGAGCAAAGTAATGTAAAATGAAAACTAACTAATCATTATTGGTTAAACCCGACCAATACCGCTCCTAATCTCGAGGTCTACCATGCGAACTCACACTTTACCGGGACGGATATTAGCCGAGGCAGTGGCGCTGATTCTCACTGCCACCTTAGCAATTGCCTGGATGGCAGCTCCTGAAAAGATAAACTCCACCTCCGCGCAAGCTGCCGGCCGCACCGTAGTGGAATGCGGCACCAGTTGCGATGAGGCCGCGCTGCGACAATTAATCCAGGACGCCGGCACCACCCCCACCCGGATTGTGATAAGCGGGATGCTCGACACCCTGATTACCTCTACGGTGGTTATACCCAAGGGCGCCGATATTGAACTCGTAAACGGGATCGCTCCTTGGGGAGCAGCCTCCTCTGCCGGTGGCCTGGTACGCGAGGACGGTTTCACCGGAGTCATGGTACAGATCAAAAAGGGCGCCTCCTTAACCTTGGGAAATAACGAGAAAGGCGGAAAGTTTTATCTGCGAAGCCGAGGCCAATGGGTTAAAGGCGGCGGGGAACTGATCTACGACGAAGGCTCACTGACCATTAATAGCGGCACCTATGAGGGCGTACGCAACGGCACCGGTATGCGCTACGGGGCGATTACGGTTAGGGGGAAAGACGCCAAGTTTATCCTCAACGGCGGTAAGGTTACTGACAATAAACGCAAGCTTGGAAGCGCCACCTCTGTACAATCCGGGGCCGCAAATATCGCGATATCCGAGGGCGCCCAATTCGAAATGAATGACGGCGAAGTCAGCTACGGAGAAACTGAGTATACACATGACGCCTACGGCGAAGTAGGCGGGATCGGTGTTTTCCAAGGTGGCTCGGTAACCATTAACGGCGGCGAAATCTCCCATAACAAGGGCTGGGCAGGCGGCCTGGAAGGATACGACCTATACGTCGATGCCGCCTCTATGGGGGGCCTACAAAAGGCTTTGGAAACCCGCAACTACATCACCATTAACGGCGGAAAGATCCACGACAATGCAGCCGCCTTCTCTGGGGGCGGCGCGCTCGCATTCGGTAATACGGTAATCACCATGAACGGCGGCCTGATTGATTCCAACTATACCGCCGGCAACGGAGGGGGAATCGGCACCCTCGATCTGTATGCTTGGGGCGCAGACCGCACCTATAAAGAGATTCCCGGAACCGGAAAACAATCGGGAATGACTAAACAAGAGTGGGGTAAGCTCTCCCCCGGCGCCTTTATTTTCAATGGTGGCACCATTTCGAATAATGAAGCATTCCACACCGGTGGCGGAGTGAACGTAGTTTCCAACCAGGTTGAAATCAATAAAGGCCAGATTCTTAACAATACCGCCCACGATCAAGGCGGCGGCATTTACGTAGCCTCGATATCTTTCAGTTTGCATTTGCACGACGTAGTGGTGACAAATAATAAAGCAACCTCCCAAAACGGTATCGAGTCGATGGGTGGCGGTCTCTGGACCTGCCCCACCGGCTCGATTGAGCTACGGATGCATAACGGTGGCGCCGTCTTCGACAATACTGCCGACGGCTTTGGTAACGACCTGGCTCATACCAACCTGGGCACGAGCGGAGCAGCCCCCATCTGGGTATCAGACTATATGCTCGGGGGCGGACGCGTAAGTTATTACTTCGATAATCGCGACCAGCGTTTCGACCCCACATCCTTAAATAAGCCGGAAAAAGAGCGTCCGAAACCGATGCCCTTGAAATACACGAGTATCAACGATCAAGGATTCCAAACTGTAGCCTCAGAGCAAGCTAAAGCCAACGCTTCCTCCGCAGGCAAAGTACTTCTCCAAGACAATACCGCTCCGCGCGGGGGCGGAATCGGCACTAACGGGGGCGTCATTTTCGGCGAATGGGGCAAAGCACAAGCAACCGTAGAAAAGGATTGGCTCTACACAGAGGAAAAGGAATTCGCTGGTGACGACTCCTCTGCCGGCACCGATAAAACCGACGAGGCGAAACGCCACCCGGCGCGCGCCAGCGATATTCCAGTCAAAGAACTGAAGATGCGGTTTATTCGCAGCACCGATGAGGAATTTACGCTGACAGGGCACGAAGACCAGATTGAAAAGATCGCAGATTTCCAGCTGCACCCCTCTGCCAACCCGGAAGAAAATTGGCGGAAGACCTTTAATGACCTGTCAATTAAGAACGATAAGGGCAACTTCTACTACTACGGTGTTCAAGAGCTCACTAAACAGGGCAAAGTAATAAAAACCCTACAGTTAAAGCCTTGGCAAACCGTAGAACAAGAAAAAGGTAGAGTACCCGCCCGTCCAGCTTTGGATCGTTCCAAAGATTTGCCCGAAACCTGGCTGGTAGGCACGGTAGTTAACCCCGTACCTCACCCGGTAGACATTACGGTTAACAAACACTGGTTATGGCAGGATTCCAAAAAACCGGTGCCCGATGCTAAAACCCCAGAGAAAGTCAGTTTTGAACTACTACAGGCTACCGACGCCAAGTTTAGCGATGCCAAGCCGGTCAAAAAGTTTGACGTCACTAAAGCCGAGGGATGGACTAAGACCCTTAAGGGACTGCCGTTTAGCAACCCGGGCAAGCAGCGCTACTACTACGGGGTACGTGAAATCGGACGAGACGGAACGATTAAAGCGGTTCCCTTCGCTAAGTATGAAAGCGAAACCGGAAAGATTAGGACGGATAAAGACGGAGTAATCCGCCGGGAAGTAACGGTAGTAAATACCGTGCCGGTGAACCCGCCACCCACTCCCCCAGAAGAAATTACTAAGACCGGTACTCCGGTAGCTTGGTTAGCGCTACTGGCCACGGTAATCATCGGGTCTGGCGTGCTCATCAAACGCCGCCGGCAAGAGTAGGTAACCTCTAGCCTCTCTGGGAGGGATAACGCCAGTTCGTTATCCCTCCCAGATTTTTTATTTTTGAGTTTCCCCAAGTATCGAAAGTCCCCTCTCGTAACCTAAACCTGATTGTGCTTTCTCCCCCATCTTTAATATTCATCGGTAAGTAAGTGCCAAATGACGCGTTTTGTGACAGTCTAGGTATATGGAAATTTGGCCAGGGAAACCGTATCCACTCGGGGCGACCTATGACGGAGCTGGGGTAAACTTCGCAGTATTTAGCGAGGTAGCAACCAAAGTTTATCTTTGTTTAATTGCAGAAGATGGTAGCGAAGAGCGCATTGAGCTCCGCGAAGTAGACCACCATGTATGGCATTGCTATATTCCGGGACTGCGAGATGAGCAGCGTTATGGTTTCCGGGTTGAAGGCCCTTACGATCCGGAACAAGGACACCGCTGTGATATTAATAAGTTCCTCCTGGATCCTTATGCGAAAGCCACCGACGGCACTGTGGGAGCCAAGCAGTCACTATATTCCTATGACTGGAACGATCCCAGCCAGCCTAACCATGATGACTCCTTACCCGATATGGCAGTTTCAGTCGTAACTACTCCTTATTTCGATTGGGGAAATGACCGCCCTCCCGGACATGAGCTTCACAAATTAGTAATTTACGAGGCACACGTAAAAGGCTTCACCAAGTTAAACGAACAGATCCCCGAGAAAGAACGCGGCACCTATGCGGGAATCGCAAACCCGGTGACTATCGAATACCTGAAAGAATTGGGAGTAAATGCCGTTGAACTGATGCCGGTGCACCAGTTCGTAAACGACTCCACCCTGCAAGAACGTGGCCTGTCGAACTATTGGGGGTATAACACCATTAGTTTTTTTGCTCCCCATGCCCAATATCGCTCCCAAGACGTGGTTGATGGACAGGTTCAAGAGTTCAAACAAATGGTGAAGAACCTGCATCAGGCAGGGATCGAAGTAATCCTGGATGTGGTCTATAACCATACCGCTGAAGGCAACCATATGGGGCCGACCCTATCCTTCAAGGGGATAGATAACGCCTCCTATTACCGCCTAGTAGAGGACGATAAAGCCCACTATTTTGACACTACCGGAACCGGAAACTCGCTACTCATGCGCTCACCGGCGGTACTGCAACTGATTATGGATTCTTTGCGGTATTGGGCAATCGAGATGCACGTAGATGGTTTCCGTTTCGACCTCGCCTCAACCTTGGCGCGCGAGCTGCACGATGTAGATAAGCTTTCCGCATTTTTCGATATTATTCACCAAGATCCGGTTCTTTCCCAGCTAAAACTGATTGCTGAGCCTTGGGACGTGGGTGATGGCGGCTACCAGGTGGGGGGGTTCCCCTCGATGTGGAGCGAATGGAACGGCAAATACCGCGACACTGTTCGCGATTTTTGGCGCGGAAACTACGCTACCCTACCCGAGTTTGCCTCTCGTTTTTGCGGCAGCGCCGATTTGTATGAACAAAGTGGCCGCCGCCCTAATGCCTCTATCAACTTTGTTACTGCCCATGACGGCTTCACTATGAATGACCTGGTTTCTTATAACGAGAAACACAATGAAGCCAATGGCGAGGGCGGGGGTGATGGGGAATCCCACAACCGCTCCTGGAATTGCGGGGCGGAAGGCCCCACCGATGACCCGGCGATTCAAAAGCTGCGTTCGCGCCAGCACCGGAACTTCCTGACTACCCTATTCCTTTCCCAGGGAGTTCCGATGCTACTCATGGGCGACGAGGTTGCTCGCACCCAGCAGGGAAACAACAACACCTATTGTCAAGACAATGAGCTTTCCTGGATGGATTGGTCCTTCGAGGACGCTGAAGAGGACGACTACCGCCTCCGCCTCCTAGAGTTCACCAAACACCTTATTCAGTTCCGCAATCAGCACCCAGTATTCCATCGTCGCCGTTTCTTTGCCGGCGCACCCTCTCGCGGCGGGCAATCCGATCTGGGCGAGATCAATTGGTTTGCTCCCAATGGACAAAAGATGACCGAAGAAGCCTGGAGCAACGAAGAAGCACGCTCCCTGATGATTTTCTTAAACGGAGAAGCGATTCGCGAACCTGATTCCCGCGGGCAACGCATCGTTGACGATTCTTTCTTGTTGCTCTTCAATGCCGACCCTCAGCCTTGCACCTTCCAGATACCGGAAGGGTATGGATCAGGATGGAAAATCGCAATCTCCACTATGGAAGCTATGGAAGACCTTCCCGACAGCGATACCGAAGAGGAAATCGAATATGGAGCTAATGACCAACTCGAGCTGCTAGACCGCTCGGTAGTGGTACTTATCCGCGAAGTAGCGGAGGAATAAGGAGAACCTCGATGAACAGTCAGCATCCCCACCTGCCCGCTCAGGGAAAACATACCCCTACCAGCACTTATCGTCTACAGCTGAGTAAAGATTTTACGTTTAAAGACGCACGCGAACACCTGGGATACTGGCGAAACCTGGGAATCACCGATCTATTCCTCTCCCCCATTTTGCAAGCGGTACCCGGATCCATGCATGGCTATGACGTAGTAGACCACACCCATATTTCTAAAGAACTGGGTGGGCGCGCCCAGTTTGAAGAACTCGCCGATGCCGCCCACCAAGAAGGATTAGGACTGGTAGTAGACCTGGTTCCTAACCATATGGCGGTACCGACTCCAGTATGGATTAACCGCCCTATGTGGTCAGTACTCAAGAGGGGGAAAGAATCCCCCTATGCTCACTGGTTCGATATCGATATTGACCAACCGATTCTGATGCCCGTCCTCGGAAAACGAATCGGGCAAGTATTAGCTGACCAAGAGCTCAAGCTAGAACAGATGGTGATTCCTACGGAGCCCGAACGGGGCGAGCAATGGATTCTACGCTACTATGACCACTACTTCCCGGTGGCTCAGGGTACCGAGTCCCTACCACTAGAGGTACTGGTAGAACGGCAACACTACCGCCTGGCACATTGGAAAGTTGCTGATGAAGAGCTTAACTATCGCCGGTTCTTCGATGTCGACACCCTAGCAGCACTGCGGGTGGAAGAACGCGACGTGTTTGACTCTACCCACGCCTTACTCCTAGAACTGTTCAACGCCGGCTACATCGATGCTTTCCGGGTTGACCATCCCGACGGACTAGCCAACCCGGCAGGCTATTTCCACTGGCTATCTGAGGCCACCGGAGGCGCTTGGATTGCGGCAGAAAAGATTCTCGAGGACGCCGAACGGCTACCTAGTGATTGGCCCATTGCCGGCACTACCGGCTACGACACTTCCTGGCGGCTAACCGCTCTGCAAGTAGATCCGCGGGCATCCTTACCGCTGGGAACCCTAATGCAGACTTTAACGGCAGATTCGCCCTCGTCCTATCCCCAAATGCAGCGCGAAGCCAAAGCCCAGATTATCGATACCTCCCTGGCAGCGGAAGTCCGCCGTATCGGACAGTTAGTGTGGAAAATCTGTCAAAATGATTTCCGTTTGCGCGATTACACCTTCCGCTCCCTGGTTGATTGTTTGCGAGAACTGATTATCGAAATGCCTTGCTACCGTGCCTATGTGACGGTAGGGAATCCTGCCCCCGCGCTCTCAAGAGAAATCGTAGAGACAGCAGCGCGGCGAGCACTACGCTACCTTAATCCCGAACATGCTGACACCATGGCAGTGGTAGTTGCCCTGGTACTTGGAGATGAAACCGGATCTGCAGCTTTGAAAGTAAGCGACCTGGATCGACAAGAATTCTTGGTGCGTTTCCAACAGGTCTGCGGAGCAGTCATGGCCAAAGGAGTAGAAGACACCACTTTCTACCGTTGGACTCACCTGCTGTGCCTAAATGAAGTAGGTTCTAACCCGCAAGTTTTCGGGATTTCTGCCGATAATCTGCATCTATTTGCGCGCGATATTCAAACTAACTGGCCAGCTACCATGACCACTAACTCTACCCACGACACTAAACGCTGTGAGGACGTGCGGATGCGCCTGGCCATTATCAGCCAGTACCCCACGCTTTGGGCACAAATTGTTTCCGAACTGCGGGATGTAACTCAGCCTTACCGTCCTAATGACCTGGATGGACGCAGCGAAAATATGCTGTGGCAAACCCTGATCGGCACTTGGGATGATAACGGACCGATCTCCTCTAAGCGGCTGCGCCAATATTTAGTAAAAGCGATTAGGGAACAAAAATCTTGGACTACCTGGACTGCTCCGGATGAGACCCGCGAAAAGGAGCTCCTTGATTATGCCGACCAGATTATATGCGACTCCCAGGTAGCTGATATTGTTTCTCGCTGGCACGGCGAAACCGGGCAAGCTATCCGCTACACCATCGTAGCTAATAAGGCTTTACAACTAACTATGCCGGGGGTGGCGGACGTTTATCAAGGTTCAGAAATCACCCAAACATCATTGGTGGATCCCGATAATCGTCGCCCCGTTGATTTCACTGCGCTAGCGCAAAGACTTTCCCAGCTGGATCAAGAAGGCTTAGATCATGCGGCAGACTCGGCGCTAGATGATTTGAAACTCAACCTTACAGCAGCAATCTTGCGGCTACGGCGCCGCCGCCCCGAGTGCTTCGTATCTGCTACCGCCACTTATGAGGCACTCGCCCTCTCTACTGGTTACGCGGTAGCATTTGCGCGCGGAACTGCACGTGAAGGTGCGCAAATCGTAACTATTGCTCGCCGTCTTTCCGGGGTACTTTCCCGATATCAGGGAGATTTCCGACCCGAGCATACCGTGGTTCTCCCGGAAGGATCCTGGAAAGATATTAGCTCAAATGAGGTTTTCCCCGGGGGAATGCAAAGCTTGGAAGAGCTGCTATTTAAGCGGGGCGCACGGATACTGGAGCGGGTGGAATAGATGGATTTGAACCCTTCGGATCTAGATTATGAAGTCTTGCCACCCTGGGAGCTTAAAGCCGGATGCGGACGAGTACCGCTGTGGGCACCGGACAAAAAACAGGTAAACCTGCTGGTAGGATCACCACAGAATCCGCAAAAAACCGCAATGGTGCAATACGGTTCCTGGTGGCTCGCTCCGCGACCGCTCCCCAACGGCACTACCTATGCCTTTGAGGTAGAGGGAAATGGCCCGTTTCCTGACCCCCGGGCGCGCACCTATGTTCCCGGCAGTGAACTGTGGGTGAAGACTGCCGATATTTCCGCTATTAAACATACCTCGAGCTGGCAACCCGATGGAAAACTTTTAGGTAAGGTCTGGTATGAGCTGCATATCGGAACTTTCACCGCCCAGGGAACTCTGCGAGCAGCCATAGAAAAACTCCCCTATCTGGCAGATTTGGGAGTCGAAGTCATCGAACTGATGCCAATCGCGGTTTTCCCTGGCCAGCGCGGTTGGGGCTATGACGGGGTGGGCCTGTACGCCCTTTTCAATCCCTACGGTACCCCGGAAGATCTGGTGGCTTTTATCGATGCGGCACACAACCTGGGAATCGCAGTTGCCCAAGACCTGGTCTTGAATCATTTGGGTTCTTCCGGAAATTATTTAAGTCAGTTTGCTCCTTATTTTTCTAGCCGCCACGAAACTCCCTGGGGTGATGGTTACAACCTAGATGGCGCCGATAGCGGCCCGGTAAGGGATTTCTTAATTGGAGCGGCTGTGGCTTTACTGGCTGACTACGGCTTTGATGGACTGCGGCTAGATGCGGTTCATGAAATCCAAGATGATTCTGAGCTGCATCTTTTAGCGGAGCTTTCCCAAGAAGTTCACAACCTTTCGGAAGAGCTAGGCAGGCCGCTTACTTTGGTGGCCGAATCTGACCTCAACGATGCCCGCATGGTTACCGCGGTTGATGAGGGCGGATACGGGATGGATGGCCAATGGGATGACGATATCCACCACGGTATTCACGTCGCTTTTACCGGCGAAACCCAAGGTTACTACGAAGATTTTGCCGATCCCGCGGCGCTAAGCAAGATTTATTCGCAAGTGTTTTACCATAACGGCACTTACTCGAGTTTCCGAGGGAAAAATTGGGGGGCTCCAGTTCCGACAGATATGGAACCAAACCGCTTCTTTGGGTTTGCGTCCAACCATGACCAGGTAGGTAACCGAGCTTTAGGGGATCGCCCCAGCGAGAAACTTTCCCCCGGATTACTGGCTGGTCAAGCAGCCTTGATTCTAGCCTCCCCGTTTACGCCGATGCTGTTTCAAGGAGAAGAATGGGGCAGCCGTTCGCGCTTCCAATTCTTCACTGACTATGCGGATGAAGGAATTGGGGAAGCAGTGGATCAGGGTAGGAAACGCGAGTTTGCCTCCCATGATTGGGAGAAAATTTACGATGGCGAAGCGGAAGTGCCTTCTCCGCAAGCGCTTTCTACTTTCCTTAACTCTAAGCTGCTGTGGCAGGAGCTTTCTGAGGTCGAGCATAAAAAGATGCTCGCCTGGTATCGACACTTAATCGCGCTGCGTCGCGAAGGCATCTTTGCTGATTTTATTGCTCTTGAGCGCCAGCGAAAACTGCTGATACTCAAGGCAGAGCGCGCTCGGGTAATAGTGAATTTGCATCGCAAGCCCGTTAGCATCAGCGAGCTAGTCGCGCAGCTGCCCAAAGGAAACTATTTATCGTTTACTAACGGGAGACTGGAGAATCCTCCCGCAAAAATCCTAGGTGAAGATACCCTGCTAATAATTGCTTAGCTCCTTGGCACGATCTTGTCTTTGAGGGGCTCTTGTATATTCCTTAGCGGTCTGGCCGGCCACGCCAGGTGAGCTAGGGCTGGGTTAAGGCAGCAGTATCTAGGGAGCAGGTTTCCCCCTCGCGGAATTTAGCGACCGGGTAATTACGGTGATACTTTCTCCAATGATTCTCCCGGGCAATCATCACGTAAGCGAATCGTTTCAGACCGCGGACACTGAATCCAAAGTCTGGCCGATAGAACAGGGGGTCATGATTTTTCTTCTGCCGGTACAGGGTCTGGATCTTCTTACCCATCTGTTTATCTACATACCGCAGCACTAACCGTTTAGGCAGAATCGAATAGTAGACTCGCTTTCCTAAACGTTGCGGGGAGACCTTTTTCCCTTCGACTACGTCCTCGACAAAAAACCTCATAGGATTCATCCCCGCCGAGGTGTTGTAATAGGAGTTCCGTCCAATGCGGGGATTAACTTCGAAGCAATAGGCAATCCCCGTGCGCGAATCTACCTTAAAGTCAAAGTTGGCGAAGCCATGCCAGCCCACTCCCTTTAGGAAGCTACTAACCTGCTCATAAAGGCGGGGATAGGGTTCGGTAATCATCGCCACCGGGTTACCGAGAGCAGTCGGCGAATGGTCTTCCAATAGCACCTGGGCAGATCCCAGCATAGTTACCCGGGCGTTTTGATCAACGTAGGCAGTCACCGAGAGATTAAAGCTATCGTTGCCTTCCACCCGGGGCTGCAGTACGAAGCGGCGGGCACGCGGATTGCTGTGAGTGTGTTGATAAAGATTGGCCAGTAAGTTTTGAGCTTCCTCTTTATTGGAAACCGTATAGACTTTCGCTTTGCCCGGCCATTTAAGGCGCTCATAACCAGCGCTGGTAGCCGGTTTAATAATCCAAGGAAAGGGCTGATTTATCTGCTCAAGTTTAGCTAGTTCTTCCTCTAGAGAACCGGAAAAATCAATTTCCAAAGTTTTGGGAACATTCAATCCATGCTGGGCAGCTAGCAGCGGAAACTTTACTTTATCGGAGGTATCCTTCATTACCTGTAAGGAGGGGAAGGCGAACGCAAAATGTTTCCGTAGCTCTTCTTCGCGCCGGACGATGTCACGTACATTGGAATCAATATTTGCAATCAGTAACAGTTTTTTTCCTGGATATTCTTTTTGCAGTTCGGGACCAAGTGCTAGCAACCCATCGATTAACGGCATATCCGAGTCCGGATTAGGCAACGCATGGGGGTCGACTACGCGAGTATCAATAATGCCGGAAAACATGATGGGCCCCAGAACCTGGGTAGTGACGATGGTAGGTTTTACTTTCCACCTCTCATGGAAGGAGACCGCTAGCGCATAGGTTCCGATATCGGTACCTAAAATAACCGGTTGAAACCCTATATCCTGATGTTTTTCCACAGTGCCTCCCTAAGATTTGAGCCACTCAATGCTATCAAATCTTGCTCCCTGCCCCGGAAGGCACCCGAATCTTACTGACAATAAGCTGCTTGTACAATTGCAATACCGAGGCAAGGAGCCAACTGTCCCAACCGGGAAATTGGCAGGTTTACAGCTAGGTCGGCTGATTATCGGCGTGGCAGTGACTTTAGGAGAGGTTTCCTGCCTACGCTGAAATGGTGAATCAAAAGACGCCTGCAGAGTTTACCGATGCTCTGTTCACCTTGCGGGAAGCCGCCTATGATTCTCACGTTACGGTCAGTGAGATTTCGGCGCCGCAGGGAATTGCGCCTTTTGCTGCCGCTATCCGTATGGATTGTGAATCTTTGGAGACGAATCCTCATAGCGGCGGGTCGGGGCGGCTAGTGATTCTTTATGATCCCCAGGAACAACCCGGGTGGCAAGGACGATTCCGGCTAGTAACGATGCTAGGTGCGCATGTAGATGTAGATTTAGTTACCGAACCGCTGGCTGACCAGGTTTGTTGGTCATGGTTTACCGATTTCTTAACCCAGGCAGATGCCAGTTTTTTCCAGGCTGCCGGATCAGTTACCCGCTCCCATTCTGCCAGCTTTGGCGAGTTAAAAAAACGCTCTGAATCCGCTGAAATGGAGCTGCGTGCCTCCTGGACACCTCTAGATAATGACCTGGCGCCCCACGCGGGCGCGATATCGCGGCTATTAGCTATGATGTCGGGTTATTCGGTGGAAGTTAGCGCCGGAATCTCTCGCCTAGGGCAGGTAAAGCTGGTATGAGCGAAACTCTTTACCGTCCCCGGCTGGGATCGGTTCCCCTAACCGATAAACAGCAGCAATACCGGGACTGTTTGCGAGAATACCGCACCCCCGGACAGTACGTGGCTTTTGATACTGAACGCGCCAGCGGTATCCGCTACCTGGACAAGGCCTATTTAATTCAGGCTAAAGGACAGAGCGCTCCCCTGGTTTTACTTGATCCTCTGGCTCTGGATGACCTATCAGACTTCAATAAGGCCTGCAAAAACAGTACCTGGGTGCTACACGCCGCCAAAGAAGACCTTGAATGTATGGAGTGGGCAGGTTTAGTGGCACCGCGTCTATTCGATACTCAAATCGCAGCGAAGCTATTGGGATATGAACACGTGGGATTGGGGGCAGTTACCGAGGACGTGCTAGGGGTAAAACTAGCCAAGAACCATACTCGGGAAAACTGGTCATTGCGTCCCCTCAAACAATCGTGGCTCGATTATGCGGCTCTGGATGTGGAATACCTGGTGGAGCTGGCCATAGCGCTAAAAGAGCGCTTGGAAGCAGCAGGTCGTTTATCTTGGGCGCAACAAGAGTTCTCCTATATATTAGCCAACTACCATCGTCCGCGTAGTAGCGAACCTTGGCGGCATTTAAAAGGTGCTGGTAAAGCCCGTTCTCCTCGCCAGCTCGGCTTGCTGCGGGAGCTTTACAATAAGCGCGATGAAATAGCGCGCGAAGCAGATTTAGCCCCCCATCGGGTTCTACCTAACCGCGACCTCGTAGATTTGGTCTTACAGACCCCTGCTTCCTACCAAGAGTTATCCCGCCGTTCATTTATGAAGCGGCGACAACTACGACGCCATGCCCGGCGTTGGTGGCAGGCAATAAAGAAAGTTCGATCCTTACCTAGTGAGCAGCTACCAGGCAAAGCGCCGCTGCGTAAGCTGCATGAAATAACTGCCATCGCTACCTGGGAGAAAATCGATCCCGCGCGTGCCCAGCTTTACCGCTTATTTAAAGAGGACGTATCCACCTGGGCTCAGGAAAATCATATTTGGGCAGAATGCGCGCTTTCTCCTAGCGCCATCCGGCAGGTAGCTGCCTATTGGGAAAAATCAGATGATACCGCAACCCTATTGGAGGCAACTGCTGCCAGAAGCTGGCAAAAAGAGATCTTCCTCCCCCGCCTTGAGGAAATCTGCGCTCATTGGACTAAAAAATAGCAAGTTCAAAGTTGTTGTAGCCGGAAATAATACCCATTCCGTGGCTAGCTGCATTGAAGTTAATTAAAAATATAGAAAGGCAGGGCACAAAAACTTTAACCAGCTTCTGTACCCTGCCTTTGAATGTGGTTGTGGTGGTTTCTTACTCTCCCGCGCTCGTTGGGGCGTAGTACCATCAGCGTTGCCTAGCTTAGCTTCCAGGTTCGGGATGGGACTGGGCG
>QWCE01003963.1_pt1 | contig 15441 bp, 17 predicted proteins | sample 1972531 | NCBI WGS metagenome assembly QWCE01 (sample SAMN09866716, study PRJNA288562) | Human gut metagenome isolate term4_stool, whole genome shotgun sequencing... | reverse complement strand
GGGTGGCTTCGATGTGCACCGTTTCCTTACAGAAGGGGCAGACTTTGGTGGTGGCCACTTCCTCTTCCTTATGAATGAAGCGGTCTTTCATTTTGCCGATTTGCTTGATGACCATAAAGATAACGAAGGCGATGATTAAAAAGTCGATGACGTTTTGCAGGAAGTTCCCGTAGGCCAAAATGGGCGCGCCGCTTTCCGCCGCTTCCACGGGATTGGCGTAGGTCTTTCCGTCTAAGGCCAGGTACATTTTCGTAAGGTCCACGCCGCCGATTAAGAGCCCGATTAAAGGCATGAGCATGTCGTTGACCAAGGACGTGACGATTTTTCCGAAGGCCCCGCCGACGATGACCCCGACGGCCATGTCCATGACATTACCTCTGGCAATGAAGTCTTTGAATTCACTCATTGTCTTTTTCATAAATAATTCCTTTCCTTACTCCTTTTACCAAATTATCCTCCCGTGCTATACTAAGCGAGAGGAGGTTTGCTTTGAGAAAATCTTGGGACACCTATTTTATGCAAATCACGGAAATCGTGGCCAGCCGTTCCACTTGCGACCGCGCTTTTGTGGGCTGCGTCCTGGTCAATAAAGACCATCGCATCGTCTCCACGGGTTATAACGGCTCGGTGGCAGGCAATCCCCATTGCGACGACGTGGGCCATACCATGCGCGACGGCCACTGCATCGCCACCATTCACGCGGAAATGAACGCGCTCTTGTATTGTGCCAAGGAGGGCATCCCCACCAAGGACACTATCTGTTATGTTACCCATTTTCCCTGCTTGAACTGCACAAAAGCATTAATTCAGGCGGGAATTCGGGAAGTGGTCTACAAAAACGCCTATCGTGTGGACGACTACGCCGTGAGTCTGTTCGAAAAAAACAATATTACCCTTCGTCAGTTGAGCTGAAGGTCGCCTCTTTCGCCAGGGTATCGGCCCGCTCGTTGCCTTCCACGCCGGTGTGGGCTTCGATTTTCACGAAAGTCACGGCCAGGCGATCTTTTACGGAATCATAGAATGCCTTGTAATCTATGGTTCCTTTTTTATTGCATTTCCACTCGCCTTTGGCCCAATGCTCGATGCCGGCGTAGTCGTAACATAGCTTCATATTGGAAAAGCCCAGCTCAAGGGCTTTTTTCATGGCCACGGTGGCGCCTAAAATCTCTCCAGCCACATTGCGCATGGAGGCCATTTCCCCCGTAAAGCGGCAGCTGTCTTCCCAACTGCCGCCCTCCCAGCGCATGGACACGCCGTAGCTGTAAGATGCATCTTCGTGGCGATAGGAGCCGTCCACATAGGCCACGACGTCGTAGGAGGCGTCGTCTTTTTCTTCCCGGATTTCTCCCATAAAGGCCAGGGCCTCTTCTTCCGTCTTGAAGGATTTGTAAATGGCGCCTTTGAATCCGTGGACCTGGGCCTTGCAGCTGTCCCAGTCGCGGTAGATCCCGGGCACTTTTCCGGCCTTCACGGCGTAATACTTTTTCATAGGCCCAACTCCCACGCCCGGCGCACGGCTTCCACGGTGGTGTCGTGTTTGATGGCCAGAGCCTTCAGATCTTCGTATTCCGGAGAAATTTTTTCCATCTCTTTGTAACGGGCTCTTTTTGTGGCCACGGGACCGAGGGCCGTCATGGTTTCTTTTGTGGCGCGGGGCAGCTCGATTTTTTCCAGGGGGATTTTCTTCACGCCTAAGGTGGTGGTGTGCTTAAAGAGCGCCTCCAGCACCTTCGCTTCGCAGTGTCCGTCTGTGAGCACATCCAGGCGATAGCCCGGGCGATTTTTCTTCATGAATATAGGCGCAAAGCTCACGTCCCGCGCCCCGGCGTCGAAGAGGCGCTCCATGCAAAAGCCCATGGCCTCGCCGGTCATGTCGTCTAAATTGCAGCTGTAAAATATCGGCGCGCGGGCCTCTTCCGTCTCGATGAAAAAGAGGCGGAGCACATTGGCCAGGTCGTGATCCTTCGTGCCGGCACCGTAGGCCACTTTCAAGACCCGTCCCTCGGGGCGGGGCCGATAGGCGGCCTGAATACCCTTTAATATGGCGGCGCCGGTGGGGGTTGTGAGCTCTTCTTCCACCGTAGCGCCCCCCAAGGGCACATCCAGTGTGGACAGAATGTGGGCCGTGGCCGGAGCGGGCACAGGATAGGTGCCGTGGGCGCAGGTGACCATGCCGCCGCCGGTGTTGATTTTTCCCACGTAGATGGCTTCCACGCCGCTCGCTACCGTGTAGTAGGCCGCGCCCAATACGTCTACCACAGCGTCCAATTCGCCCACTTCGTGGAAGTGCACGTCGTAAAGATCCTTGCCGTGGACGGCGGCTTCCGCTTTGGCGAGGGGCAGGTAGATGGCCTTGGCCAAATCCTTGACCTCCCGCTCGAAGCCGCTCTTTTCGATGAGGGCCAGCATGTGGTTGAGGCCGCGATAATGATGGTCGTGAGCATGGTCATGCTCGTGTTCGTGGTGATGATCGTGTTCGTGATGATGGTCGTGACAATGTTCATGCTCGTGATTGTGTTCGTGATCATGGCGGGCGCGAGCTTCCTCGCTCTTTAAATTAAAGTAGGTGGCGAGAATCCCGGTCTTCTCCCGCTTTTCAAAAATCACGTCTTCGGCGGCGATGCCGAGCGGCACGAGGCCCTCGAGAAACCCCTTTGGCGACAGACCCCCGTCTACCATGGCGCCGATAAACATATTGCCGCTGATTCCGCTAAAGGGATCGATGTATAAAACCCGCACTAGTCTTTCAACCCTTCGTTTCCGGAGCCGGAGCGAAAGCCCAACACGTCCAGGGCCGTGTAGGTGACGCCGAGCTCCTTAAAATAAGCCGCCACATCTTCCCTGTGATTGATGAGAAACTTTTGAAAATCCGCCACGGGAATTTCCACGCGGGCCACGCTTCCGTGCAGGCGCATGCGGCAAGTCATGTAGCCCAATTCGTGGAGATAGGCTTCGCCCTTTTCCGCCACGGCCAAGGCCTCTACCGTGAGCGGCGTACCGTAGGGAATCCGCGTGGCTAAGCAGGAGTCCGACGGCTTGTTCCACGTGGGAAGGTCGAAATGTTTCTTTGACAGGGTCCGCACCATCTCCTTGGTAAACTCCGCTTCCCGCAAAGGACTCTTGACCCCTAATTCTTCCAGGGCTTTAAAGCCCGGCCGATGGTCGGAAAGATCATCTAAATTCGTGCCGTCTAAAAGCACATGGAAGCCGTGCTCCGCGGCGTATTCCTTCGCCGCGAGAAAGGCCGATCGCTTGCAATAGTAGCAGCGATTGACCCCATTGGCCATGACGTCTTCGTTCTCTAAAATGCTGGCGTTAATTACATCAATGTCCCAGCCCATCATTTCCGCCAAAACATGTGCGTCGAAGCGCTCCCGTCGGGGGTGGAGCTCGTTGACCACGTAAATCCCCATGACATTTTCACGTCCCAATACTTCCGCGGCCACGGCCATTAAAAAGGACGAATCCACGCCGCCGGAATAGGCAACAGCCACCTTGTCGTAGGCGGCAAGATTTTCTTTTAATCGATTGAAGGCATCCATTTCCTCACCTTTTCATCATAGAAAAAAGGCCCTTGCGGGCCGATTTTTTATTTTTCTTGTTCATCTCTCGCGATACACGCTTGTACGGCGGTGATCAAAGACAATTGATAGGTTTCTTCTTTCGTACAACCACGACTCAGGTCGTTGACCGGCATATTCAAGCCTTGAAGAATCGGACCGATGGCGGTAAATCCACCGAGACGTTGAGCGATCTTGTAGCCGATGTTTCCGCATTCCAAGTTCGGGAAGATGAAGACATTGGCTTGGCCGGCTACATCGGAACCCGGTGCCTTTTTCTTGGCAACTTCGGGGTCGATGGCGGCGTCGAATTGAAGTTCACCGTCGACCTTAATTTCCGGATGGGCTTCCTTAACCAGATAGGTAGCGACTTCCACCTTCTTTACCGTGTCGCTCTTTGCGGAGCCCTTGGTAGAGAAGGAAAGCATGGCGATCTTCGGATCGAAACCGAATTGTTTTGCGGCTTCGTCGGTGGTGACAGCCACTTCCGCCAAAGTCGGCGCGTCCATTTCCGTGTTAATGGCACAGTCGGCCATGAGGTAGCATTCTTTGCCTCTGAAGAGAATGAACACACCGGATACGCGGTTGACGCCTTTTTTCGTCTTGATAATTTGAAGGGCGGGAAGAATCGTTTGGCCCGTCGTGTGAACGGCACCGGATACCATGCCGTCGGCATAGCCGGCATAAACCATCATGGTGCCCAGGTAGTTCGGGTCGTGAAGTTGTGCGCGGGCACGGGTTTCGTCGATTTTCCCTTTGCGGCGTTCGACGAACTTTTCAACCAATTCGTCGTTGTGTTCGAATTGGCCGACTTCCACGATTTCCAAACCGGAAATGTCGATGTTTTCTCTCTTGGCCGTGGCTTCGATTTCGTTTTTGAAGCCGATGACGATGGGGTGGACTAAGCCTTCTTTTTGGTGCTCAACCGCTGCCCAAAGAACTCTGGGATCTTCACCTTCGGGGAAGACGATGCGAATCCCTTTATGGGTGATTCGAGTGCGTAAATATTCAATGAAAGCCATGTTATTACCGTTCCTTTCTTTTCATTTAGAAAATCATTCTGTTCATTGCCCTGGCCACAGAGGGCCACAGTCATAATAAATATACCACATAACCGGCCTGTGACAAAGCAATATTCGCGACAAAAACCTAAAAAAAGAGACTCGCCGAAGCGAATCTCGATTTGGTCGGAGTGAAAGGATTTGAACCTTCGACCTCATGCTCCCGAAGCATGCGCGCTACCAAACTGCGCTACACCCCGCCGTATTGTAAGTAATTAGAGTGGTCGGGGTGAAAGGATTTGAACCTTCGACCCCATGGTCCCAAACCATGTGCGCTACCAAACTGCGCCACACCCCGTAGCAACTTACTTAATCATTATACAGGTGTTGTGAATTTTTTACAAGTCTTTTCTTTTCGGCCTTGTGTTCCCCGGCCCAGGCGGAAGATACAGGCACAAAAGAAAGCAAAAAAAGACTACCCGCCAAGGTAGCCTAAGTTCTAAATGAAATTCACCGTTAGTTTTTTGCCACAAGCGCGGGCTATTTTATTCAAGTTTTTCATGCTCGGACTTGCCGTTCCACCTTCGTATCGTTTGATTTTCACCCTACTGATTCCGGTTAACCTGGATAATTCTTCCTGTGACAATCCACTTTCTTTCCTTAATCGAATGATCTGCCTTATAATCTCGTATTTAGGTTCCAACTTGTCATATTCTCGCTTTAAATTTTCATCTTTCATTGATTCTTCAAAAAATACATCATAATTCGTTTTCATGATTGATTCTCCTCAAAATCTTTCTTGTACCCCAATGCTAACGTAATCTCCTTTTTGGGGGTCTTTCTTGTCTTCTTTGCAAAGCCGTTGGTTAAAATGATTCTCTGATCTTTAAAGAAGAAGTATAGAACCCTGTAATTGTCGCCGGATTCTTTAATTCTTAATTCAAATATACCATCTTTCAGCGGTTTTGAATTGGGTTCTCTAAGAAAGTTGCCGTATTCCTGTAATAGTTTTATTTTTTGGAATATCTTGGCTTGAACCTTTGTCCTTTGCGATTTTATAAAATCCCTTGCCGGCGCCTTTCCATTGCGCTCGTAAAATTCGATAGAAAAACCATTCTCATTTTCCATGATCCTATTTTTTCCTCAACCTTATTACCTTTAATTATAGCACCATATCGGAATACATACCAACCCTATAACTTCATTCTATGCATGCCCTCATCCCAAAAAAAGATGGCGAAGAAAAAAGCGGGTAGGTGGGCAACAAACACCAACAACCACACAAATAGAGGCACAAAAAAATGGCTAGATTGCAACGATATTGCGACCTAGCCATTTATAACTTTGGCGGACCCGATTGGATTCGAACCAACGATCTTTGCCTTCGGAGGGCAACATTCTATCCAGCTGAACTACGGGTCCATACCCGCTTATTGTATCAAGTGGGTATTTTTCTGTCAAGCGGCCTTCTCCATGGCGCGGAACACGTCGGCCATAATGTCTCTGAAGGACAAGACGGGATTGGGCTTTTTGATGTCTTCTTTTACATAGACTTTCGCCCGGCCGATTTCTTCGCCTTCCGACACGAAGCGCACCTCGCCCACGGGTTCTTTCTTGGAGTAGGGCGCGACGATGGTTTTGTATTCCATTTCCATGGTGACTTCGGCGCCGTCTTTGACGGTGCGAACCACGTCTTCGTTGACGAAGACCGGGCTTTTTCTCGGACTCGCCGATTTCAGCGTTAAAAAGTCCAGCTCGTTGGTTTTATCGGCGAGGACTTTGTTTCGCCGACTCATGGCTTCTTTCGACAGGCGCAGGGAGGCGGCGTAGCGATCCATGTCGTTTTCCGCGCCCATGTAGACGCCGATGAAGCGGGTACTTAAGTAGGGCCCTTCCGCCGGTCTCTCGCCGGTGGCGATGAGGCAGCGGCCGGCGGCGCCGGTGTAGCCGGTCTTCAGTCCGTCGATGCCGGGAAGTATGCCCAGCAGGGGATTGGTGGCGTAGCTTCTGTATTCTCTGCCCGGCTCGTCGATTTTCGCCCGGCGCGTGGCATCTAAAACCATGGGGTAGCGTTTTAAAAGACTTCTCGAGAGTTCAAACATTTCTCTCGCCGTGGCCTTGTTGTAGTCGTTGGCGGCGTAATCCGTGAGGCCGTGGACGTTGATAAAATGCATGTGGCTAAAGCCCATTTCCTTGGCCTTGGCGTTCATGCGGGCCACAAAGGCCTGCTCGTTGCCGGCGATGCGATCGGCCAGGGCGATCATGGCGTCGTTTCCGGAGACGATCATGCCGGCGTGAATGAGCTCTTCCACGGTGTAAACTTCCCCTTCTTTGGTCTTGTAGACGCTGCCGTGCATGGCCGCCGCCGCGTGATCGATGGTGACCGGGTCTTTCATGCCGATTTCGCCTTTGTCCACGGCATCCATGACGCAGTAGATGGTCATGAGCTTTGTGGTGGAGGCGAGGCCCACCGGCGTGTCGGCGTTAAATTCCTTGTAAATGGCGCCGGTTTCGTAATCGCCGATGATGTAGCTTTTTAAGAGGACTTCGTCGGGCTTGGCCATGGCGGCGTCGAATTCTTTTTTCTCCGTGGCGGTCATGGGCTGCACCCCTTGGCCCGTGCGGATTTTTTCTTTCTGATCCCGCGGCTCCGCCACTTTTTCTCCGGGCGTTTGCGGAGGATTTTCCGCAGGCGTCGGTGCCGCGCCCAGCAAAAGTGAGAGGCACAAAAGGGCGGGGAGGATTCGCTTCAATCGTTTCACCGGCCGCCTCCTTCTTTTTGATTCTCTAAAATAATATCTACGATGCGCTCCGCCGCCTTGCCGTCGCCGTAGGGATTTAAGGCCTTGGCCATGGCGTCGTAGGCGTCTTTGTCTTCGAGGAGGAGGCGGATGTTTTCGTACACCGCCGCCTCTTCCGTGCCCACCAATTTCGCCGTGCCGGCCACGATGCCTTCTTCCCGCTCCGTCTCTTCCCGAACGACGAGGACGGGAATGCCGAAGTGGGGCGCCTCTTCCTGAATGCCGCCGCTGTCGGTGACCACGAGATAGCTTCTCGCCATAATGTTTGAGAAAGGCAAATAGTCCATGGGTTCGATGCGGTGAATGTTTTTCGCACCGCCCAGTTCCGCCTCGGCGATTTCCCGCACTTTGGGATTTAAGTGCACGGGAAAGATCACTTCCACGTCGTCGTACTCGTCGGCAATGCGGCGCACGGCGGAGAAGATCCGCTTCATGGGCGCGCCCAGGTTTTCCCGGCGGTGGCAAGTGAGGAGAATGGTCTTCTTCTTTTTAAAGTCGATAGCGTTTAATGCCGCCTCGTCGAAGACGAAATCTTCCCGCTCCGTGTAGGCCAAGGCGTCGATGACGGTGTTGCCCGTAATGTAAATGCTCTTGTCGTCGTAGCCTTCTCTTAAAAGATTTTGGCGATTGGATTCCGTGGGGGCAAAGTGGTAATTGGCCAAGACGCCGGTGAGCTTGCGATTGGCTTCTTCCGGGTAGGGGGAGTAGAGATTGTGGCTTCTGAGGCCCGCTTCCACGTGGCCGATTTTCACGCCGTGGTAGAAGGCGGATAGGGCCGCCGCAAAGACGGTGGAGGTGTCGCCCTGAACGAGGAGCAGGTCGGGCTTTGTGGTTTTAAATATGTCTTCCAAGCCTCTTAAAGAGCGCACGGCGATGTCCGTCAGGCTTTGACCGGGGGTGAAGATGTCCAGATCGTAGTCGGGGACGATGCCGAAGATGTCCAGAACCTGATCCAGCATTTCCCGGTGTTGGCCGGTGACGGCGACGATGCTTTCCACGTCCCCCCGCTCTTTCAGGGCCAGAACGATGGGCGCCATTTTAATGGCTTCGGGCCTTGTGCCGAAGACGGACAGTACTTTCAATGCTCTTCCTCTCTTTCATTTAACAGGCCTAAGAACAGGGCCAATATTCCCACCGCGGCAATGATGATGATGGACGCGATCAGGCCGTTTTTTTCGTGCATGGTGCTTACGATGTTTCCGATAATGCCGAAGACGATGCTCACGCCGTAAAGGGCGAGGACGGTCTGCTTTTGATTGAGGCCGTGGCGCAGGAGGCGGTGGTGCAGATGGCCCTTGTCCGCCTCGGAAATGCTTTTTCCCGAAAGCTTTCTGCGGATCATGGCGAAAGCCGTATCGAAGACCGGCACGCCGAGTATCAGGACGGGAATTAAAATGGTGATCATGGCCACGGACTTCATAACCCCTTCAATGGCCAAGTAACTTAATGTAAAGCCCAAAAACAAGGCGCCGGTATCTCCCATAAAGATCTTCGCCGGATTGAAGTTGTAGGGTAAAAAGCCCAAACATCCGCCGGCCAAGATGGCGGCCAAGGCGGCCATTTCATCGTGATGAAGCCGGTGGGCCACAAACATGAGGCTGATGGATGCGATGGCGCTGATGCCGGCGGCCAGGCCGTCGATTCCGTCGATGAGATTGATGGTGTTGGTAATGCCCACGACCCAAAAGATCGTAATGGGAATGGCAAGCCAATCTAAATTAATGACGAGATTGGTGCCGTAAAAGGGATTGGTGAAAAAGGAGATCTTTGTGCCTCCGACGATCAGTACCGCGGCCGCCAAAATTTCCATGGCGAATTTGGCCTTGGCGCTCATGGCGAATTTGTCGTCGTAAAGGCCCGCGGCCACGATGACGGCGGCGCCGACGAGAAATGTGATCTTTTCTTCGTCGATGGGCAGAAAGATCAACACGCTCACAAGGACGGCGAGGAAAATGGCCAAACCTCCGCTTAGGGGCATGGCTTTTTTGTGGACTCTACGCTCGTCTTTGGGGATGTCCATAAAGCCGAAACGAATGGCGCCTTTTCGAACGACGGGCGTGGCGATTAAGCTAATAAGGGCCGCGACGAGAAGGGGCCATAACAAGATTTTCATGCTTCACCTACTACTTCGTTCCGAAAATTCGATCTCCCGCATCGCCGAGACCCGGCACAATATAGGCGTGCTCGTCTAATTTTTCGTCGATACACGACACGTACAGGTCCACGTCGGGATGGGCCTTTTGAAAGGCTTCGAGGCCTTCCGGCGCCGCCAAAAGGCACAGGGCGCGAACGGAGGTGGCGCCTCTTTGCTTCACGAAGTTGACCGCGGCGGCCAAAGACCCGCCGGTGGCGAGCATGGGATCCACGATAATGACTTCGCGGTCTGCAATTTCCTTGGGAAGCTTGCAGTAGTATTCCACGGGCTCCAAGGTCTCCGGATCCCGGTAGAGGCCGATGTGGCCCACGCGGGCGCCGGGAATTAAATTCAAGAGGCCGTCTACCATGCCGAGGCCCGCCCGCAGGACGGGGACGATGACGGGTTTTTTGCCGGCCATTTCTTTGCCCACGGTACGCCCCATGGGCGTTTCGATGGCTTTGTCCTGAATGGGGAGATTCCGCGTGAGCTCGTAGCCCATAAGCATGGTGATTTCCGTCAAAAGTTGTCTGAAGTCTTTACTGGAAGTAGAGGCTTCTCTTAAAAGGGTGAGTTTGTGTTGAATTAAAGGGTGTTCGGTTACCGTTACTTTTCCCATGTTTCCTCCTCGATCATGGCTACGCGGCGGGCGTGGCGTCCGCCTTCGAAGTCCGTTTCCAAAAATGCGTCGGCGATTTCTTTCATCATGTCGCCGCCGATGGTTCTCGCCCCCATGGAAATCATGTTGGCGTCGTTGTGGCGGCGGGAAAGCTCGGCCGAGTAGGGCTCGGAGACCATGGCGCAGCGAATGCCCTTCACTTTGTTGGCGGCCATGCCGATGCCGAGGCCGGAGCCGCAAATTAAAATGCCCCGCTCGCAGCTGCCGTCGGCGACTTTTTCTGCCGCGGCCTTTCCGTAAATGGGATAGTCCACGGAATCCGTGGAATCCGTGCCCACGTCCACGACGGTGTGGCCCTTTTCTTCCAAATAGGCTTTCAACATTTCTTTTCTTCTGTATCCGCCGTGATCGGCGCCCATGGCAATTTTCACGCCCATTCCCCCTCACATTTGTTTTTGATTTCTTCCAATATGCGGTCTCTGCTCAGCCGATAGATTTCCAAGGATCCGCCGAAGGGATCGATGACGTCTTTTTCGGCAAAGGGTTGAATTTTTTCCTTAAAAGCCGGGTAGCCCCGCTTTAAATTGGCGGTCATGGTATGGGTCATGACATAGACCACATCCGCCCACATGAGGTCGTCTTCTGTGACGGTCTTCGCCTTGTGGAAGGTGGCGTTGACGCCTTCTTCCGCCATGACTTTAATGGCGCCGACGCTCATGGACTCGCCGTCGTGGGCGGCCATGCCCCTTGAGCGCACGGTGATGTTCAGCCCCCGCTTGTCCGCTTCGATTTCCGTGAGCAGCTTCGCCATGGGGCTTCTGCAGGTGTTTCCCGTGCAAATGTAGAGTATGTTCATAGTCCCAATACCACCTTTCCGCCACAGGCTTTTAAGAGCCGATTCATAATGCCGACGCCGATGCCGATAAAGTCGAAGCCTTCCACAAACAACACGTCCACGTCTTCCTCGTCGCAGCGCCTCAGGCTGTCGAAGAGATTGTGGGCCACGTCTTCCAAATGTTCGCGGCTGCCCATGTCCACCAAAAGATCCATGCCTTCGTAAAGGTCTTTTGTCTCCGTCGTACAGAGCACCGCCGTCTTCTTGCCGGGCTCCGCTTCGGCGACGCGCCGATTGATTTCTTTTGCGATGTTTTTTAAATCCCCGGCAAACAAGGTGCCGTCGCCTTTCGGGGCGTAGTGGCGATACTTTTGCCCCGGGCTCTTGGGCACGGCGTCGTTGTCCGCATCGATGGTGGTCTCGTCGATGGCCACCTCGCCGATGATCGCTTCCAAATCTTCTTTCGTCACGCCGCCTGGGCGATAGATCATGGGGGGATCCACGGTCACGTCCAAGACCGTGGACTCGATGCCCACATTGGTGTCCCCGGAATCTACGATCATGGGCACCTTGCCGTCCATGTCTTCCAGGACATGGGCGAGGCGGGTGGGCGACGGGCGGCCCGAGGTGTTGGCGCTGGGCGCCGCCACGGGAATGGCCGCCGCCTTTAAAAGGGCGTGGGCGATGGGATGGGACGGCATGCGAATGGCCACCGTATCCGCCCCGGCGGTAATGCTGTCGGAGACTTTTTCCGAGCGTTCAAAGATCAATGTCAGGGGGCCGGGCCAGAAAACGTCCATGCAATCCTTGCCCTTCGGCGGAATCACCTTCACCAGATCCAATACCTGTTCCGGATCGGCGATGTGCAGAATCAGGGGATTGTCCTTGGGGCGACCTTTGGCCTGAAAAATTTTATCCACGGCCGCTTCATTCAAACCGTCGGCGCCTAAGCCGTAGACGGTCTCCGTAGGAAAGATCACCAGCTCCCCTTCCTGCAAGAGGCGCGCGGCTTCTTCGATTTGCGCCTTATCCTTTTCGTCCGTTATGTGTAACACTTTCGTTTCCATGGCTTCCTCCTCAACAGATCATTATATCATAGAGGGATTCTCCTTACATTTTCTCTAAAAATTCCAAGGTCATGGCCATCATATTGGTGGTCACCACATGAGAGGTTCCTTCGATGATTTCAAACACCAGGGGCGCAGTTCTCCCGTGTTCGTCTTTTATTTTTTCGTAGTAATTTTTTTGATAGACGGGATTCACCACATCGTCCAGCTCGCCGTTTAACATGCAAATGGCTTTGTCTTTGTGCTTCGAGATGTGGTTCATGGGATCGTAGGCCTGTGCCGCTTCTTTGTAAGGGGCGATGGCCAAAGGCGTCCAGTCGCCCAGGCCGTTTAAGGCCAAGACTCCCGCCACTTCATCCCGCGCCAAGAGGCCCATGGCGGTCATGCCGCCCATGGAATGGCCCGCCACCAGGATTTTTTTCTCGGGAAAGCGGGCGCGGACGCAGGCGAGGATGGCGTCGAATTCCTTCATGTTTTCGATGACCACTTCCGGAAGCTTTTTGATGTCTTCGTAGTCCCAGCTGCCCCGGGCGCCGTGAAGGGCTTCTTCCACGACGAGGACGGGATAATCCGCCGCCGCCCAAATGCTCGCCCGGAAGCGGGAGCTTTCCACGTCGGAGCCCCAGCCGTGATAGTAGATGATGACTTTGTCTTTGGCCTCGGCCTCGGGCAAAACCCAGAGCACGGGAATGGATCCCGCCGCGGCCATTTCTTCTTTTACGTGTAAGTACATATTACCTCCAGTCCACAGGCACCTCGCCCATGGCTTCTAAATACGCGTTGGTCCTCGAAAAACATTTGGAGCCGAAAAAGCCCCGGTAGGCGGACAGAGGCGAAGGGTGCGGCGATTCGATGATGCGGTGGGCGGGATTTTTTATGAGGCGCTTTTTGCTCCTGGCGTGGGCGCCCCACAAGAGAAAGACCATGGGCCGCTCCCGCTCGCCCAAAAGGGACACGACTTTGTCCGTAAAGATTTCCCAGCCGATTTTTCCGTGGCTCATGGGCTGCGACCGCCGCACGGTCAAGGTGGTATTTAAAAGGAGCACCCCTTCTTTCGCCCAGGAAGTTAAATCGCCGCTTTCGCGGATGATGCCAAGATCGTCTTTTAATTCTTTGTAGATGTTGACGAGAGAGGGCGGCAGGGGAAAATCCGCCGGCACGGAAAAGCTCATGCCCTGGGCCTGCCCCGGCCCGTGATAGGGATCCTGGCCCAAGAGAAGCACCTTCGTGTCGTGAAAGGAGGTGAGGCGCATGGCGCGAAAAATCGCCTCGGCCTCGGGATAGATGGTTTGGGTTTTGTATTCTTCGATTAAGAGGCGGCGCAAGTCCTTGTAATAGGGCTTTTCCATTTCCTCTTTCAATAAATCGTCCCAGTCGTTTGAAAATGTCACATGCTCCTCTTTCTATTCTACATGGAAAACAGTTCCGTCAAAAAGCGCTTGGCCTTTCGGCGAATAAACTTCTGTAAATCTCCGGCACATTCCGGCAAAAGGAAGAGAATTAAATGGTCCCCTTCTTTTAAGACAGTCTTGCCCTTCGGCAAGACGCTCTTTCCCTTCCGCTCGATGCCGCCGATTAAAAAGCCTTCGGAAAGTTCCAAAGATTCGATGGTTTTGCCCGTGGCGTAGACGTCTTCGCTCAAGACGATTTCGTAGATTTCCAAGGAGCCGGGAAACAGGTGCAGGGAGATTTCCGGCGGGCCGAAGAGATTGTTTTTGATCTGTTGAGACACGAGAAGCTCTCCGGAGAATATGCCGCCGGTGTGGGCCACGTCCACGACCCGCATGTAGCGCTCGTCTTTTAAGCACAGGGCCACGTGGTTTTGGCCCGCATCCCGCGCCGCCGTGGCCACGAGGAAATTGTCCGCGTCGTCGTCGGAGGCGGCGATAAAGCCATCGTAAGCCGCCACGTCCACATCTTCCATGGCTTCGGTGACGGGCCGGTCGATGACGTAGTTGACGCCGTAGGGATAGCGCCGCCCTCTGGAAAGAAGCAGGGTGTCCGCTTCCTTCGCCAGGGCCGCTTCGATGCTTTGGGCGCCCTTGCCGTCGCCGAAAACCAAAAAGCGCCGCTTGCGCTCCAGGCTTTCGAAGACGTCCACTCGGGCGTAGCGCCGGCGGAAGCGGCCCACGGCCTCGGTGCTGCCCACCAGGCGCAGCACGTCGTCGGCTTCGATGGCGGTATTTCCCTTGGGCACGATGACTTTTCCGCCCCGCCGAATGGTGACGAGGACCAATTCTTCCAAGGCGCCGATGTTTTTTACCCGCCGACCTACAAAGGCCGGATTGTCTGCCACGTCGATTTTTACCATGGCCGAGTCGAAGTTTTCGAAAATTTCCGTCTGCATGCCCGCCTCTTCGTAAAAGAAGTGGTGGATGCGGCCGGCCAGGATTTCGCCGTAATCGTAGACGAAGTCGATGCCGAAGGTGGATTTGGTTTTTTCGAGAAGCCGCCCCAGGGCGCTGTCGTAGCTGATGAAGTGAATGGGCGCGCCCCGCTTTGAGAGCAAGCTCGCCAAGGCCAGGGCGCGATTGGAATCGTCGCAAAAGACGAAGGCGTCGGTCGTATCAAAATCCATGGCCAAGACGTCTTCTTCGTCTTCGTAAAAATGGGCGTGAAAATCCCGCAGGGCTTTTTTCACTTGTTTTTCCCTGCGAATGAGAAATTCCACCGTGTGGTGTTCCCGGACCAGGGCCTGCGCCAAGAGCCTGGAGCCTGCGCCGGTTCCGATCATGGTAATGTGCATAGTTCACTCCTAATTCATGTAACGATGGCCCCGTTGGGGAGCGAAGAGGGCGAGGATGGTGAAAAATTCCAATCGCCCCATGAGCATAAGGGACGAAAAGAGCAGCTTATACCCCGGCGCAAATTCCACAAAGGTGTTGGTGGGCCCGACGCCGGAAAATCCCGGCCCTACATTGGACAGACAGGTCAAACAACCGGAAAAGGCCGTGAGAAAGTCTACCCCGGAGGTGGCCGTCAGCGCCGTAGAGACGGCGAGGAGAATAATATAGACGCAGATAAAGGCCACGATGCCGAAGATCACTTGATCTTCCACGATTTTTCCGTTGATGCGAATGGGCATAATGGCATTGGGGTGAATGCTCTTGAAAATTTCCCGCTTCACGATCTTCCACAGGACCAAAATGCGAATCATCTTCATCCCCCCGGCGGTGGAGCCGGCGCAGGAGCCGAAAAAGTACAGGGCCAGCAAGATACATTTGCTGAAGCCCGGCCACTGATCGTAGTCCGAAGAGGCGAAGCCCGAAGTGGAAATGATGCTGGTGACCTGAAAGAGGGATTCCCTTAGGCCGAGGCCCACGGTCATTTCTTTCGATAAAACCAAATTCAGGGCGATCAACACGACGGCGCCGCCGATGATTTTCAAATAGAGGCGGTACTCTTCATCTAAAAACATCTCCCG
>QWCE01003958.1_pt1 | contig 15451 bp, 11 predicted proteins | sample 1972531 | NCBI WGS metagenome assembly QWCE01 (sample SAMN09866716, study PRJNA288562) | Human gut metagenome isolate term4_stool, whole genome shotgun sequencing... | reverse complement strand
CTTGATTCTTTTGAATCAAAATTATATGTTATAGGTTTTGTATTTTTTACAAATATAATTACATTTTCTTTAGTCAAAAGAGTTATTTTATCATATTTTGTATTAGGATCATTTAGCACATTTTCATTTTCTTCTATTATTTTAGAAAGTTCTATTTGTCTTGTGTCAAATATAACAGCAGTCTTATTTTTTTCTATAACATGTTCAGTTCTTTTATCATTATCATATGAAAATCCACTTTCCGTGTTTTGTAATTTTTCAAATATTTTTTCATTTGAAATTAATTCTACTTCACTATTTTTATTTCCAAAATTATATAATAAAGCTGATAAAATTAAAGATAAGACAATTAATATTATTGTCATATATTTTTTATGACCATTATCTGTTTCTGTTATTATATCATTTGAATTTTTTATATCATATATACTACGTTTAAATTTATCTAAAAATGTAGATCCTTTTTTTAATGCAGCATTTGTAACTTCATCTTTTACTTTTTCTGTTATAATATTACCAATATTTCCTATATTATCTTTATTATTATTGTTATTATTATTATTTTCCATATATTAAATCTTCCTATTTATTATATTTATATTTAATTATTTTCTTTTAAATATACCAAGTATCTTTCCTAATGCTCCGCCATATTTCCTATTTGTTTTTTGTCCCCACATAAAGAATTTGTATGTTAAAGGCTTAATTGGCAAATATACTTGTCCTACAAACTCAGTAAAATCTGCATTAAATCCTTTTTTAAACCTATATAATCCGTATTGTGGATGATCTTTTTCTCCTTCTATTACTCCTGGTACACCTCTAAAGTCATATATATCTGCTCCATATTCTTTAGCATATTTAATACCATTCCATTGTAATAGGTAGTTTGGCATTAAGTTTCTTTTTGTATTAGAACTTGCACCATATAGGTACCATACTTTGTTACCATATGTTATTAATATTATTCCTGCAATTACATCTTCTTCATGTTTTGCCATTAATAGTTTAAAATGTTCTTTTCCCATATAGTCATGCATTTTTTCAAAGTATTCTAAATTTCTAATTCCAAAATCATCTCTTTTTCCAGTTTCTTCCATTATTCTTTGAAAATCTTTTAAGTCCTCTTTTGTACCTTCATATATTTCTACACCTTTTCTTTTTGCATATCTAACATTATATCTTGTTTTTTGGTGAAATTCTTTAAGCAATTGTTCTTCTGTTTTTCCTTCTAAATTTAATCTAAATACAAATCTTGGATTAATTTGGTCTTTAAAGCTTTTTGAATTATCGTCAATTTTGTATCCTAAATCTTTTGCAATTTTTTTAAATTCTGTATCCTCATCTAATATGTCAGGTTCCATAAGTATTGCCATTGCATTTTCTTCTTTAGCAATTTGCTTCATTTGCTTTGTTAAGTCTTCTAATACTTTTCTATCATGGCTATCACATACAGGTCCTCTTGCTACATATATTATAGTTCCTACAAGTTTTATACTTCTAATCCATAATAGTACTCCACCTACAATTTTCCCTTCTTCATTTCTTGATACAACTAGTCTTTTTCTCCAAAATTCTTTTAAGTTAGACCACTCAACAGATTGTTGAAAATTACATTTCTTTGTTTGAAGTAAGAAGTCTTTGTATTCTTTTGCTAAATTCTCGTCTATTCCTTCTGGTATTTTTTTGCTTAAATCATTTGTATTATCCATTTTTTTCTATCCTCATTTCATCTTTTTCATCTATTACTATATATCCTAGACTATTTAACTCATCTCTTAACTTATCAGATAATTCATAGTCTTTTTCTTTTCTTGCCTTTTTTCTTCTAGCTATTATTTCTTGTATATCTTCTGGAAGATCAGATATTTCTATATTATCATCATGTTCTTTTAATGAATTATTAAATATTTTTTCATCAGAAAGTTTTAGTCCTAGTATCTTATCTACTTCATCTAAAAATTCACATATCATATTGTCTGGTGAATATTTTGCTACTTGCCATACTATTCCAAGTCCTTTAGTTACATTTAAATCATCATATATTGCATTATAAAACTCTTCTAATTTTTCAGAAACTATTTTCTTAGTTAATTTTGCATTTTTAGATTCTAATATTTCTTCTTGTTTCTTTTCTTTTGCATTTTTAGATTCAAAATATAATTTTCTTAAATTAAATAATGAATCTTTGCTTGCTTTAAGTGCATCAAATGTAAAATTTAGTGCAAGCCTATAACTTGAAGAAAATGTAAAATATTTAAAATCTAATGCATTAAATCCTCTTTTTTCTAAATCAGATATTGTATATGTATTTTGAAGACTTTTACTCATCTTTCCACCATCTATTCTTAAAAACCCTGAATGCATCCAATATTTTGCAGGTAAACTATTTGTATTTGAATGTCCTTTGCTTTGTGCTATTTCATTTTCATGATGTATATGAATATGATCTTCACCACCTGTATGAATGTCAAAATGGTTTCCTAAATATTCTTCAGACATTGCACTGCATTCAATATGCCATCCAGGATATGATTTTCCAAAAAAGGAATCCCATTTCATAATATGATTTTCAGGGGCTTTAATCCATATTGCAAAATCTGTTTCATTTCTTTTTTCTTTATCAAATTCTATTCTTGCTCCTGCAATTTGTTCATTATTATGAACTGATAATACACCATATTTATCTAATTTTGATGTATCAAAATATACTGTATCTTCTGTTTCATATGCATATCCATTTTCTATAATTTTTTTAACATATTCTTCCATTATCTTAATATTATCTGTAGCCCTAACTATCTTTTCAGGTCTTGATATATTAAGCTTTTCCATATCTTCTAAAAATATTTTTTCATAATATCTTGCAATTTCAAATGGTGATTTTTTTTCTCTTCTTGCCGCTTTTAACATCTTATCTTCGCCATAGTCACTATCTGATACTAAATGTCCTACATCTGTTATATTCATAACATGATTTAGACTATATCCAGCTTGTTTTAATGTTCTTCTTAATAGATCAACAAAAAGGAAATATCTGAAATTCCCTATATGAGCATAGTCATATACTGTAGGTCCACAACTATATATACTACATATTCCTTCTTTTATTGTTTCTAACTTCTGTTTTTCTTTTCCATATGTATTATATATATAAATGTCCTTTTTTTCTTCCATCTATTTCCTCCAATATCATCTTTTTATATTATATTTAATTTTCAGGTTTTTTAGGATTTTCTGGTGGCTTTCCACCATCACCTGCTCCAGGTTTCTTATTGTCTTCTGGTTTTTCATTTTTACCGTCTTTTTCTTCTTGTTCTCTTTTCTTCTTTTCCTCTTCTTCTTTAGCTTTAGCTTCTGCCTCTGCTTTAGCCTTAGCTTCTGCTTCCTCTTTTGCTTTTTTACCAGGTGCATTTGAATATGAAGTTGGCTTCCTATATGCAGAATCTTCTGTTCCACCTTCTGGTTGATCAATAAATCCTCTAGTTGCTCTATTTTCAGGAAGTGTATCATCTGTTGCAAGTAGTCCGTCTATTGTACATATTTCTGCTGTTACGTGTTTATCACATTTTCCTGTAGGTTCTGTACCTTTTACAAAATATTCTTTGTATACTCTGCTTCCTCTTGCATCACTTGAACATGATCCTGTAGGAAGTTTACCTGATACATTGCATACATTTACTTCTACTATTCCGTCTGGCTTTTCAAATCTCAAATTCTTATTATCTTTATGATATTTTTTAAGTATTGCTGAAAATATTTGTCCTGCAGGGTTACCAGAGAAGTACACTGTTTCTGCTTCATCAAATCCATACCATACTGCACCAGTATATTTTGGTGAGAATCCGCATAACCATCTATCTACATCATCATTTGAAGTTCCTGTCTTTGCTCCAACATCTACTCCACTTATACTACAATATGGTGCTGTTCCACCAGGTCTTACTACTGTTAGTAATATATCTTGTGCAATAAATGCATTTTGTTTTGAAAGTACTCTTTTCGCTTTGGCATCTGGCTTATATATTTCTTCACCCTTTTGATTTTCTAATTTAGTTACAAAATGTGGTTTTATATATTCACCATTATTTGCTATTGCTTGATATGCACCTACTGCATTTGTAACTGTTACACCTTGTGTAAGTCCTCCAAGTGCTAATGCTCCTAAAGTCTTATCTTGTTCTACAACAGGTATATCTACAGATTTCAAATAATTATATGATGTTTCTATTCCAATTTGTTGAAGTGCTTTTATATTTGGTATATTTTGTGATAACTTTATTGCTTCTCTTATTGTCATCCACCCTTTAAATCTTCTAGTATAATTTTTTGGATCCCAACTACCTATCTTAAATGGTGCATCATTAAATGTAGAAGCTGCTGTTAATTTTCCTGATTCTAATCCTGGGCATACTACTCCTATTGGTTTCATAGAAGATCCCATTTGTCTTTTTGTTCTAGTTACCCTATTCCAATCTCCTCTAGTTATTTTAACACCTTCTTCACCTAATCCACCTACTGCAGATACAACTGCTCCTGTTTCATTATCTACGAATATTGCTGCAGCTTGAGAATGTTTACCTTTGTTTTTTCTAGATTTTTTGATATATCTATCTTTTTTCATCTCTTCTTCTGCTATATTTTGTAAGTCAGTTTTTTGTGTTGTATATATCTTATATCCGCCTGAATATATTTTCTTTTCTGCAATATCTGGTGACATATTTTTTACATCAACTAATGCATCTATTGATTCTTGAATTGCAGCATCAACTATATATGAATATTTAACAGTACTTTGTGCTAAACTTCCTTGTTTAAATTCTAATCCTTTTTCCGCTTTAGATACAGCTTCATCATATTGTTCTTTTGTTATTTTTCCTAATTCCAACATTTTTCCAAGAACAGTTTTAACTCTTGTTTTAATTCTTGAATCTACTGCTTCTTTTCTTTTATTAAAATCTTCTTCACTTTCATCATCTTTTTTAGTAATAAAAGGATTGTAATTTGCTGGTATATGGTTTATACCTGCCATGTATGCAGCTTCTTCTAATGTTATATCTTTAGGATTTTTTGAGAAATAATAATCAGATCCTAAAGCTATACCATGAATATTATTTCCTCCAACATATATTAGATTTAGATATAGTTCCATTATCTCATCTTTAGATAGCAAGTCCTCAATTTGTCTTGCTCTTACCATTTCTCTTACTTTTCTTTTCCAATTTCTTTCATCATCTTTTGTCATATTCTTAACTAACTGCTGTGTTATTGTACTACCACCATATGATGAAGATCCTCTTTTTATTACATAGTTTGCTGCAGCACCTATAGTTCTTTTAGGATCTATTCCTCTATGATTATAGAATCTTTGATCCTCAATTGCTATAAATGCATTTGGTATAAATTCAGACATTTCTGAAAGCTTCATTACTTTCCTTTTTTCATCAAGTGATAGTGTTGCAATCTGTGTTCCTTCACTATCAAAGACTTCTGTATTTTGATTTTTAAGTAATAAGTCTTCATTAGATACCCTATATTCTTTACCTACAGAAAAGAAAACATAAGCTATCATCGCTATACCAAGTAATATTAATATAAGAATAATATCTATAAACTTTCTTAGCTTTCCTTTTTTCTTTTTAGCATTATTATTTTTTTTGCTATTTGTTTTTTTATTATTTTGTTTATTATTATTTTTTTTCTCGTTTATTCTAGATCTGTTATATCTTTTTTTAGTCATTTCAAGATCCTTTACACTTTCATTTGAATATTGTCCATTACCTTTTAAATAATTATAATCCGCCTCATTGGTTCTTAATGGATTTACATACATGTCAGAATAATCACGATTACTATTATATACAGTATTCGTAACTCCTTCTTGATATTTTTGCATTTTTTCAGCTCTTTTTGCTATTCTTTCTTGTCTTTCTTTTCTTCTTCTATCTCTTTCTTCTTTATCATTATAATTACTCAAAATGAAGTATCTCCTCTAATTCATATTTTAATATATTATATTACATATTTGCCTAAAAATAAAGTAAGCAACATTATATTATCATAAAATAATATATTTTCAAAATTAAATAAAAGAAGCATTAATAGCTTCTTTATTATACTAAATATTTAATTATATTTTAATATTCTCCTTCTTTTATATATGTTATTTCTCTTATATTATTTGTATTGTCATAGTATAGAACATTTTTTCTTTTAAATCGTGATTTTCCAAATAATTCTGCAAAATTTGTAATACCATTTTTTAAAATTTTTTCCATATCAAGCGTTATATATTTTTCTTCCTTTTTTATATTATTTTCTTCTTCTTTTTCCTTTTCTTCTCTACTTAAAGACATTGGATTGTATTTTTCATTTGGCATCAAAATCTTAACTGTTATTTTCATATAATCATTTTCATTTATATTTTCATTATCACTATTACTTTTATTTTTGTTTTTATTAAATAGCTTTTTATACTCTTCATGTTCTTCAATTATTCTATCTGTTTCCACTTTATCTTTGTTTTTTCTATTTATATTATCAATCTTATTCATAACAGTAATTAATTCAACACCTGATAGTATTTCATTATATGAAAGTATTTCTTTTGTATCTAAGTTATATGTATTATATTTTTTAAATACATTTGAGTAATTATATGCAAAAATTGCAATAGCAATTATTGCTACTACAATTATTGTTGTAATTATTATAAAAAAATTTGTATTGTGATTTTTTGTCATATTAATTCCTTTAACTATTTTTACATAGATTCATATTTAACTATATATGTTATTTTTCTTATTCTTCCATCATCTGCTGTCTTAATACTATTTAAATCAATTTTAACTACTGCTCTTTTTTTAGGATCGTTTTCTTGTACATTAATTGTTGTATTTTGTATCATCTTTTTATAATCTTCTGATATTTTAGTTTTTCTTCCATATCTTGTATCAAAAAGTGAATCTAATGTATATCTACCTTCTGGTGTAATTATTGTTATATCTACTAATTTTTCTCCATCATCTAATTGTCTTTGCGCAAGTAGATTTTGGTTTTGTGCATAGTGTATAACAGTAATTAAATCACCCATATATGTATTTTCACCTCGTTTTAATTTTCCATCTGCCCCATTTACCATAAGCAATGTATTATTAAAACTATTAACTTCTATATTCTGATTTCTGTTTAATACTGCAGTTGTGCTTCCACTTAAATCTTTATAAAAATATACCCAAAGTGATAATATTAAAATACCAATAAGTATTGCTCCTGCTATAATTAAAGCACGACTTGCATTTTCCATATTCTACCTTTCTTATGTATTATATTCCTATATTTCTTCAAAATGGATTTCAGATATACATCCTACTCTTCCTTTTGTTTCATCTCTATTATATACAATATTTGTACATCTAAATATTCTTTTTTTAATATCTCCAGCAAGTGTTGTTATATGTATTCTTGTCCAAGTTTCATTACTGTTTTTATCTTTAGAAAAATTTAAATTTTGTATTGTTAAAGAAGGATACTTAATAATCTTTCTTATAGCAACATCATTACTTTTTCCAAGTGTAGCAGTACTTAATACTATTTCATTTGCCATAAAATCTTTTTTTAGTCCATTGATTGAAAGTACTTGACTAATAGGCATATTCAAAATTCCTAAAGATTTTAATGCTTCTTTTTCGTCTTGATTACTTATTGCATCACCCAATGTTACATTTGATTTAAGCAAATATGTTGAAGCGCTTCCAACTTTAACTTCAGTATGAATATCTGGATCATATGCATATGCATCTACTGATGTTTCAAGTGGTTGTTTTAATTTTACCGTAAGTTTTATTGCTTGTGCTTCAAGGCCTGCGTCTGATCTTGAAAAAAATTTACCATTTGTAATTTCCCAATGTCTTGAATTAACATTTTGACTATACACCCTATTTATACAAGAAATAACATCTGTACCATACATTTGTTTTTTATTAAATGCTTCATAATTCGCATTAAACTCTGCAACTTCTCTTGCTGCATCTACTGAAGCTTTTGTTTCAGAATATGGTTTTGCACTATTTACTGTATATACAATAACAGATACTATCAAAATAGCAAGTAGCATTCCTCCTGCTATTCTAAGTGCATTTGCTATATTACTGCTCATAGATTATCCTTTCTATACTTTTTAGCTTAGTCCTCCATTTTTAGTTGCTGATTTTGACATTTCTTCAAGTGCTTCGCCCATGCTTGTTACACCAATTCCCATCATAGGTATTATTAGATATCCAACAAATAGTACAACCATTGGTGTAAATCCAATCATTTTTCCCATTCTAGATTTTCTTTCAATTAATCTTTCATTTGATTCTTTTCTCTTATCCTGATAGAAGCTTCTTTCTGTATCTAGTTCGTCAAATGCTTCTCTTATTGGTATTTGATCAACTGCTGCTTGAAGACTTTCTACTATTCTAATAAATTGTGAATATGTCACATCGTTTTTTAATTCTTCTAGTGCCTCATAACCACCTGCTTCAAAGTTATTAACGCATTTAGATATTGGTTCTCTAAATATATTAGAATATCTTTCAAGCCATTCTAATATCATTTCAACATTTACTCTTTCTATTTTCATAAGCATGAGTATAATTGTATGATATTGCATTACTTCATTTTCCATTTCAAGTTGTCTCATCTTGTATTGGAATTTCATTAATATTTCTGGAATATAATATGCAAGGAATGCAAATGAAAATGCAATTAACAATTCAAACCAAGAAAATTTTTCTCTCTTTACTGTTTCAACTTTTTTATTAACAGTTTTTAATTCTTTTTCAAAGCTCTGATCATCTAATGATTTATATTCTTTTTTTCGTTTCATTATTTTTTCAACATCGTCTTTTGATGGTTCTGGATGCCTTCTAAATGCTTCATTAATTAATTTATTATGTTCTTGTGTCTTTTTTATTGCAGCTTTCTTATCTACATTACCCATTGTACCTAATAGGTTGTAGTCTGCTGTTGGTTCATTATATACATAATCAAGTGCTGTTCTATGTGCCCACAAAAACAATAATATTGATACTATGAATGCTAAAATAAAGTATGTTATCTTAGTTACATATAACCACTCCAATTTTAGATTTGATGCACTATCTTTAAGCATTTTAATTTTTACTCTGTACTCTTTTGTTTTAGGTTTTGGTATAAATAGGTCAACAAATTTTTTAATTGGTTTTTTCTTGTATAACTTATTTTGCCATGGATCTGATGTCATTTGTGCATTTGTAAGTCTACCATTATCTTTTAACTTTCTAACTAAAACATATGATATTGTAGTTAAAAGTACTAAAAATACTTGCATCAAAAATCCAATTCTACCTTCATAAAATTGCTTTGTGAATCCGAATGTTTTTACTGCCCATCCTTTAAGTGGTTCAATAAATAATACTGGAACAAGTGCTATAACAGATAATGATTGAAACATATAATCAAGCTTATCTCTTTTTAGTATTTCTATTTGCATCTCTTGTGTTATATTATTTAAATTTTTAAGATATAATGATGCACCATTTTCGTCTTTTCTATCACCAAATTCTCTTGTAAGATATGATATTCCTGCAAACTCTTTTAGGAAGTCATTTGGAGCAATATCATAGTATTTTTCAAGTTCTGTTTCTGGATCATCAGATAATAGTATTTCGTGAATTCTTTCACCTTGTCTTGAAACTTCTGGTAATTCATCATTTTGTGAAACTTCATATATTGCTTCTTCAACCATATTATATTCGTGATATGCATGTCTCATTTCTGCAAAGAATTCTAATTGTTCTTTTAATAATTGATTTTCAGCTTTATCGACAGAACCAGATATTAATGTTTCTAAGAAGAAAACTAGTAATAATAAAAGGGTTGACATTAAAAGCATATTACCTTTTGTCATTTTAATTATTAAAATTGATGTGATAAAAATTATAGGTAAAGCTTTTGCCATTATTTTAGCTGTTTGTGTCCTAGTTAAGTATTCATCTCCTAAATTAATAATTTCAATTCTTTTTCTTAGTTTTTCTGTATATCTTTTTATACCTGGTATTTGCATACAAACTAGGTATACTTTTTGATAAAATATCTCCATCGAAAATGTTTTTGCTTTAGTTCCTTGAACCAAATCAACAAGATATTTTGTTCTTTTTCTGCTGGCTTTTTTCTTTAAGTTAAAATACACAATGACAATTGTTAAAAAGCCTACTCCAACTATTCCAATTAGTAATTTTAAAATAGTATTTGAATCCACTATGTCCTCCTAGTTTATTTGCTATTTCTTCTTTTTATATTTTTTATTTTTAAATTTTTATATTTTAGTGCTTTAATCTTATATTCTTTAATCTTTTCTTACTATAAAATATATTTTATTTATTTGTTTTCTTCTTATTTATTATTTTATTTTAATTTAAAACTCTTCTATCATATCTTCTGTATCTATTCCTGGCATTTTAGGTGGTGTTATATTCCATATCTTGTATATAAAATTATCAAACTTAGATATGTCAGATGTATCCATGTTGTTTCTCATCTCTTTTATATTGTCTTCAGATATTGGATTTGGGAAAATATATCCAGTATCCTTGAATTCCATTACATTTCTATACTTATATAGTTCTGCATTTGTTGTTTTAGAAAAATATATTGTAGCATTATCTATAAATTTATCTAGTTTTCCTTCAAGTGTTTTTTCATTTCTATGATCAAATGTATACTCATTTTTTTCTTCAACTGGTATACATTCTGTAATTCTTTCTATGTATCTTCTACCATTAAAGTCTTTAACTAAGTGTATGTCAAAGTTTAATACTCCAACAACCTGTTCTGCTGCTGTTTTTTCATCATTGAACATACCTATTTTAAGTAATGAGTTTCTAAGTGCCATTACTAAGTTTGGAAAAGTCTTAGCGTGGTGGGTAAATAGTGTAAACTTAGATGCAACCTGTGCAGACTGGATCATCCATGCAGCAACTGGGTCTGTTGCAACCTCTCCTACGATGTTAACAGAACCGTCTGTCTTTTTCTGAACGTCTAATCCTTCCTGACCAGATATTGTATCTGTTTCTCTAAATGATAATATGTTTCGTGTTGGGTATATTTTTCTTAAATGAAGCTCGAATGCAGTTTCCTGGATTCTTAAGTTCATTGTTTCATAAATACTTTCAATCATACCCATAAGCATTGTAGTTTTACCTGTACCCTGCTCTCCAGTTAGTGCTATAATTCTTGCACCTTTAACTAGATATCTTAAAAGTTCTATTGCGTCTGCAGAGTTTTGTTCGTCACTTCCGTGTACAATTTGTTCTAGTGTAGCTTTTTGAACGTCGAACTTTCTTACGAAAAATGCCCAAGTTTCTGAAAATGATGGTCTAACTACAACAACTCTGGAACCGTCTTTCATTTCATTGATTTTGTATCCATTTGTATCAGATAACTGTCCTGGATTATTATACTTATATATATTCTGACATACTCTTTTTAATTCACTTTCTGATCCAAAAGTTAGAAATGCAAGTCTTATTGATACACCATGGAAGAATATCCAAATACTGTCACATGCTCTTGGCACCTTATTATCCATTGCTTGTTTTAAATAGTCTGCGTCTGTTTGTGCAACCTGGCTTAAAAAGCTTTCTGGAAGTCCTGATACTCCACCTGATACACCGTCTATATTCATGTCTCTTATTTCATCTATTGCACTATATCCTTTATATCTTTGATATATTCTTTGAACTACAACAGATAGCTTATCTTCAAAAGTTAAAGCAAAATTTTCTTTTTCAAATGTTTCATCTATTTCTTCATTTGTTATTACATAACATGGCTTTGATGTACCTTGTACATATTTTAATCTAGCTAAATCATATTTTTTAATATATTCATTTAATGCTTCATATCCAAATTCTTTTTTATATTGATGTATTATAATGTCGAACTTGTCTTGTGGTGTAAGTAGTGATGGTATATCAAAAGGTATTGCTTTAGATATATTAACCTCATTTACTCCATATTCTTTATATAACAAATCATACATTAATTCTTTAACATATTTCTTATCATTAACGTCACCATAAGTACATCCCTTAAGTGCTTTCTTAAGTTCGTACTTTTTAGTTTTTCTTCTATTTAATTCTTCTTCTGATAATCCTATATCATATAGATTTATTTTTGTTATTTCGTCTAATCTTCTTTTGATAAATTCTATTAACATTTCTAATGTATATGTCTTATCATCTACATTTACTTCTGTTTCTTCAATTGATTCTTTGTTCTTTTTAATTGTATTTTTAACAAGTACAATGAATGCAATTATTATCACGAAGATCAAAGCCACGTTTATAAAAAAATTCATATTTTCCCCTAATTATTATCTACTTTTTTATATTTTATGTATTTTGTTTTTTATCTTTTATTTTCATATATTATTATTATTTTAAAAATTAAATTGTTGAAGCCTATCAATTATTAGCATATTTAAATCAAGTATTGTTTTTAAAAAGTAATTGTTTCTATATGATGCTTCATCATTGTTTAATGTGAAAAATAGATTTATTATTGTTCCTTCTTGCATTGCTTCCATATATAATGTGTTATATATAATTGAACACATTCCAGGTTTCATTCCTATTTTTCTTGCAATATTATCTGAGTTATATTTAGAAAATGCATCTTCTTTAGTAAGTAGTGGTATAACCTTTTGCTTTGGTGAAAAAAGTTCATCTTTTCCCCAAAGTGTTTCAAACTTTTCTATTTGATCTATTTGTTGCTCGAATGGGTATACAATTAAGTCTGACATTTTTAATATTCTTTTTATATTTTCTGTTAATTCACCTTTTTCTAAATCAACATATACTATATCATAGTATTTATCTGCTATTTCCAGTACTCTAATAAAATCTGTTAATGCATTTTCAAATGTTTGTCTATTTTGTGATCTTATTCCATATAATATATCTAGTCTATCTTTTAATATTGGTACTGTATAGCTTTTAACAATCTCTGGTGCAACCTTATTGCTTGTAGCTGCAGTTATTAATGCATCTGTTCCTGATGCTGCATTTAATCCTTCTTGCACTGGCTTACTAAAAAAGCCACTTCTTTTTTTTTCTTTTTTTGTAAAAGCTTTTTGCATTGTGTCAGAACCACATGCCATATCTATTAATAATATTTTTAAATTTCTTTCAATTCCCATCTCTAATGCTGATGCAATTATTGATGCGGTTTGATTTACTTTATCTTTTTCTGGACTCCAAAATGTTACTATTGCCATTTTTATTCCTTCCTTAATTTTTCATTAGTATATCCATTAACTTACCTGGTTTAGATTTTGAGGTTTCAGCAATATATGAAGTAAGTTCAATAAGTTCCGATTTAAACTTTTTAGAAAAGTTTCTTACATTCATTCTTCCTGCCCTTTGATTTTCATATATTACAGTTAAATCTCCATTATCAAATGGAAATTCTCCTACATAGCTTCCCCATTTAATATTATTTTTTCCAAATAAGTAGTTAATATATGTATAATGTGATTGTTCAATTTTATTATTAAATAATATCATATCGACTTGTATATTATTATTAAATCCTTCAAAAGCTTCTACTGCTTTTTCTAAACTATATATATCAAATGTTGTAGTTAAAAATACTTTATCACCTTCTGCAATTGGTATAGTATTTAATGCATCTTTTGAATCTACATTTATTAATATATATCCATATTCTTTTTCTTCTGCTTCTATTACTCCGCCTTCTATTAATTCATTATATGTCATATATCCTACCGCAACATCTGTTTTTTGATATGTAGTTATATATTTTTCTGGCCTATTTTCTGGTAATTCTATTGTAGGAATTAAGTATCTTGATTTTTGCATTTTAGTAAAATCTGCAATTAAGCATTTAGAATTTTCTACTATTTTAGACTCTTGTACTAAAAATGCTAGATATGTTATTAAATCGAGTTTATCCATTCCTCCTACAAACACTACTTTTTTCATTTGTACTCCTTTTATTAATACATAAATCATATACATTTATTCAAGATTGATTTCTTTTAAAATGTATATGATAAATATGTTTTTAATTATTTTTTAGTTGTAGTTGTATTTTTATTGTTAGATGATGTGTTAGTTGTTGTTGTAGTAGTTGTTGTTGGTACTTCTGGTTCTGCTGTCATTTTTTCAATATATTGTTTTCTCTTTTCATCTCTTGCTTTAATTTCTTGTTGTACTGCTGTTCCAACTCTTTCTTTTCCATCTTCTGCATTTGATATTATTTCATTTAAATCAGTTCTTTGTGTTAGTATATTACTATTTTTCATTAAGTTATCTTTTGCTATATTTGATACATTTGGATCAATATTAAGTAATGAGTATACTGAAGAATTTACAGGGTATGTAGCTATTGCTTTTTTCTGTATTCCTGGTTTTGATAAGTTAACTGCATATAATTTAGCACCATTTATTAGATATGACTCAATTATTGCAGAGTTCATTCTTAAGATTTCTTCCTCGTCTACATCTATCCATACTGATTCTGCATCAGTCTTTTTAACGAATTTCTTACTTAATACAACAAAGTCTTGTCCTGTTGGGAATGATATTCTAACATCAATTGTTTCTTCTGCTAATAGTTCTGATGGTAGTGTTATTGTACTATATTCAACTGTTCTTACTGTTGAATTTGGTGATATTGCATCAGTATTTTGTACTAACATATCTGAAGTTATTACAGTACCTTTTGGTATATTAATTGCTGCATATAATTTTGATGTTTTATCTCCTTCTTGATTATTATTATTTTCTACATTAGGTGCTGGGTTTTCAGCAGGTGTTGTTGCTGTATTATTATTTGTATTATTTTCAGTGTTATTTTCTGTATTGTTTGTATTATTATTATCAGCTGGTGTTGCTGTGTTATTTGTTCCACTTACAATATTATTGCTATTTGCTTTTTTTGTTTTTCCTGTTGTTCCAGGAACTCCTGGTATTGGAGGGATAGCTCCATATCCTATTAATTTAAGCATTGATTTTGTTTTTTCAAGCTCTGCTGGTGATATATTTGTTACTATTTTTTCTTTTCCTATATCATTTACTGTAATTTCACTATTTGCTGATATATCTCTATTTGCAACTACTATTTCTTTTAATTTATCTTTTTCTTTTGCCAAATCACTATTTAATTTTGATACTCTAAATAGTAATAATCCAGATACTACAACTGTAACTACTAAACCTATTATTAGTCCAGCTATAAATGAATTCCTACTTCTTCTTTGCATTGGATTAACTGCCATTTTATTACCTCCGATTAGTGTATTTTAACACTTTTTTTATTTTATTTTTAAGATTTCTATATAATATTATATTATGTTTAATAAGTTACTTTTTCAATATTTAATATCCATTGCATTTTTTCT
>QWCE01003955.1_pt1 | contig 15457 bp, 16 predicted proteins | sample 1972531 | NCBI WGS metagenome assembly QWCE01 (sample SAMN09866716, study PRJNA288562) | Human gut metagenome isolate term4_stool, whole genome shotgun sequencing... | reverse complement strand
TCCAGTAGTTCCGGATCCATATTCCAGGTCTCTGGCTCCGAGCCGACAAAGATAGGCTTAGCACCTAGGTAGGTGATCGGGTGCGACGAGGCGCAGAAGGTGAAGCTCTGCACCAGCACCTCGTCTCCGGGACCCACACCGCAGCCGATCAGTGCCAGATGAACCGCTGCCGTACCTGCTGACAGACAGACCACACGCCGATCCAGTGCGACAGAATCGTCTGACTTGCTGTTGACAAACGCCTCCAGATCTTTCTCAAAGGCATTCACATTCGGTCCCATCGGCACCACCCAATTGGTGTCAAAGGCCTCCTTCACATACTTCTGCTCCAGCCCCTCCTCACTCATATGAGCGAGACAGAGGTAGATCATCTCTCTCTCTTCAGTCATATCATCTTATCTACCGTAAGTGTAAGGATGAAAGCTTATATCACATGGTCTCCTACCTCGTAGGGAGATGCTGATCTGCGCTCTCTCCACACTTGTATTGATGGTTTATCTTATTGTTTCTTTACACGATATCGCTGCATAGGATGCCGCGGCATGTCGGGAATGGTGTATTCCAATTCGCCTAGATCCAAAAGAGGTCTCAAGTAAGTGGATTTCACATACTTCTCATTTCTCTTCAGAAGCGCGGCAATCTCTGTTGCCGAGAAGTCTGTAACTTCTCCTACCTCCAAGATTAGTTGACTGATCTCCTGTGGCTCACTTCTCTCCTTAAGAGCCTCTATTTTTTCTTTTAGAGCCTGAGGAATCCTATCAGCAAGGAAACCTCTTACACTGGCTTTACCTACTATACTCTGATCGTTACCTGCCATGGTCTGATCGTTACCTACCATGGTCTGATCGTTACCTACCATGGTCTGATCGTTACCTACCATGGCAGCCAGCTTGTATATTGCGCCTTTACTCTTACCCTCCTGGGTCACATAACCAAGCTCTTTGAGTGTACGTAAGTCATTTGTGGCCTGTCTCACGGATACAGACGCTATCTGCCGGTAGGAGGAATTGTCTATGGCTCCGATTTCTCTCAGAAAGACCAACGCTAATTTTTGGTTATCGCTCAAGTACGTAGCACCGATCGCATCCACCCATACCATATCCTCTGTAGAGAGCAGGTTGTGTAGGAATATAGTCAGCGTACACTTGTTTTTCGCTCTGTCGGACACAAATACAGGCGGGGGAAGCATATTCTGCGTCATTAGACGCTGCATGGTACGGAATCCGGATCCCTTTGTCTCAGCGAGGTTAGTCTCGTGAAAAATTGATGCAATCAGAGCATTACGATTAACTGATCCTGGATCCAATATCGTCTCTACAGGCTTCAGCGAGTAGCCGGCATTGTGTATCTCTATACGATTAGGGTATCGTATGATCTGTATCGGACTGTCTTCGCGATAACTCCTGTGTATGAGTGCATTTACGATAGCTTCGCGAAGCACCAGTTCCGGAAGTGCAGACTCAGTCCTCGCCTGAATATCTCCCGATGACAGATGAAATGCTCTGGGGATATCCGCTATAATAGTGGAGAAGATCCGCTCAACAAGTGAGATGATACCTCCATTAAATTCTGTCTGTTCGTATCGATGCTCAGGATCAGTAATCCACTCAGATGAGGGAGTGTGAAGGTAGTCAACCCGCATCATAGGCATTAGGCGCCTAAGCGCACTCTTCTTACCAAAAACGACGAGTCCGGCTACTGTCAGGAGCTCCCGCTCATTCACAATCTTGATGCAATTGAGTGCTCGTAGCAGTTCTTTATCAGTAAAGCTCAGCTCCTCTGCATGGGGATTGACCTTCGAGCGATAGGATCGGTATTGTCTGAGGGCTTCATCGCTAATGTCCTCGAGGGAAGAATCCTCGACTATAGAGCTGTCAAATCTTTTCTCTCTGCCAAAAAATATCACCAAGTCCTCATCAGTACAGCGCTGATCTGTAGATCCGATACGACGGAATGCACCTCGTGGAAGTCCAGTAGACTGAAAGTAAAGCGGTTTCTGGTCTTCAGGAAGCTCTGCAACGTGTATGGCAATAATCGTTTTGCCCTCAATAGACTCTACTTTGATCTGGGGTCTGATACGCAGATTGAAGTCTGTGGCACATCTGGAAGCAATGTCTTTCTGTGTTTTGTCAGGATCCTCCACACCTACTAACGAATAACCTTTACTTGAGGTTGCCTCCGCTACTCCCAATAGTATTGTACCACCACCAAGCCGAGGCTCGTTAGAGAATGCACAGATCGTCTCCATGACAGATCGACCCACTTCAGATCCACGCTTTACCTCAAGAGACTCATTCTCATCAAGACTCCCAAGTTCGTCCAACAACTGCCCTATGTGGATAATCTGTGCCATTCAAACAACTATCATTCGTTAGACAAATATACCATTTCTCTTGTCACACAGATCAGCCCCCGGAAGTCACTCTGCAAAGCGGGCGCATCAGCAAGGCCGCCCCACATATCAGCTGCAAAGATACCACCCCCGCACGCCCCGATTGTCTCCTATCTGCACTTCGGGGTAAATCCTGCACTATAAATGACAGATATAACGCCATCGCTAGAAACGAATGGCTTATAGCCAAACTAGAACACTTCGATCACTCTAGATTTTTCTCAATCCACGAGGATACTGCGATCTAAATAGAAGAACCTAAAAACAACCCTAAGAAGCGCTACTAGAAAACACATCCTCTAAAATTGACTCTTGTTTAGAACAGCCTCGAATCGTACATTTTTAAGCTCCTGTGCCAATTTCATGTCGTATCTGCTATCCACCTTGGGCTTTAGTTCATGATTGTATCTAAATACAAGATCCATCAATCCTGCCGTCTCTAAATTGGCTAATTTATTAGGACTTTGCAATAGATCATTTGTAACCTTAGATGCGACCTCTTTGTGTAGATCCGAAGACATTCTGTTATACAGATCTCGAAGGTTATTCTTACTTCTTTCTGTAGGCTTAATTAGATAGGTGCATTCATCGAAGTCCTCTGACTTATCATACTGTCCTGTACTTGATATTCTATGGCAGGGGTGGACTTTGATAGAAAAAATATCCGACCCCTGTGTAGAGTCAAAATCGGACTCCAAGGCACTTGTATTCAGAGTGTATGAAAGGTCATTGAAATAAATGTTCAGCAAAAAAGAGCACCCAAAGCTTGAACTAAAATATCTTGATTCCCCTGAACGTCATTCACTTCTTTATCCTTACTGTTTCCCCAGTTTATTAACTCACAGGATGAATAGTAATGCAAATCATCTCGTTTATCTATAATGGAGTTGCAGACAGCACTTTTCCCAACTCCATGGATTCCTCCGACAAAACTATTCTATTCATAAGCTTATTCTAAACCACTGTTTTCGATAAAAAGATATTGGCATATAGGATGAGATCACTTGAGTTTTAAAAATTCAAAACTGCAGTCCTCTATATATCGGAAAGACTGCGGAGCGACAAATGTTTCGTTATGAATCCTGGGATCAATTGGTTTTTCGTACAAGCGTGGTTCTGTAATTTGCAGGGCAAAGCCAGTTTTCTTACCTTCAAAATACTGATCAAAGCGTTTTTTTGAAAGACCAGAAACTTTAGAGGTTTTACGCCAAATCTCTTGAGGAGAGTCTTCAATAATCTGTTCAATCCGAAACTCGCCGACAATTTTTCCAATGGGCATTGTAGCGTAGACCACGACTTTAGAAATATCAGTCATTTTAAAAATAGACCTCCTGTATTCAAAGAGCTTCTCCCCTTCAAAAATGTCCTTAACAAACTCAGGCTTGATTGACAATAATATATTCATCAACATTTCCTAATCTAAGTATTTCCTCAAATTGGCTATCTGTAAGCTCTATGAAGCCAGCATAAGCATCCCGACAAATTCCAACCTTCTCGATAAGATCTTTTCGAATGACCCTTGTTGTCAAAGCCGCATTGTAGGTCATTTTTATTACTACCAGATTCTGCTTGTTGAATAGTTTAGCAAGATCCTTTTCATCAAAGATGCTATAAGCATTTGCATAGGCAATATATTCCTCTACAGAGGAAAAATCATTGCGTGTTTTTACCTCTTCTACACGGCAAATAGATGTTACTACACTTCGATACTCTGCATTACCCTTTCCGTCTGATGTTCGATATATAGCTAATAAATCCCCGGGCTTCAGATTGTCAAGACCTTTCATATAGGATACATAGATTTTATGTATGCTATTTGTATGAGAAACATCCTTAATTAACTCGTACCTCTCTTTTCTCTCGTTGTGAAGAATTGAGTCAGGGAACATACGTGTATGAAATTCTGGACGTATCGCTAGAGAGTATTTTTTGTTACCACGTATCGGAATCATTGGATAGTCTTTCAATAGATCACCAGTAGTGTCGACTAGGCTTTTCACCAATACTAATTCGTCTCCTTTCTGTCCTCTTTGTATAAACCCGTATTTCTTAAGCATCTTAATGAGGGCTTCATACTTTGGGAATATTGTAAGATAGATTTCCTCTACTCGCTCTGTAACAGCAGCGTCGGTAATCCTTTTAATAAATCGTTCCCCAAGCTTAGTATTATGTGCATCAACTTTGAACGTCCCCACCTTGAGACGTTTAGCCGAAGGAAGTATAGGAAAAACGTCTTCTACAATGCCTTCTTCAATCTTAGTGTAGAGAAATGCCTGAATATAGCCTTCCTCATCCATTAAAATAAAAGCGGCCTCCGATTTTTCAGCTTTCCGATTAAACCAGTCAGAAAAGCCTTTATAGTCTTCTTTGAGACTTTCGAAAAAAGGGTCGTTTAGATTGATTGATGAAAAGGAGACAAGATTAAGTCCATCCTTATTGGTTTGTTCATTCATAATTATTCTATCGTGTCATAATGTTCAACGTATGCTCTACACAAAATTACTATTTTAATTTGACAACGTCACTCATCTCTTTCCTCAATTCCGCATGAAACCCGAGGCGGGGGGAAAAGTGGCGTCAGGACACTTTTTTGAGGACCTATGGCGGTCAGGTTAGCTCATAACTTTGATTCTTGGTCTAGAAACCGGGTGTTTTGTGTGAAAAATGAGGCTGTGTATGCGCTTTTACCCTTGTTTTTCACCCCTTTAGGGCGCTTAGGGTACGGGGTGGCGGGAGTAGATCGTTGCCGTACTGCTCCTTGAGGTGAAAACGTCTTTCTTCAGTCTCGTACTTTTCGTCTTCCGGCGGTGGATTCATTGGCCAGGCTCCTGTAGTAATCCGTGTTGGCGGCTCTGATAAACACCCGACTTGCGTGCTTGGAGACCTCCTCAAGGATCTCATTTGTGTAGCTGCCGCAGTCTATGACGGCATATCGCACCCTCAGACCATGCTCCCCAAGCAACACTAAAGCACGCTTGAGCGTGTCTGCCTGTCGGTAAGTGGGCGGGGCATTTCCATCCCTATACTCGACGTAGAAGGGGTGTCCGTTGACAAAAGCCACACCGGGGAAGTAGCCCCGGCACTCCATATAGGTGTACTTAGCATCCTGCTTCTCTGTCTTTATCAGCACGTTATCGTAGTCAAAGTCTACCCATTCTCCGTCTTTCCTCAAGTCAAAGCACTGCAACACGGACTGCATCAGCAGGTTATTGAGTTTTCTGTTGATATTGAAGCTGTAGGATATTTGGGAGGCGGGGTGAGAGAAGTCACTATTCTCCGTAGCCAGCTCATCGAGGTACCTCAGAGTAGTATCCGAAGAGGGAATCCATGACTTGCTCGGGATCTGGCGGATCTCGGTGCGACATCTATTCACGTCCTCAATGCAGGATCCCCCGCAGAGAACGCTGTACATAAGTGCCCCTGGATGTCCGAGTGGCGATAAACAACCCCCTGACGCTCGCGAGCCCCGAGGACGCCGTCAAGCGACTTTGCGATGGACGCAAAGAGCGGATCTGAGAAGAAGAAATTCAGTCCCCCAAACGATTGTATGGGATATCCACTTTTTACTCGTACATTTGCAATGTAATCCATAAGTGTATCAGTGTTTTATGGTATATAAAGATACACAAATTACACCTAAGGGGCAAGGAATTCGGCGGAATTCTTTGCCCCTTTTTCACCCCTCATCGTTTTCTTACGGAATTAAGGCCTGACGCCACTTTTTTCCCCGCCTCGGGTTTTATGCGGAATTGAGGAGCCATAAGAAAGTGGTGTGCTTACAAATTTCTAAAAGACTTGCTTGGGTATGAGGTTAGACTTTGATCAGCCTATCACACTTGGAGAAGGTAAGTCCGGCCTTATAGTCGAGGTATCTTGTAATGTCGGTTTCACCCCTAAGCCATTCGTAGTAGCAGCAGATCCCCTTTGCTCCTCCCTCGTGAGAGAACGGATATCCGCCACCGAAGCGAGCGTTCATCTCGAGCACGTAGTACTCACCATTCTTCTCCATGATATCGCAGTCTAAGTTACCGATATGACGAAGGTGCTCTGAGATGGTTCGACCAATCTTCTCAAACCTCGAGTCAATAACAGTCGTTGCCTTGTCTGTTTCCCCGGCTCGCATAGAGAGTTTTTTACGGACGAATGTACCTACATAGTTACCCTCCAAGTCATTCAAGACATCCATACCGTACTCTTGACCAGGAAGGAACTCCTGATAAAGAAGAGCCTCATCGGGATGGCTACTGCTTGCAGTACTTAGGATGGATCGCTCGAGACGTAAGCGAGCAAGTTTCTCAACCAGTGATAGCTCATCAAGCGACTTAGGCATCTCGATGTCAATGGATGCACTTCCAAAGCGTGGCTTGACAACTATTGGCAGATCTATCTCTCCCCTACCTCTTGCAGCATCAAAGTCCTCTCGTCTCACATATGTTTGTGGGGTGCGGAGACCTATATCTGCCAAGAAGTTAGCTGTCTTAAGCTTATCAAAAGTGAGTTCTATCACTCGCTCGTCAGAGACTATCAACTTGGCTCCGTGAGCCTCCAGTTCTTCCCTGTGGGCGGCAAGGATAGGCAACTCCAGGTCATTCAGAGAGATTATGCCATCAATATGGTTGTCATAGACAGCCTCGCAGAGTTTAGTGATATATGTAGCATCGTATATGGATGGCACGATGATTGGCACATCGCACTCTGCCATTCCGGGAGCAGTCATCTGCATATCCGCTCCGAAGATTTTATCCTCAGGCTGCAGTACCTCTCTCAGATAATTAAGGAGGTAGTTCCTCCTACCTACGCATGTAAATAGAATATTCATTTTAAAGCATTGAAAATACCACCTGTAAGCCAGAATAAGTTGATGTCATTCTCCCAATTATGCTCCTCAATAAGCGACTTCATTCCCCAAAGAGCTTTTCCGGAGTAAGTTGTGTCAAAAATGATCCCGGTAGACTTCGTGATTTTATCCAGCCATTGTTTCACTTTAGGGGTCACGCCTTCATACCCTCCGCACAGAAAACTATCCGTGATGTGAACATAATGTGCAAGAGATCCAGAAAGTCCTGCATTAGTCGCGAGCATCTCTGTGAACTCAGTTGTAACACTAATGGCTCTCTCTCTCGACCTAGCAACAGAGATCCCTATCACATCTGTATTGTTCAATCCATGTTTCGACAGGCCAACGATAATACCTGCTTGGGTCGACCCTGTACCACAGGGAAGAAAGATTCTATTGGGTATTATACCCATCTCTTTCATCTTGACTACTAGCTCATCTACAGCCTTTACGTACGCGATCCCTCCTGGCAGATCATGCCCACCGCCTGTCACATAGTAGGGTCTATAACCTTTATGTCTAAATGTCTCCATAGCCATATCCATTGCAGAGGAGATGTGATCCACTGTGACAAATTCATAAGTTGCATTTGTCATACGCACTATAGCCGCGTTCCCACCCTCCTCCATAAATCTATCTCTAGACCCATGGTAGACTATATGACATTTCCAGTTATTTCTTGCGGCCAAGAGAGCTATAGCTCTACAATGGTTAGACTGGATCCCCCCAGTCGTTACCATCGCATTGTAACCTCCTCTTCTTAGGACTGTCTCGTACTCAAGCGCCTTGCGAGCTTTGTTGCCCCCGTATAGGAACGGGAACAAATCATCTCTGACCACAAAAACACTATATGGAATACTGATTTTCTCAATGATCATATGGATTGCGTTATTGATTGACCAGAAGTGGATAACTTCTCGAATAGCTGCACATTGAAATCCTCCTTAAGCATCCCAAAGTAGAGTCTGTTTTTATACCTTCCCTCTTTGAAAACCTCATCTCTAAGTAGTCCCTCCTGCTTGAATCCTATCTTTTGCTGTAGTTGAGAGGATGCCAAATTGTCTTCATCAGCATATCCATAGATTTTGTGAAGGCCCCACTCACTAAGTCCATAGTGGCAAGTCAAAAGGAGCATCAAAGTCCCAAATCCGCATCCTATAGACTCTGGATCCACAAAGATATAGACCTCGGCCAACTTTAGTCTCTCATTCAAGTTAGTCAGCCCGCTCATAGCTATGCAGGAGCCATTCTCAACGAGAGAGAAGTCCACTCTGCGTTCATTCGACTCATTTCTATGAAACCACTCCACTGTATTTCGATAGGTAATTGGAGGAGTATATCCCATAGATCTATAAATCTTTTCAGAGTTCATCCACTCGACCCTGACCTCTAGATCGTCTTCCTGTAGTTTTCTAAAGACTGTATCCCCCATTTCGCTCTACGTCTAAAGGTTTACCCACTGCTCCAGGAATAATTGCAACATCCTCTCTTTTGAATATTTTCAAGATGGTTTTAGCTGCTATCTTAAGATCCATTGAGAATGAAATCTTCTCTACATACACTACATCCATCTCAAGTCGCTCGTCCCACTTGAGATTATTGCGTCCGGATACCTGTGACAATCCGGTTATACCTGGACGCACATCATGACGGCGATGCTCACGTTCAGTATAGTATGGAAGGTACCTAACCAAAAGTGGTCGTGGACCGATAAAGGACATATCGCCCTTTAGCACATTCCAGAGCTGAGGCAGCTCATCTATCGAGGTGCTTCGCACGAAGCGACCGGCTCGAGTGATCCGCTCAGCATCAGGGAGCAGATACCCCTCTGCATCCCGCTCGTCGGTCATGCTCTTAAACTTGTAGAGCTTGAAGATCTTCTCGTCCTTGCCCGGGCGCTCCTGGGTGAAGAATGCCCCCGCCCCCTTATTAGCGAAGTGAAGCCAGATCGTCACCACCAGCAGCAGTGGCGACAGCAGGATCAGCAGCAAGAGCGCAAAGACAAAGTCCAGCACCCGTTTGATGTGTGTTTGATACATACCCAAATACGGTAGCTATTTAATATGCACAAAACTTTTGATGTATTTCCTCTTTCCCGATGGCTCTAAAGGAATGTCTTTTACAATGTTAATGTCCACGGACACGCCACTTCCCATAACATCTTTTATGCTCTTCGTTAGAGAGAGTCTTTCTCTCTTGCTAAAGTCTTTTCCCTCCTCAAGGGATAAGATCATTATGCAATGATCTTTCTTGACCTGTGTAAATTGAAACTCTTTAATGCCTTCAAAGAACCACATCATATTAGTTATAGTGTGTGCTGATATGAGATTTCCATCTTCAGAAACAAGCAAGTCTACGACTCTTCCTGAAATTCGATCTAAAACCCTTCTCCCATCTTTTATTGAGTACACTCCTACATCTCCTGTATCATATCTAATCATAGGGCAAGCATAGTTGTAGAGATCGGTGATCACAATACGGGCTTCTTCTCCTGGCTCTGCAGGTATGTCAGATTCTAGCTTTAGGAACTCAAACACGTAGCTTGCTTCATTGAGAATAAAGTAATCCTCACCCGTTACCGGCTGCTGGGCTAAAATTCCATTCTCCTGATTTGAGTATCTAGATATAACAGGACAACAAAACATAGCCTGTAGCTTATGCTTCACAGGAATGGGTAACTCTTCTGCTCCAGAGAATATCGATTTTACGCGCCAGTCAGATGCGTTGATGTGGGTGTCACTCTCCTTCAGTAAGCCAGTGAGAGAAGAGGCATAGGATAGAATAACCTTTTTTCTACGATCTTTTTGCATAATCTCTTGGAGAGCCTGCAGTCCGTTACCACCTAGGACACTTGAGTCAAACATCACTAGATTTTGGCTAAAGCACTGCAATCGGCTCTTCTTATTTCGCTTATTCCATATCCTAAAGTAATAAAGTCTATCCCCTGGATAGTATCCGCCTATTCTATAGTAGTATAGTAAGTCCGCTTTATTTCGCAGAACCTTACTGGAGTCTTGATAAGATCTAAATGGGGTTCCTGTAGACCCACTGGTTGCCATAACGTGCAGCTTTTGTTTTGCAGCAATATACTCATCAGAGAAAAAAGCATCGTGGTGATCCATAATGTCCCGTTTCTTAACAACAGGGAAGTCTGCTAAAAAACTATCTCTATATGACTTATATCTAGGACAATGAAGTGTCGCATACGAGAGTAGCAAGCTCAGCCGTTCTTTTTGCTTTTCTCGTTGGTAGACAAGATCACTGTGGCAACGAGTTATATCCTTTATATTGTCTTCGATTTGTCCACCTTTTAGAACATCGATTAGTTTAAATATGTAATAACGGAAGTTTTTCATCTTTACGGTGCTTCTTTTAATTAGAAAGATCTAGTATAGCGAGTTGTACATCTCCAGCGCGGCGCGCCAGACATCCTCCTGCCGGTAGCGGGAGGCGTTCAGAGGGCTGAGAAGTGAGACATAATCGTATCATACGCCACTTTATGAGTGTAGTGATCCAGCATATAGCGGTGTCCAGACGCACCCCACATTGGCAACTGGTCCCTATGAGAGATAAATAGGTCAACTGCCTTGGAAAATGAATCGGTACTATCAGCGGGACACCACTTACCAAAGCCATTTTTCTCGATGATCTGACCAATATCACTAACTCGATCCGTCACAGCGAGGATAGGAAGTCCTATTCCCTGATAGCCAAGAAGGCGCGATGGGAAGTTTGGAAAGGTGAACCGACCATCCAAGGAGATCAGCCCGACATCACACGCCGTTAACAAGTGATTGTACTTCTCTGCCGGAAGGTGTGGCATCAGAGTAGCATTGGACAGATTATGCTCGAGGATATAACGTTCCACCAAACCATATTCCGTTCCCTTGCCGATGATCACAAAGTGAGCCTCCTTCCCTTGGCACGCACGTATGCAGTCCAAGAGGTGAGGTATGCCTTGGGGCTTGCCGAGATTACCGCCGTAGACAAAGAGCACTTTATCAATCGGCAGTCCCAATTGACTCCTTATCTCCTGACTATCCTGGGATTCCTTTAGTGTAGTGGGGAAAGAGGTATTTGGGCAAATCTCTATGCGAGAAGGAGGCAAAGAGGGATAGTGTGCTCTCACGTACTCCACATTGGCGGGTGACATACAGCCGATGTAGTCAGAAGCCTGCATCGTGGCCAGCTCAAGCTTCTTGAAGAATCGATGTGTTACGCCACCGGGAGACATCATCCCTAGATCGACAGCGTTCTGAGGGAAAATGTCTTTCAGCATCATATAGCTGATTGATCCACTATGTCTCCTCTTGCACCAGTTAATCAGGTGGCTGAAGATGGGGGGAGGCGTCGGATAGAGGATCAGATCAAAGTGACACTCCCTCCAATACTTAGCTATGGCACGCCGGAAGAGATACTCTAGAGTAATGTAGGAGAGCCCTTTCTCGACTTTTGAAGTTCCAAAAATATTAAACGATCTCACAAAGAGATGCTCATACGACTCTCCTTGCCGCAAGTAGGTTCGTTGCCCATTCTTACGCTCAATGGGAGAGACCGCACAGACTTTATGCCCCTTCTCGATAAAGAAGCGCAAGAGTCCGCCATAGAGCGAGCTCCGATCCTCAATATCAATACGGGTTATGGAGAAGAATAAGATATTCACGGCTTAAAACTTGCGCCAGACCATTCGATCCACTATGCCGGTATAACTCTGGATGATTTTTACCACCTTATCCGACACATTCTCATCCACATAGGTAGGCACAGGGATCCCCTGGTGACCATTCCGATTCATCTCCACGGCCACATCTACCGCCTGTAGTAGGCTTTTTGTATCTATGCCGGCAATGATGAAGCACCCCTTGTCAAGCGCCTCTGGCCGCTCCGTCGAGGTGCGTATGCAGATGGCGGGGAAGGGGTGACCCACACTGAGGAAAAAGGAACTCTCCTCCGGGAGTGTACCGCTATCTGACACTACTGCAAAAGCATTCATCTGAAGGCAGTTATAGTCATGGAAGCCCAGTGGCTCATGTGCTATGACGCGAGCATCGAGCTGGAAGCCGGATGCCTCCAGCCTCTTCCGTGAGCGGGGGTGGCAGGAGTAGAGGATGGGCATATCGTACCTCTCTGCCATTTTATTGATAGCGGAGAAGAGACTAAAGAAATTCTTCTCACTATCGATATTCTCCTCTCGATGTGCACTCAGGAGGATATACCTACCTTTTTCAAGTCCAAGCCGCTGATGTACGTCCGAGCTTTCTATCTCTGACAGATTGGCACGAAGTACCTCAGCCATCGGAGACCCGGTGACGTAGGTACGCTCCTTAGGGAGACCACAGTCATGTAGATAGGTTCTCGCCTGTTCACTGTAAGCCATATTGACATCAGAGATAATGTCTACGATGCGTCGATTTGTCTCCTCAGGCAGATTCTCGTCCTTACACCTATTCCCCGCCTCCATATGGAAGATAGGTATGTGCAGTCGCTTAGCCGGTATGACGCTCAGGCAGCTATTGGTGTCTCCCAGCACTAAGACAGCATCCGGCTTAGTAGCTGACATCAATTTGTATGAGGCATCAATAATATTACCGATGGTTGACCCCAGGTCATCTCCCACAGCCTCCATATAGACCTCAGGCTCAGCAAGGTTGAGATCGCGGAAAAAGATTCCATTGAGATTGTAGTCGTAATTCTGCCCGGTGTGGGCCAGAAGCACGTCAAAGTAGGTCCTACACTTAGTGATCACCGCAGAGAGGCGGATGATCTCGGGGCGTGTACCTACAATGATAAGCAACTTGAGCTTCCCATTATTCTTGAAGCGAGTGTCTGAATAGTCCTTTTTCATAGTCTCAGTTAATTCTTGGGTTCTACCGGCTCTGCAAAGGTATCAGGTAAGTCAGGATTAAATAATTCATTAGCCCACATCACAGTCACGAGATCCTCCGTCTCTGAGAGATTGATGATATTGTGGGTATATCCGGGAAGCATATAGACCGACTGAATCTTATCCCCGGATACCTCGTACTCGATCAGTTCATCCGTGCCAATCTTACGCTCTTGTATCAGAGCATGCCCTTTCACGACGATGAAGAGCTCCCACTTAGAGTGGTGCCAGTGCTCCCCTTTAGTGATCCCGGGCTTACTGATGTTTATGCTCACCTGACCTGCGGTAGGAGTGCGAAGGAGCTCGGTAAAGCTTCCTCGCTGATCCGTATTCATACTCAGGTCGTAGATCGCTTTCTCCCTCGGGAGGTAGCTTAGGTACGTACTGAAGAGCTTCTTCGCAAAGGACCCCTCAGGGATGCTCGGGATCATGAGTGTCTTGGGCATATTGCGGAAATGCTCCAGCAGATCCACTACCTCACCCAGAGTGGCACGATAGGTGATGGGGCAGTAGCAGTAGCACCCTTTAGGAGAAGCAACGGGAGTCAAGCCATCGTAATCGCAGCGGTGAGGTCTCCCCTGCATCGCCTCGATCATCTCTGAGACTAAGTCATCAATGTAGAGCAACTCAAGCTCAGTGGTGGGATCGTTGACCTGAATGGGCAAGTCCTGCGCCATATTGTGACAGAATGTAGCTATCACGGAATTGTAATTGGGGCGACACCACTTCCCAAAGAGGTTAGGAAATCGATAAACGAGCACCTCAGAGCCGGTCTCTCTGCCGTAGTCAAAGAATAGCTCCTCGCCAGCCTTCTTGGATCGCCCATAGTCACTCTCTGCATAGCGTCCCATGAGGGTAGCTTGTATAGAGCTGCTAAGCATCACTGGGCTGTGATTATTATGCTTCCTCAGGGTATCCAAGAGTGTAGAGGCGAAACCGAAGTTTCCCTCCATAAATTCCCGCTCGTCCTTAGGGCGATTGACCCCAGCGAGATTAAAGACAAAGTCTGCGTTGGAGCAGTACCTATCCAGCTCTTCAAGGGTTGAGTCTATATCATACTCATAGACCTGCTCCACAGATAGACCACCATAGTGGCGAGCCTTACCATCCCGTATATTCTTCAGCTCTTCACAGAGATTTCTCCCCACAAAGCCCTTGGCTCCTGTTACTAGTACCTTCATTTCCTCAGAGAGATTATTCACTTACGATCTCAGTACTCCTGGCAGCTCCCTCTAGACCGAGGTCCACTCTGACGAAGCGGAGTTCCTTGAGCAACTCCTTCATCTCCTCGACAGATAGCCTCTCAGTGTTGTGCGAGTGATAGTCATCTATCCTTGAGATATCCTGATCTCCCTCGGTGAAGTACTTATCGTAGTTTAGATCCCTTGTGTCACTCGGTATCCGGTAGTAGTTACCCATATCGATGGCTCTTGCCATCTCCTCATGAGTCACGAGAGTCTCATAGAGTTTCTCCCCGTGGCGAGTACCGATGATCTTGATATCAGTCTCCTTGTAGGAGCCGTCAATGGTCCCATAGAGTTCTATCAGAGCCTGAGCAAGCACCTCAAGGGTGGCCGCTGGAGCTTTTTGGACGAAGAGATCCCCATTAGATGCATGCTGGAAGGCGAAGACCACAAGATCCACTGCATTATCCAGCGTCATCATAAAGCGGGTCATATTGGGATCCGTGATAGTGATCGGTTTGCCGTGCTTGATCTGATCTACCCAGAGAGGGATCACCGACCCACGGCTCCCCATGACGTTACCATATCTGGTACAGCAGATGGTGGTGGCAGCATCTGCCCCAAGGGATCGTCCCTTAGCGATAGCCACCTTCTCGTCCAGAGCCTTCGTCATACCCATCGCATTGATAGGGTAGGCAGCCTTATCTGTAGAGAGTACGACCACACTCTTTACCCCATGAGCCACAGCGGACTCAATGACATTATGAGTGCCGAAGATATTAGTCTTGACCGCCTCCATAGGGAAAAATTCGCAGCTGGGCACTTCCTTAAGTGCCGCAGCATTGAAGACGTAGTCCACCCCGGTCATTGCTTGGTCGACGGACTCACGCTCGCGAACGTCTCCGATGTAATACTTGATCTTATTGGTCTGATAGCGATGACGCATATCATCCTGCTTCTTCTCATCTCTTGAGAAGATACGGATCTCCTTGATGTCTGTGTCTAGAAAGCGTCTGAGGACAGCGCTTCCAAATGATCCTGTTCCTCCTGTGATCAGGAGAGTTTTGCCACTAAAAACGCTCATTGTATGGTATGATAGATATAATAGATGTCAGCCTGTAAAGTTAGGGATAAATTCGTAACGTCTTGGTCAGCTCAAG
>QWCE01006260.1_pt1 | contig 15495 bp, 13 predicted proteins | sample 1972531 | NCBI WGS metagenome assembly QWCE01 (sample SAMN09866716, study PRJNA288562) | Human gut metagenome isolate term4_stool, whole genome shotgun sequencing... | reverse complement strand
TATCATACAACACACAAGGACACAAGCACAAAACGAGCAGTTGCCTGTACAACATTTCGACAAAATTCGACATCATTGTCCGATAATTGCAAAAAGTTTTTTGGCTTTCATCCCACGGTTAAAACCGTGGGCTTTCCCGCCCGACTTTTGTAAAGAATTGAGCCAGATCACGTACGATTTCATCCATGTGAGCGGAATCATCCTTAGACCAAGTGCGGACAAGACCTAAAAAAGCGAGACTGTGATAGCGAAGGAGAAGCTTTCTTTGTGATGATGTCAGGCTGTCTGAAACAAGAGAGGAAGAAGCAGATTCGTTAGTCAGCTGATCGAAAAAAGAATAAAATTGTTCAAGTAAAAGTGGCTCAAGCTCACTTTGATAGCTGGAAGGAATGGTGCGCTGAATCAGTGGGCGGGCATTAAGCGCAACGCTTAACAGGTAGCGAATTTTATATTCAAGCGTTGGTTGGGCAAGACAATTTTCCAAAAGCTCCTTAGAACCTTGCTCCATCATGTAGCAGATAAGATCTGGAATATCCTGAAAATGATAGTAAAATGTTTGGCGTGTGATGCCGCACTCTTCAACGATATCCTTAACTGTAAGTTTTTTAGTACGCTTTTTTGTTAAAAGTTCGGATGCAGAACGGCAAATCGCCGCTTTCATATCGATTGGCATAATGACCTCCTTGTTAAGTGGTGGTTTAATATAATGAGCAAATTTATAGTATTTTCTTTCTGTTTCTGCTATTATAAGGGAGAAAAGAGGACGTTTGCAAGAAGAAAAATAATTTGGTTTAATATATATGTTCATAAAAAGATTGATTTTTTAAACATATACGGATATACTATTTTTAAGGGAAAGGAGGCCGCAAATGGAGATTGAAAGTGAAAAGAAAGATAAGGATATAAAGGAAACGCAAAATGAGAAGGAAATCGAGCGCCTTAACCGCAAATTAAAGCGAGTGATGGAAGAATATGCGAAGTGTGCAAAAGAAAGAGATGAACTAAGGGCAGCGATTAATGTTGCAAAAAGAAAGAAGGGAAGACCAGGACTAAGTACAGAGAAGAAGGCACAAATTTGCACACTTTATCAGCAGGGAAATTCCATGCGCCAGACTGCGCAAAAGGCAGGAGTGTCGCTTGGTACAGTAAGCAATGTTATAGATGAGGCAAAAAAGTCTTCAAGAATTGTCTATGTATATATTGATCGTAAAAAACCAGCAACATTGTTGGACATTTATCCAGCAATAAACAGACTGGAAATCTGGAACTTCACAGATGATCTGATTAGTCGGGCGTTTGGCAGCCGCGAAAAACCTTCGTGGCAAGAATATGAGCAATTTTTAGAGGATCGTTGTATGCCGAGAACACGATACGGAATAAAAAAGGAACTGGAACATATGGGGCTAGATAGCTACGATCCATTTCAGATTGTGGAGATAACAAAGGGGCGCGTATATGGCGACGGGCAATGGTTAGCGCGAATGGATCAAAAAGGAATAGATCAAATTGGCTGCATTCTGAAAAAAACGTCTAAAAAAACAAAAGAAGAACAGGCGAAAGCACTTCTGGAGTTTATTGATTTGTGGAAGGAGGAACAAGAATGACAAGCAGTGCAAGAATTACATCCTCCAAAGGAAATCAGAATAAATGGTGTAAAAATGGAAAATGGTATAAAGTGGATGGTTTAGGATATGAAGCATTGTCGGAAGTTGTGGTATCACATTTATTAAGAAAATCAACAATAACTTCATTTGTTTTATATGAATATGAGCAAGTGGAAATTGACAAAAAAAGCTATCATGCATGTGTATCAAAGGATTTTATGCAGAATGATGATGACAAAGTGATTTCTGTCGAACGCCTATTTCAAGCAAAATTTGGACAAAGCGCAGCAAAAAAAATAATAAAATATTCAGATGTGATTGATCAGATGAAATATGTAAACGAGATCGTGCAATCCATTACAGGTTTAACAGATTTTGGTGGATATATCAAGGAACTTATTACAGCGGATGCTTTATTTTTAAATGAGGACAGGCATTTTCACAATATAGCAGTTGTGCAGAAAAAAGACGGCACATATAGAAAATGCCCAATCTTTGACAATGGTGCAGCACTTTTGTCAGATGTAGTAGGAGATTATCCGTATACCCTTTCGATCGACCAATGTATAGAAAAAATTTGCGCCAAACCGTTTGTACAGGACTTTGATGAACAATTAGATGCGTGTGAAATTGCATTTCCAGAAAAAAACGTATCATTTCATTTTTCAAAGAAGGATATAGAGAATGAAATAGATCAGTTTAAAGGAATTTATAATGAAGAAACACTGACGCGTGCAAAAGAACTTTTATATAGACAAATGAGAAAATACGAGTATTTGTTTTGAATCCCAGACCAGTTTTGTTACAGTTCACTGGACACCCATTCGCAAAACCGCACGTTCCGTGCGTCGTTGCTAACTGCAAACAAGTTTGCACGCAACTTTGTTTTACTCATGAACGGGCGTCCACTTCGTCCTGCTGATCTGACAAATTTCTATGCAAGCATGAAATTTGTCCAGATCTAGCAGGACGCATGAACTGTAACTTTCAAACTAAACAAAAACTGAAATTGTTAAAAAGTGATTGCATTTTTGAAACAAACGTGTTATATTACAAATAGCGCGTTTTATTGCGCATGCCTATCCACATCTAATGATGAGGATTAAGCCCATACGGACAGGCGGGGCAGCTGCCGATTGCGGTTTTTAAACCGCGTTATTGATTGAGTTAGAAGCTCAAATTTTATAAGTTGACGGGACATGGCACAGTAGTGTGCTCATCCGGTCGAAACATCACTTGTGAAACGGTCAATAATAATCGGATGCACATCTGGGCAAAAGCATGCGTGCGAAAAAACGATACATAGGACTTTACGGAACAGGTGATGCAGCCTGTTCCTTTTTTTATAAAAGAAACAGGTCATCAAATTGAGAGGACTGTAGGCAAATGGAAAAAGGACAAATGCGTGCGCCAGTTTATGAGGCGCTTGAAAAGCTAAAGAAACGAAGAGTGGTTCCGTTTGATGTGCCAGGACATAAGAGAGGACGTGGAAACCCGGAATTAGTCGAGCTTCTTGGTGAAAAATGCGTCAGTCTTGATGTCAATTCCATGAAGCCGCTTGATAATCTGTGTCATCCGGTTTCAGTAATTAAGGAGGCAGAAGAGTTAGCGGCAGAGGCATTTCGTGCCGATCATGCATTTTTTATGGTTGGAGGAACAACGTCCTCTGTTCAGGGTATGGTGCTTTCTGTCTGCAAGGCAGGAGATGAAATCATTTTGCCGAGAAATGTTCATAAGAGTGTAATAAATGCACTTGTGCTTTGCGGTGCAATTCCAGTATATGTAAATCCGGAGATGGATAATCGTCTGGGAATCTCGCTTGGTATGCAGGTAAGCGAGGTAGAAAAGGCGATTCTTGAACATCCAAAGGCAGTAGCTGTCCTTGTCAATAATCCGACATACTATGGAATTTGTTCAGATCTTCGTTCCATTGTAAAGGTGGCACATGCACATGACATGAAGGTGCTTGTAGATGAGGCGCATGGAACGCATCTTTATTTTGGAGAAAATCTTCCAGTCTGCGCGATGGATGCAGGAGCAGATATGGCCTCAGTCTCCATGCACAAATCAGGCGGAAGCCTGACGCAAAGCTCCATCCTTTTAACGGGAAAGAACGTAAATTGGGAGTATGTCAGTCAGATCATTAACCTGACACAGACAACAAGTGCATCATATCTGTTGATGTCAAGCCTTGACATTTCCAGAAGAAATCTGGCACTTCGCGGAAAAGAATCCTTCGCAAAGGTCGCAAAAATGGCAGAGTATGCCCGTGATGAAATCAATGCGATTGGCGGCTATTATGCCTACGGCAAGGATTTAATCAATGGAGGAAGCGTTTATGATTTTGATGTCACAAAGCTTTCTGTTTACACAAGAGATATTGGTCTTGCGGGAATCGAAGTCTATGATTTGCTTCGTGATGAGTATGATATTCAGATTGAGCTTGGTGATATAGCAAATATTTTAGCTTATATTTCTATCGGAGACCGCATTCAGGATATAGAGCGTCTTGTTGGTGCACTTGCCGATATAAAGCGTTTATATTCAAAGGACCCGGCTAGTATGTTAAATACAGAGTACATTAATCCGAAGGTACTTGTATCACCGCAGACAGCATTTTATTCAGAAAAGACACGCCTTCCAATTAGAGAGACATCTGGCCGCATTTGTGCCGAATTTGTCATGTGTTATCCGCCGGGAATCCCGATTTTGGCACCAGGCGAGCTTATTACAGACGAAATTATTGAATATGTACTTTATGCAAAGGAAAAGGGCTGTTCTATGCAGGGAACGGAAGATCCAGCAGTAGAGTATTTAAATGTATTATAAGGCTGCAGAATAAAATGTGGCAGCTGAAAGGATAAAAAATGGAGCTTTGGTTTTCAGATTATCATACTGACAAGGTAAAAATGTCAGTGAAGGTGGAAAAGCAGCTATTCGGCGAGCAGACCGATTTCCAGCGAATAGACGTGTTTGATTCAAAGGAATTTGGCCGATTTATCAGCTCCGATGGAAGCATTGTATTTTCCGAGAAAGATGAGTTTGTATATGACGAGATGATCGTTCATGTGCCTATGGCAGTTCATCCAAATGTGCGCCGTGTGCTTGTAATTGGAGGCGGAGATGGCGGCGTAGCAAGAGAGCTTTCTTATTATAAAGAGATTGAAGAGATTGATGTTGTTGAGCCAGATGAGGTATTTGTAGATGTCTGCAAGAAGTTTTTCCCAGACAATGCAAGAGGTCTGGATGATCCGCGTGTGCGCGTCTTTTACGCAGATGGTCTTCGTTTTCTTCGTTCAAAGAATGATCAATATGATCTGATTATAAATGATGCAATTGATCCGTTAGGTCATACGGCAGGATTGTTTACGAAGGAATTTTATGGAAATTGCTATCGCGCTTTAAAAGAGGATGGCATCATGGTTTATCAGCATGGAAGTCCATTCTATGATGAAGATGAGGATACATGCCGCGCCATGCACCGAAAAGCAAGCCACAGCTTTCCAATAAGCAGAGTATATCAGGCACATATTCCAACATGTGCATCAGGTTATTGGCTGTTTGGATTTACGTCAAAAAAATATCATCCGCTGACAGATTTAAATGTGGAACGCTGGAAGGAGCGCAATATAAAAACGTGGTATTACACCACGAATCTGCACAAGGGTGCATTTATGCTTCCTCGATATGTTGAGGATATGCTGGAAGAAGAGGAAAACTAATATAAAACAGGAGGACAAAACGATGGGAAGACTTTTAATTATTGGATGTGGTGGAGTAGCAGGTGTAGCAATTCATAAGTGCTGCCAGAACAGCGACACCTTTACAGAGATCTGCATTGCAAGCCGTACAAAATCAAAGTGTGATGCATTAAAGGAAAAGCTTGAGGGTACCACAAAGACTGTAATCACAACAGCACAGGTAGATGCAGACAACGTAGAAGAGTTAAAGGCATTAATCAATTCCTATAAGCCACAGGCTGTTTTGAATGTTGCACTTCCTTATCAGGATTTGACCATTATGGATGCATGTCTTGCATGTGGTGTTGACTATATTGATACTGCAAACTATGAGCCAGAGGATACAGATGATCCAGAGTGGAGAGCTATTTATGAAAAGCGCTGCAAGGATGAAGGTTTCACTGCTTACTTTGATTATTCATGGCAGTGGGCATATAAGGAGCGTTTTGAAAAGGCAGGTCTGACTGCACTTCTTGGAACTGGCTTTGATCCAGGCGTAACAAGTGTTTTCAGTGCATATGCATTAAAGCACTATTTTGATGAGATCGAGACAATTGATATCTTAGACTGCAACGGTGGCGATCATGGCTATCCGTTTGCAACAAACTTCAATCCGGAAATCAACTTAAGAGAGGTTTCTGCAAATGGCTCCTACTGGGAGAATGGTCACTGGGTAGAGACAAAGCCGATGGAGATCAAGCGTGTATATGATTTCCCACAGGTTGGTGAGAAGGATATGTATCTGCTTCATCATGAGGAAATCGAATCTCTTGCAAAGAATATTCCAGGCGTAAAGCGCATTCGCTTCTTTATGACATTTGGTCAGAGTTATCTGACTCATATGAAGTGCCTTGAAAATGTTGGTATGCTTTCCACATCACCTATTAACTTTGAAGGAAAAGAGATCGTTCCGATTCAGTTCTTAAAGGCATTGCTGCCAGATCCGGCTTCCTTAGGACCAAGAACAGTAGGAAAGACAAATATTGGCTGTATTTATACAGGAACTAAGGATGGAAAGAAGAAGACTATCTATATCTACAATGTATGTGATCATCAGGAGTGCTACCGCGAGGTAGGTTCCCAGGCAATCTCTTATACAACAGGTGTTCCGGCAATGATTGGAACAGCACTTGTCATGGATAAGGTATGGAAAAAGCCAGGTGTATTCAATGTGGAAGAGTTTGATCCAGATCCATACATGGATATGTTAAACCGCTATGGTCTGCCGTGGGTAGTAGATGAAAATCCGCAGATCGTGGAGTAATGAAGCTATGTGGGAAACAATCAAAACACCAGCCTATGTGGTTGATGAAAAAAAGCTAAGAGAAAATCTGGAATGTCTGCATCGTGTCGAAGAAGAGACGGGCTGTCATATCCTTTTGGCACAGAAAGCTTTTTCAATGTTTCGCGTATATCCGCTGATCGGGTCGTACTTAAGTGGTACGACCGCCAGCGGTCTTTATGAGGCAAGGCTTGGATATGAAGAGATGAAAAAAGAAAACCATGTCTTTGCACCAGCTTACAAGACAGAGGACATGAAGGAGCTTGTAACGATCTGTGATCATATCATTTTCAATTCATTTGCGCAGTTTGAAAAGCACAAAGAAATCATTTCTGAATATAATAACAGTCAGAGAGAAAACGGGAATCGTGTAAGTATCGGAATGCGTGTCAATCCAGAGTTTTCCACACAGGAGGGTCATGCAATATATGATCCGTGTGCACCAGGTTCACGTCTTGGTGTAGTGCGCGCAAAATTTCCAGAAACACTTCCAGAAGAAATAGAAGGACTCCATGTGCATACGCTCTGCGAGCAGGATTCTGATGATTTGGAGGCAACCTTCAACGCTTTTGAAAAGTCTTTTGAACCATATTTAAAGAAGATCAAATGGCTTAATCTCGGAGGCGGTCATCATATCACAAGACCAGGCTATGATATTGAGCGTTTGATTCGCCTTATAAAGCGAATAAAGGATACCTACCATCTGGAAGTATATCTGGAACCTGGTGAAGCAATTGCATTAAACGCAGGTTATCTGATAACAGAGGTTCAGGATATTGTGGACAATGACCTCTCTATTCTGATATTGGATGCATCAGCAGCATGTCATATGCCGGATGTATTAGAGATGCCGTACCGCCCGCCGCTTCAGGGTGGATATGAAGCTGGTAAGAAGCCTTATACATATCGCCTCTCATCCATGACATGTCTGGCTGGAGATGTGATTGGTGATTATAGCTTTGATCATGAAATTCATGTGGGAGACCGCCTTGTATTTGAAGATATGGCAATTTATTCCATGGTAAAAAACAATACATTTAATGGAATTGGTCTGCCAGATATTTGCTTGCTTCATGAAGATGGAGCCATCGAGACAGTAAAGCGCTTTGGATATGAAGATTTCAAAAATAGACTTTCTTAGTGGAGTTATGAAACGACATCGGTGTAATGGTTTCGTCAAACATTGACGCGTATAGAATTCATCTAAGAAAGAGGAAGGAATCAGAAATTTATATGAAATTGATAAAGCAAATTCCGCGCGAGGACGGCTTTTATATGCCAGGAGAGTTTGAGCCGCATCAGGGCTGCATTCTAATATGGCCAAAGCGTCCAGGTTCGTGGGGATATGAGGCAAAAGCGGCAGGGAATGCATTTGCAGCAGTGATCAAAGCCATAGCACAGAGTGAGAAGGTCTACGTTGCGGTCACGAAAAAAACACTTCCAATTGCACAAGAAAAGCTGTTTGGAGAAAATAAAAACGCGGACATAATGCAGCAGGACAATATTGAGCTTTTCTTTGCAGATACCGATGATGCATGGGCAAGAGATGTGGCACCTACTTTTGTTAAATCAAATGAACACAATACTACAAATTCAAATAAAGAAGGTTCAGATCAAAGTTCAAACTCTGCTAGTGATTCTGATATTCGAGCCGTAAATTGGGAATTTAATGCGTGGGGCGGAAATGTAGATGGTTTGTATGCTTCTTGGGAAAAAGATAATGTATTTGCCAGTGCATTTGCAGATCAGTTTGGCTTTGACTGGTATGATGCTGCGCCATTTGTATTAGAAGGTGGTTCCATTCACAGCGATGGAGATGGTACACTTTTAACGACAGAAAGCTGTCTGTTAAGTGCCGGACGAAATCCAAATCTTTCGAGAGAACAGATTGAAGAACAGCTGTCACGTTTTCTTGGAATCAAGAAGGTATTATGGCTTCCGCGAGGAATTTATCAGGATGAGACAAATGAGCATGTTGACAATGTGTGTGCCTTTCTTCGCCCAGGTGAGGTAGTGCTTGCGTGGACAGACAATAAAGATGATCCTCAGTATGAGCTGTCACATCAAAGCTTATCGTATCTTGAAAATGTGCGAGATGCAAAAGGCCGCAAGCTTGTTATTCATAAGCTTCCAATTCCGGATCATCCGATATGCATCACAAAAGAGGATCTTGACGGCTATACATTTGAGGAAGGCGAGGATATGCGAGAAGTTGGAGAGCGTCTTGCAGCATCCTATGTCAATTTTTATTTTTCAAATGATGCGATCATTTTGCCAGTGTTTGGCGGTGAAAATAAGGAAAGCGATGAGCGAGCTGTGCAGCTTATGCAGCAGTGGAATCCAGACCGAAAGGTAATACCTGTTTTTGCGAGAGATATTTTGACAGGAGGCGGAAATATTCACTGCATAACACAGCAGATCCCACTGTAATTTAGATCCGGAAGGTTACGAGGTGACTTGACGATGGCTTTGTCGGTGACCACTTGCCCGCGGCGCCTTTTACGTTGTTTTAACGTAAGTGTATTTTGAAAGTCCGCTCCGCACGGGATCACCTCGTAAAGCACAGTCGTCTCGGCACCAATTACTTAAATTTGCATAATTCAGAAAGGGAAACATCCATGAGCAAAATAAAGGTGGCGGCAGTCCAGATGAAATGCAGTACAGATCCAAAGGAGAGTCTTGCTACTGCAGAAAAAATAGTCAGAGAAGCCGCAGAAAACGGAGCAAACATTATTTTGCTCCCAGAGCTATTTGAGAGAGAATATTTTTGTCAGCAGCGCCGATATGATTTTTATCAGTATGCAAAGACAGTAGAAGAAAGCGAGGCTGTACAGATGGGGGTGCGTCTTGCAAAGGAATTGGGTGTGGTTCTTCCAATTAGCTTCTACGAGAAAGATGTCAATAATCTGTATAATTCCGTAGCATGTATAGACGCAGACGGAACACTGCTTGGCGTATATCGAAAAACGCATATCCCGGATGATCATTATTATCAGGAAAAATTTTATTTCACACCGGGCGATACAGGTTTCAAGGCATTCAAGACTCGTTTTGGAACCATCGGCATTGGAATTTGTTGGGATCAGTGGTTTCCAGAGACAGCTCGCAGCATGGCACTTTTGGGAGCAGAACTGTTATTTTATCCGACAGCAATCGGCTCAGAACCAATTTTAGAGTGTGATAGTATGCTGCATTGGAGACGTGTCATGCAGGGACATGCAGCGGCCAATCTGATGCCAGTCATTGCAGCAAACCGAATTGGAATAGAAAACGTAGAGCCGTGCGAAGGAAATGGTGGTCAGACATCTGCATTAAATTTTTATGGTTCATCATTCATTGCAGACGAAACAGGAGAGCTTATAAGCGAAGCATCACGCGATCAGGAAGAAATTCTTTACAGCGAATTTGATTTGGCAGAGCTAGCACAAAAGCGCCTCGAGTGGGGACTATTCCGCGACAGAAGACCAGAGATGTATGGAATTATCGCGGGGAAGAAGTGATTGATATTGACGCTACTTCACGAGCCGGACACTTGAAGCAGGTCTTTCAAAGTAATGTATAATAAGAAAGAACATAAAAGGAGCCTGCGGAGTTTGGTCCGGCGACGAAACCATTACACCGAAGGGCTTTCGTAATATAGATGCGTGAACTGTAGATATCACAAAAGATTCACAGAAGAACTTGCATTTCTTGTTGACAGATAAAATAATAAGTGTTATAGTACATGTAGAGCAGAACAACAATATCATTCTGCCATTTGGAAACAGTTAGGCACGAAGCTCTTTATTTGGAGCGTTTCATAAAAAAGGAGTGAGAACTGTGATGAAAAGAGATTACTATGAAGTATTAGGCGTCAGCCGCAGTGCAGACGCATCTGCAATAAAGAAAGCATATAGAAAATTAGCCAAGAAGTATCATCCAGACAGCAATGTAGGAGATGCATCAGCGGCAGAGCATTTTAAAGAGGTAAATGAGGCTTACGATGTACTCGGTGACGAGAAGAAGCGTAAGCTTTATGATCAGTATGGCCATGCCGCATTTGAGGAAGGCTTTGGTCAGGGCGCAAATGGTTACTCAGGCAGCTATTCCGGTGGAACAGGCGGCTTTGGTGGTTTTGGCGGATTTAAGAATGCCGGTCAAAACGGCGGTTATCAAGAGTATCATTTTAATGGAAATGAAGCCGACATGGATGATATATTAAAAAATTTGTTCGGCGGCGGTCATTTTAAGGGTGGTTTTGGCGGTACTGGAAGTTCAGGCAGAAGAGGCTATTCGTCTAGTGGCTTTGGTTCTGGTTTTGGTCAGGGCTTTTCTGGTCAGGACTATGATGGCTACTCAGATTTTGGCTCCGGTGCAGGGGCTGATTCACTTGATGTCAACGCAGAAGTTGCGGTTAGCTTTGATGAAGCAGCCTTTGGTGCAAACAAGAGAGTTCGTCTGCAGGGCTCTGATGGAAAGGTTCAGACACTTGAAATCAAGATTCCGGCAGGTATAGATACGGGAAAGACAATTCGTCTTAAAGGAAAAGGCAATGTCGGAAGAAACGGCCGTACAGGCGATCTGTTACTTAAAGTAACTGTGCAAGATAAGCCAGGATTTCGTCGTGAAGGAATGGATGTATACACAACAGTGCAGATTCCATTTACAACAGCTGTATTTGGCGGCGAGGCTCGTATTCAGACTATTCACGGTGATGTTATCTGCAAGATAAAACCAGGTACTCAGTCAGGCAGCAAGATACGTTTAAGAGGCAAAGGTATTGTATCAATGAAGGATTCCAAAGTCTTCGGTGATCAGTATGCAGTTGTCGAGATTCAGGTACCAACGACACTTACACCACAGGCAGCAAGAAAGCTGCGTGAATTCGAAGCAGAATGTGCAAAGACATCAGGCACGTCAGACGGCACACATGCAGCATAATCGCCTGCAAAAGAATTTTTAAAATTGATAGAAAAAAAGACTCTCATCATCTAAAAGGAATGGTGGGAGTTTTTTATTGCGCTGTGGGAATCCTTTCGGTATAATGGATTTGCAAAAAAAACAAGGGGGACTATTTTATGTCAATGCAAATTGTGTTTGAGCAGATTCTTATAATCTTTGGCTATGTAATCGTCGGTTACGTGGCTGGAAAGAAGAATCTGATCACAAAAGAGCAGCAGCGCTATCTTTCAAAACTTGTTTCATCACTCATTCTTCCATTTACAGTGCTGTCAGCAAGTAGCATGGAGGCAAGTGGACAAGATATAGTAAATGTTGCCATTGCCGTGGCGCTTCTTTTTTCCTGTATGGCACTTACATCAGCTGGGTGTATGCTGTATGCAAAAATAAAACAGGTGCCAGAAAAAAAGCGTGCAGCCTATACGGGACTGTGTACATATCCTAATTGCACCTTTATTGGAATGCCTCTATGTATTGCGTTAATGGGAGAGTGGGGAACACTTTATGGTGCAGCAGGAATTATTGCATTTAATTTGTTATTTTTCACGCTTCAGATTTCTCTTTTTACAAGGAAGAAATTTCATCCAAAGATTTTCTTAACACCGCTTAATATAAGTACACTTGCACTCATTTTGATGTTGATTTTTCATTTGCATTTTCCAAGACCGCTTCAGACAGTCTGCTCCAATATCGGAGAAATCACAACACCTATGGCGCTGATCATCGTCGGAGTTATGCTTGCAGATGGAAATCTTCTTCAGATTGTGACAGAAAAAAGAGCGTATGTGATATCATTAATCCGAAATCTGATTTGCCCGCTTATAATGTTAGGAGTGATGGCACTTCTTCCGTTAGATCCGAATTTAAGAATGGCAGTGTTGATTTATGTGGCATGTCCGGTAGCAAATCTGACAAGCGTATATGCGATTCAGCACGATATGGAACCAGCTCTTTGTGCGAGGGCAACGCTTTTGTCTACGATTTTATTTGCTGCAACAATCCCATTTATCATCTGGCTTGGACAGCTTGTATATGGCGTTTAAACACAATGTTAATTTTTTAACAAAAAAGCCTAAAAACTGGCAAAAAGATGTGTCCAATTGGTAAAAAAAGCAATTGACTTTTAGTGAAAATTCTGGAATAATATAGGTAGATTGGGATGCTTTTTGGTTTGCCCCAAAGACACCAATTATATACAGATATTTAAGAAAAGAGAGGTTAATGTAAAATGGCAAAAGTGGATTTAAGCCAGTATGGTATTACTGGAACTACAGAAGTTGTATACAATCCTTCTTATGAAGATCTGTTTGCAGAGGAGACAAAGCCGGAACTGGAAGGCTATGAGAAGGGACAGGTTACCGAACTGGGTACTGTTAATGTTATGACTGGTATTTACACCGGACGTTCTCCTAAGGATAAGTTCATCGTTATGGATGAGAACTCTAAGGACACAGTATGGTGGACCTCTGACGAGTATAAGAACGATAATCATCCGGCAAGCGAAGAAGCATGGGCAGCAGTAAAGAAGATCGCTCAGGAAGAGCTTTCTAACAAGAAGCTGTACGTTGTAGATGCATTCTGTGGTGCAAACAAGGATACCAGAATGGCAGTTCGTTTCATCGTAGAGGTTGCTTGGCAGGCTCACTTTGTAACTAACATGTTCATCCGTCCAACAGCTGAGGAGCTGGAGAACTTCAAGCCAGATTTCGTTGTTTACAATGCATCTAAGGCTAAGGTTGAGAACTACAAGGAGTTAGGTCTGAACTCTGAGACAGCAGTAGTATTCAATATCACCAGCCATGAGCAGGTTATCATCAATACTTGGTACGGCGGCGAGATGAAGAAGGGTATGTTCTCTATGATGAACTACTTCCTTCCATTAAAGGGTATTGCTTCCATGCACTGCTCCGCTAACACCGATATGAACGGTGAGAACACCGCTATCTTCTTTGGTCTGTCTGGAACAGGTAAGACCACTCTGTCTACTGACCCGAAGCGTCTTCTGATTGGTGATGACGAGCACGGTTGGGATGACAACGGCGTATTCAACTTCGAGGGTGGATGCTATGCAAAGGTTATCAACCTTGATAAGGAATCTGAGCCGGATATCTACAATGCAATCAAGAGAAACGCTCTTCTTGAGAACGTTTCTGTTGATGAGAATGGCAAGATTGATTTCACAGATAAGAGCGTAACCGAGAATACTCGTGTATCTTATCCGATCACTCACATTGAGAAGATCGTTCGTCCGATCTCCGCTGCACCGGCTGCAAAGAACGTAATCTTCCTGTCTGCTGATGCATTCGGCGTACTGCCGCCAGTATCTATTCTGACTCCAGAGCAGACTAAGTACTACTTCCTGTCTGGTTTCACAGCTAAGTTAGCAGGTACCGAGCGTGGTATCACTGAGCCGACTCCAACCTTCTCCGCTTGCTTCGGACAGGCATTCCTTGAGCTGCATCCGACCAAGTACGCAGAAGAACTGGTTAAGAAGATGGAGAAGAGCGGTGCAAAGGCATATCTGGTAAATACTGGATGGAATGGTACCGGAAAGCGTATCTCCATTAAGGATACCCGTGGTATCATCGATGCAATCTTAGATGGTTCCATCACAACTGCACCTACCAAGAAGATCCCGATGTTCGACTTCGAGGTTCCGACTGAGCTTCCAGGTGTAGATCCGAAGATCCTTGATCCTCGCGATACCTACGCTGATGCTTCTGAGTGGGAGGCAAAGGCAAAGGATCTTGCTAGCCGTTTCGTAAAGAACTTCAAGAAGTACGAGGGCAACGAGGCAGGTAAGGCTTTAGTAGCTGCAGGTCCGAAGGCTGAGTAATTCAAACAAATTAAATATGTAGGTTGATTAGGCAACTGATTGACTAAGTGAGAGCGGGTCATGCGTATGCATGGCTCGCTTTTTTAAAGATTTCAAGGATGAGTCCCACATTATTTATGTCAATTCAAGTAGACGGGATAATACAGAATTAGGGCGGTTGATGAGAGATTTGCATTGCAAAGACTCCAAAGATATTCAAAGTAGTGTGTTGGCACAGCGAGTTTTTGAACTAAAAGAAACTCAGAAGGGAGTTGAGACTATGTGTCGTGAGATGGATCAGATTTATGCCGCAGGCGCTGAATTTGGAGAAACCAAGGGCTTAGCAAAGGGAGTGACAGTAGGCGAATTAAAGAAAGCTAAGGAAATAGCTTTGAAAATGTATATTCAAAAAAGACCTGTGGAAGAAATTGCATCACTGCTGGAAGTTCCTGTTGATACGGTGAGAGAATGGGTTCAATCTAATAGTTAAAGCGGCATGGAAATAGAAGCAATAAGGATTAGCAATAGATGGATTTAAAAATGATTATGTTGAAATTATAAAATCAGGTGTCAGACATTATAAAGGCGGGTCATACGAAAGCATGGCCTGTTTTTTCTGTCAAAAGAGTTTTGTCAAAGCTAATATGATTGGGTAGAATATCAGGTACTGATTGGTGAATCATCAGTTGGAATTGCCTGCAGAATAAAAGAATGCAGAGTAATGGTCGAGAAAGATTAAGTAACTTTGCAGGAGGGAAAATTAAGAAAATGAAACAATTGAGAAAGCATTATCCTATAGTAGCCGCGATCATTCTGCTGCTTGCATTTTATTATTTGAGAATAAAAAAGTATTGACAGATTTGAAAAAGAATGTTATAGTCAAACTGTTCTCATCATTATCTGATGAGCAGAATGGATGAATGGATGCTTGGTAAGAAGTTGGCGCTTGCGAATGTACGGGCGTATTGTGACTTTTTACGCAAGCAATTATATTCTGCTTAGGAGGTATCACGATGGGATTTTTTAGTTTATCTAAGAAACAGTATAACAAGCAGCAGGCTGTTGGCTATGTCGTTTACATGATGGTAGGAAGTTACTTTCATGCAGAGGATTTGC
>QWCE01003938.1_pt1 | contig 15525 bp, 15 predicted proteins | sample 1972531 | NCBI WGS metagenome assembly QWCE01 (sample SAMN09866716, study PRJNA288562) | Human gut metagenome isolate term4_stool, whole genome shotgun sequencing... | reverse complement strand
TTTTTCTCTATTTTACTATAATTGAGGCGAATGCTGTTTGATGACACAAAAAAAGGAAGGGTGAATCGGATGATTCTCCCTCCCTTTGTCATCACTCTGCATCGACGAGAAATCGTCGATTTTTTAATTGATAAGATGATTGGGGTTATCAAGTAAAAATTTCATAAGATGAATTTCCCTGAAAAGAGCGAAGGACGGAAATGCATTTGCGGGAAAAATTATAGAGGCGAAAAGGGCTAAATGATCACGTTTATCTTTAAGTGTTCTTTCTAATTGATGAAAGGCGGCCGGCCATCAATAAAGCAGTCGAGTGAAATAAAGGTAAAAAATCGATAATTATATAGGAAGATGCCTATCAATATCAATTAGCAATTCAAGAATTGCAAATATTCATAAAAACGAGAAACAATTGCACATAAGAAAACGTTGAAAATAAGTAAAGTGCCGAAAGTTGTACATTGCGGGTTAAAATAAATTGAAGAAAATGTAAAAATTATATTGATAAATGATAATAAGGGTGATATGATACGGATCAAAGAGGTGATTATTATGAAAAAGAAGTTAATCAGTTTAGGCGCCGGCGTCCTGCTCGGCGTCGTAGGAGAAAAAGTTCTCAAATCCAATCTTGTAAAGAATGTGGCGGTTACCACCGTCAGTGAAGGCATGAAGGCCAAAGAAGGAATCGACAAAACCATCGAAAAGGTGAAAGAAAACGCCGAAGACGTCGTCGCCGAAGCAAAGATCAAAAAAGCGGAAGACGAACGGGCAAAAAGAGAAGCGGAAGAAGCAAAGGAAACGGCCGAAGATTTAGCCGAAGCAGCAGACGATTTGAGCTGTGTTGCCTGCGATGTAGCGGAAGCCGCAGAATAAAATGAAGATCGCCATTGCACACCGGATCCCGGGCCGCACGCGTTTTTCAACGACATACAACTTATCCTACGATCGGGCAAATAAGATCAAGTATCTTCTGGAGCAAGTGCCCGGGGTATCTTACGCAAAAGTATCGCCCGTCTCCGGTAGCATCATCGTAGGTCACGACGACGATGAAGGACTTAAACGAGCCTGCCGCGTTCTGTTAGACTTGGAGCTTGCGTCTTTGGATGATTTTGAAATCGAGGACACGAGCTATATTCCCTTAGAAGAAAAAGAGCTGTTCCACATTATTCGCGACGCATTCGAAGTGCGTTTCGTCATGAAAAACTTTTTGCCCATGCCCATTCGCACCGTGGTGACCTTGGTGCGGGCATCGAAATTTATGAAGCGTGGTCTGATCGCGCTTTCCGAGCGCAAGCTCAATGTGGAAGTCTTAGACGCCACAGCCATCGGCGTCTCCTTGGCGACGAACGACTTCGGTGCGGCTTCTTCCATTATGTTCCTGTTAAATCTGGGAGAAAAGCTTGAAGACTGGACCTTGAAGAAATCCCAAAGCGATTTGGTTCGCACTTTGGAATTGAACATCGACAAGGTCTTTGTCGTAGACGGAGAAGAAAAGTTCGTCAAAAATCTTCACGACGTCGCCATCGGCGATGTGGTGGAAGTCACCATGGGTACGACGATTCCCGTCGACGGCACCGTCGTCAAAGGTGTTGGGACGGTGAATCAATCGTCCTTTACCGGCGAGAGCGTTCCTGTAAAAAAAGAAGAGGGAAAAACCGTCTTCGCCGGCACGGTCTTGGAAGAAGGCATGCTTCACATCAAGACCGAAAAGCTCTACAACGAAAGCCGCATCAACAACATCATCAAGATGATCGGCGAAAGTGAAAAGAACAAATCCATGGCGCAGAAAAAGGCGGAAAGTATGGCGGACTCTCTGGTGAAGTATTCCTTCCTCGGCGCCGGCTTATCTTACGCCTTGACGGGCTCCGTACAAAAGGCCAAGGCCTTTTTAATGGTCGACTATTCCTGCGCATTGAAGCTCACGATTCCCATTGCCGTTATGAAAGCCATGAGCCAGTCCGGCCAAATGGACGTTTTGGTCAAAGGCGGCAAGTATTTGGAAAATCTGGCTCAGGCGGACACCATCGTCTTTGACAAGACGGGGACGTTGACGAAGTCCACGCCGACGGTGGAAAAGGTCATCGCCTTCGACGGCCATTCGGAAGACGAGTGTTTGCGCATCGCCGCATGCCTGGAAGAACACTTCCCCCACTCCATCGCCAATGCCGTGGTGGATGCGGCCGTCAGAAGAGATTTGCGTCACGAAGAAATGCATTCGGAAACGGAATACATCGTGGCCCACGGAATTTCTTCAAAAATCGACGGAAAAACCGCCCTGATCGGTTCGGCACACTTTATTTTCGACGACGAAAACGTGCATTTGCCTTTGGCAAAGGAAGCACTGATCGAAGAGCTGAAGGAAAATTATTCCCTGCTCTACCTGGCCTACGACGGCGAATTAATCGCGGTCTTATGTATTTCCGATCCCATTCGCGAGGATGCGAAAGAAACCGTCGACGCCCTTCGGGCATTAGGCTTTACCAACATCGCCATGCTCACAGGCGACGCGGAAAATTCCGCCCGCTTCGTGGCAAATGAATTGGGCCTGGACTACTACCGATCCCAAGTCCTTCCCGAGGACAAGGCGGAATACATTCACGCTCAAAAGGCCATGGGCAGAAAAGTCGTCATGATCGGTGACGGAATCAACGACTCCGTGGCCCTCTCCGGCGCCGATGTGGGCATCGCCATGCACAAGGGCGCGGACATCGCCCGTGAAATCGCAGACATCGCCATCGGCAGCGACGACTTGGCCTCCATTGTAAATGTGGTGAAAATCGCCAAGGAATTGGACAAGCGAATTAAAAAGGATTACAACCAAATCATCGGTTTTAATACCTTGCTCATCGCCCTGGGCTATTTCGGCGTGATCTCCAACACCACGTCGTCGTTTTTGCACAATTCGTCCACTGTGGCCATAGGCATGGAAAATATGCGAAATTACGCGTTGGCTTAAAAACTGTTCGGATGACAAAAAGAAGCTCTCTTAAAAACCCTCAACCCTTGGATTCAACCGAAGGCTGAGGGTTTTTTGCATCGCGGAAGGGGCTTTAAGAAGGCATAAAAGTAAATATTTATAATAGAATGAAAAAATGCAATATACAAACGAATCTGTTTTTGTGATAGCATTAAATGACAGGGTTCAAACGAACAGAAGGGGGAGCGTATGATTGAATTTATCGACGTGGCGAAAATCTATAAAACCCAAACGGCAGTTGAAAATATAAGCTTTAAAATAAACGATGGCGAATTTATCTGTGTCATCGGCACCTCGGGATCGGGGAAGACGACGATTATGCGGATGATCAATCGCATGACCGAACCGTCCAAGGGAAAAATTCTCATCGACGGCGAAGACATCATGGAGAAAAATCCGGTGAAGCTGAGGCGGGAGATCGGATACGTGATCCAGCAAATCGGCCTCTTGCCTCATATGACCATCTATGAAAACATCACCTTGGTTCCGTCCCTCTTAAAGTGGGACGAGGAGAAAAAGCGGAGCATCGCCGAGGAACTGATCAAAAAAGTGGACCTTCCCGTGGAGTATTTGGACAAGTACCCGAGTCAGTTGAGCGGGGGCCAGCAACAGCGGATCGGCGTCGTCCGGGCTCTTGCGGCGGATCAAAACATTATTTTGATGGACGAGCCTTTCGGCGCCCTGGATCCGATCACCCGGGAAGCCCTTCAAAATTTAATTAAGAACATTCAAAAAGAAATGAACAAGACGGTGGTCTTCGTAACCCACGACATGAACGAGGCCTTAAATCTCGCCGATCGCATTTTGATCATGGACATGGGGCACATGGCGCAGTTCGATACGCCGGAAAATATTTTGAAAAATCCGGCCAACGACTACGTCCGCGGGTTGTTGGGCGAGGACAACTTAAATAAGGCGAAGACATCCTATAATTCCGTAGAAACCATCATGATTCGAAATCCTGTTGCTATTAACGAGGGAAAAACCACTCGAGAAGCGCTGAAGTTAATGCGGAAGAAACGAGTGGACACGCTCTTTGTGACCGATGCGAAAAATGTACTTAAAGGCGTCGTGGGCATTTTCGAACTGGGGAAATTGGGCCGCGTCGATACTTACGTTTCGGAAATTATGAACGATGCGGTCTCCATTACAAACTCGACGAAAATCATCGAAGCCATTCACCTGATCGTGGAACTGGGTTATCGCAACCTCCCGGTGGTAGACGAGAAGGGGAAATTAGTCGGCATCGTCACGCGGGCCTCCGTCGTGGATACGATTTACAACAACATTATCGGCGGTGATGGGGATGATTAATTTCTTCGCAGAAAATTACCTTCTCATCGGAGAAAAACTACTGGAGCATCTCTACATTTCCGTGGTCTCTTTGGCCATGGGAATCGTCGTCGCCGTGCCCTTGGGCATTTTGCTGTCCAAATATGAAAAGATTTCAAACGGCGTCATGGGCGTGGCATCGGTGCTTCAAACCATTCCCTCTTTCGCTCTTCTGGCCCTGATGATTCCCGTATTCGGCGTCGGGAAAAAGACGGCCATCGCCGCTCTTTTCATCTACTCCCTGCTGCCGATTCTGCGGAACACGTTTCTGGGCCTTACCTCCGTCACCCCGTCGGCCGTGGACGCGGCCAAGGGCATGGGCATGGAAGAGCGACAGATTTTGACGAAAGTAAAGATTCCCTTGGCGCTGCCTGTGATTATGTCGGGCATTCGCCTGTCCGCCGTCTATGTGCTAGCGTGGACCACCCTCGCCGCCTACGTGGGCGCCGGGGGACTGGGAGACTTTATTTTCAACGGACTGAACAATTACGTGCCGCCCATGATTTTATGGGGCACGATTCCCATTACGGCCTTGGCTCTTTTAACCGACCACCTGTTCGGCCGATTGGAAAAACGTCTGTCCCCCTACAAGGGAGGTGAGTAAAATGAAGAAAATCAAAAAAATTCTTCTCGTTTTTTTCACTGTCCTCTTAGCGGCATGTTCTCTGCCGGGGATTTCCTCCTCCGTAGAAAATGACGTCATCGTCGCTTCGGGCACCTACACGGAAAGGCAGGTGTTGGCGGAGATCGTGACGCAAATGGTGGAGCACAATACGGATTTAAAGGTGACCCAAATTAAAAATTTAGGATCCACCACCATGACGCACATCGCCATGGAGAAAAAATCCCTCAATGTGGTGGGCGGCATGTATACCGGCACCTCACTTACCGGGGAATGCGGCATGGAACCGGAGAGAGATCCTGAAAAAGCCATGGAACTGGTTCGGGACATCTATTTAAAGAAGTTTGACCGGATCTGGTTCCCCTCCTACGGTTTCGACAACACCTACGCCTTTATGGCGACGAAAGAATTTGCCGAGGCCCACAATTTAACGAAAGTGTCTCAGCTGAAAGACATCGCCGGAGACATTAAAGTCGGCGTGGATTCCTCATGGGTTGATCGGCCCGGCGACGGCTACGAAGCCTTCAAGGCCACTTACGGCTTTGAATTCCCGAACTTCTATTCCATGGACATCGGCCTGGTTTATTCTGCCCTATCGAGCGGGAACATGGACGTTGTCCTCGGTTATTCCACCGACGGGCGAATTAATTCCTATAATCTCGTCCTTTTGGAAGACGATTTGCAGCTTTTCCCCGCCTACGACTGTTCTCCCGCGGCGTCGGTGGAGATACTGAAGAAGCATCCGGAGCTTATCGAGATCCTGTTGAAATTAAAGGACACCATCTCTTCCGAAAAGATGCAGGAATTAAACAAACTGGCGTCGGAAGATCGAATCGAGCCCAATGTCGTGGCCAAAGAATTTTTGGAAGCGAATCATTATTTCGACGATGTAAAAGTGGATCAAAAAGAACTGGAACGAATCAGAGGTGAAGTAAATGCTAAGTGAGCTCATAAATTATTACGCTGCAAACTTCAGCTACATTGCGGAACAATTTTCCCGCCACTTTCTCATCGCGATTTACGGCGTGCTCTTCGCCTGCATCGTGGGCATTCCCTTGGGATTTTATGTTTCAGGTAAGGAAAAAAGCCGAAACATCGTCATCGGCATCGTCAACGTCATTCAAACCATACCGGGGCTCGCCATGCTGGCCATTTTAATGATGGTGATCGGCATCGGCGCAAATACCGTGGTCCTTTCCGTATTCCTCTACGCCCTTTTGCCAATCATAAAAAATACGATCACCGGAATCGACGCCATCGATCCGGGGATTATCGACGCGGCACAGGGCATGGGCATGACCCAAGTGCAACAGGTGATGAAGGTTGAATTTCCCCTAAGCGTTTCCGTGATCATGGGCGGCATTCGAAATGCATTGGTCGTGGGCATCGGCGTCGCCGCCATCGGCACCTTCATCGGCGCAGGGGGCCTCGGTGATATTATTACCAGAGGCACCGTGGTGGCAAACGGCTCCGCCATTATCTTGGCCGGCGCCATTCCCACGGCCCTCATGGCCATCGTGTCGGATCTGGTGCTGGGGTGGATCGAGAAAAAACTGAAGCAATAGAATGTAATCTCGCATCGAAAGACGACGGGAAAGCAGAAAGACCCTCAGGTGCTCGGAAGACTGAGCCAAAGGGTCTTTTTCTATTTTTCCGAATCGAATTTCTGTACAAATAAAAAAGCCCCCGAAGCGGGGGCGAGGGATCAATTCAGAAGTCGATCATTAAAGTTCGACGACATTTTCCCAAAGGCCGTGAATGTTGCACATGCTCAGTGCGTAAACGGTGCCTTTCTTTTCGCTCTTGAAGCAGGTTTTTACTTCGGGAACGGTGAAGACGTCGCTTTCGCCGTGTGCATTGAATTCGTAGCTGCCGACTTCGACGGGAGCTGCAGCGCCTTCAGCCTTGAAGAAGACTTTGATCCAGGAAATATGGTGTTCCAATGTGTTGGGGTGTTCGATTTCCTTGCCTACGGCAACGGATACTTTGACTAAGCCGCCTTCGAAGGATGCTTCGATTTCGGGAACGTGTTTTTCGTTTTTAAAGTCGCCGGATTTGACGGTTTCGGTTAATTTTGTCATGAATGAATACCTCCCAGTGATTCTGAATGTTACTTTACAATGTTTATATACCCACTATTTCACAAAAACAACAGTCAATCGATCTTTTATTCCGAGCTTTTGATGGAATCATGTTCAAACAGGGTGTAATTTAGTATAATAGAGTGGAGGTGTTCTATGATTTATTTGGAAGCGACAGCAAACATCGGCATGGAAGCCGTTTTGAAACGGGAAGCTCAGGCCCTGGGCATGAAAAATATTCGCGTGCAAGACGGTCTCGTGTCCATGGAAGGAAAAACGGAAGACATCAGTCGATTAAATTTACATTTGCGCACGGCGGAGCGGGTGCACTGGGTGCTGGCTCGCTTTGAGGCGCGAAGCTTTACGGAGCTTTTCGACGGCGTCTACGATTTGCCCTGGCCGGACATTATGCCCAAGACGGCAAACTTTATTACCGAGGCCAAGAGCAGAAAATCGCAGCTTTTTTCCCTGTCGGATATTCAAAGAATCACGGAAAAAGCCGTGGTCAACAAGCTTCAGACCCGCTACAAAACGGAATGGTTTGAAAAAAACGGGGCGCGCTACCGCATCGGCGTGCGCATCGTTGACGACTTGGCCACGATCTATTTGGACACGTCCGGCGACGGCCTTCACGATCGGGGTTACAGAAAGCGCTCGGTGAAGGCGCCTTTGACGGAGACCCTGGCTTCGGGCTTGGTGCAGCTCAGTTTTTGGAACAAAAACCGCATGCTCGTGGATCCTTTTTGCGGCAGCGGCACCATTTTAATCGAAGCGATCCTCTTGGGGCGAAACATCGCTCCGGGGCTGAACCGGCGCTTCGACTTTGAGTACTGGAATTTGGAGGGCGCCAACGAGAAGGCCATGCGAAAAGAAGCCTTTGAAATGATCGACTACGACAGCAAGCTGGAGCTCTACGGCTTCGACGTGGATCCCAAGGCCCTGGAAGCGGCGCGGATCAACTTGGATTCCCTTGGTTTTTTAGACGACGTGACCTTAAGGGAAAAAGACATTGCGCAGCTGGATTTAGCCGGAGACTACGGCGTGATCATTACCAACCCGCCCTACGGTGTACGGATCGAAGACAAAGAATCGGTCATGGCGCTGAACCGGGAGCTGGGTCAATTGGCAAAAACATTGCCGACCTGGAGCCACTACATTATTACGGCGGACGAAGGCTTTGAACGGGGCTTCGGCAAGAAAGCGGACAGAAAGCGCAAGCTTTACAACGGCAAGATCAAAACGGATTACTACCAATACTACGGTCCCAGACCTTAAGTTGCGAAAGAGGCAGGCATGAACGAAAGAGAGATTTTAAGCAATAAAATCGAGGCCAAGCTTTTGGACACGATGACCGATTTAATTCGCGTCGTGGACAAAGACAATCGCGTGGTCTACTATAATCATGCCATGAAACAGGTCCTTGAGAGAAACGAAGGAAAGGCCACCGGCCACGACGATTTCCGCATGACTGCCCGGTGTTTGGGAAGCGGCGAGAACATTCAGCGGGAGACCTATATCGGCGAGACCTATTATTCGGTAAAGACCAATCCCATTCGCTCGGAAGAGGGAGAAATCGTCGGCGCCATCGAAGTGTTTCGCGACAAGAGTTTGGAAAAGCGGCTACAGGTGGAATTGATCGAAAAAAATCGCGCCCTCATCGAGGAGCAGATCAGCGCCTCTTCCGTTCAGCGGGCTCTTTTGCCCAAGCGCGGCTACGACCGGTTTTTCTTCAGAGACTATTTTTACCGCCCGGCGGAAATATTAAGCGGCGATTTCTTCGACATTATCGAAATCGACGAGGACCGGACGGCGATTTACATGGCTGATGCCGTGGGCCACGGATTCGCCTCCTCCATGGCGACGCTGTTTATTTCCCAGACGATGCGGAACATGGATCCGGAGATTTTAATTGATCCTACGGTGGCCATGATGGAATTGGTGCACCGCTTCCGGGAGTTGAATCCGCCGGATACCATGTATTTCACCATGTTTCTCGGCGTCTACTCGAAAAAGACGAGGAAGTTTACCTACGCCAATGCCGGCCACGATTGCCCGCCTCTGTTGAAGCGGCAGGGCTATGTGCGGCTTTTGATCAACTCAGGCTTTCCCGTATCCCAGCTCGTGGAGGCGACCTTCTACGAGTGCCGCAGCGTCTATTTGCAAAAAGGCGACGAGCTTTTATTTTACACCGACGGAATTACGGAATGCCGCAGTCGGGGCAGGAAGCAATACGGCGTGGATGCCCTGCGGGATCTGTTCAGTAAAATCGGCGACGAGCCCCTGGCCGAAATTCATCGGGCGCTCAGCGAATATATTTACGAAGACATTGTCGACGACATGACCTGTCTTTATATGAAACTGATCTAGGAGGAGCCATGGATTTCAGAAGTTCCCATACATTCGACGAATGCAAACGAAACGAAGGGAAAAAGTCCCTGGATCTCGTTCTGGACGGGCTGAAAAAGGGAAGTGCACCGGGGATGGAATGGACCGGTTGGATCGACTATCCCGACGAAAAAATGGCGGAAGACATTCGCGAGGTGACGGCTCACATCGAAACCATCGAGGCCCGAGACCTTTACGTCTTGGGAATCGGCGGATCCTACCTTGGGGCCTATGCCGCGATTTGTGCCCTTGAAAAAGAAGGCGTGCATTTCTACGGCAATTCCTTTTCCGCCCGGGATCTGGAAAGAGGCCTTCGAGCCTACGATCCGAAGAAAGACCATGTGGTGGTGATTTCAAAATCCGGATCTACACGGGAGACGGCCATGGCCTTTCGCTTCTTTTTGGAAAAGGCCGAGGCGGCCGGCGCAGATTTATCAAAATCCGTCACCGCCATCACCGACGGAAAAAAAGGAAAGCTTCACGACTTTGCCGAAGCGAAGAAGATTCGACGCTTCGTCGTTCCCGAGGACATGGGCGGGCGTTACTCCGTCTTAAGCCCTGTGGGCCTGTTTCCCATGGCCTTTGCCGGCGTGGACCTCGAGGCCTTAATGAAAGGGGCGCGAGATGCGAAAGATGCCGTCGCCCGCGATCCGAAAAACAATCGGGCTTCAGACTACGCACTCGCTCGCCACGGCATGCGCCGCGAGGGGAAAGTGGCGGAAATTTTCGCCACCTACGAGCCGCGCCTCGCGCCCCTGGGCCGCTGGTGGCAGCAACTCTTCGGCGAAAGCGAAGGAAAAGAAGGAAAGGGCATTTTGCCCCTCGCCTTAAGCTACTCCACGGACCTTCACGCCATGGGCCAATGGGTGCAGGAAGGGCCGCGAAACTTTTTTGAAACCGTGCTCTACGCCGAGCGCTCGGGATCGGATCTGAAGATTCCCGCCATGGCCATGGACGACGGCTTGGATTCGATTGAAGGCGTAGCCGTAGACGATGTGAACCGCGCCGCCTTCGAAGGAACGCGGGCGGCTCACGAAGCAGGGAACGTACCCACGATCTCCTTCGTTTACGACGCTTTCGACGCCTACGCACTGGGCGAATTTTTCTATACCATGGAATACGCCTGTGCCATAAGCGCCTACCTTCAAGGGGTGAATCCCTTTGATCAACCGGGCGTGGAGGCCTACAAAAAAGCCATGAAAGAGCGTTTATAACTTGAAAAGACGAAAGGGGCTTGTGCCCCTTTTTTAAATGGAAGGGCCCGATTGAGCGGGGGAAAGTTTTTGAAATCACTTGAAACGGCATCATAGATGTGATACTATGATAAATTTCCTAAATATGATATAATTAACGTGGGAATATAGGTAGGATAGGAGGAAACTATGTTTAATATAGGTGACAAGATCGTCTATCCCGTACACGGTGCCGGCATTATTGTCGACATCGAGACCAAGGTAATCTTGGGAGAAAAGAAAGAATACTACGTCATGAAAATCCCCGTCAACGAAATGAAGGTGCTGGTTCCATTGGGCAGCATGGGGGATGTGGGCATTCGCGACATTAAGTCGCCGGAAGAAATGGACAAGGTGTTGGAGGTATTAAAAGATCCTGCCAAGGAAAAAATGCCGACAAACTGGAATCGCCGCTACCGCTTCCACCAAGACAAAATCAAAACCGGCGACTTGGAAGAAATCGCCAAGGTCATTAAGAATTTGGAAAGCCTGGACAGAGAAAAAGCACTCTCCACAGGGGAACGGAAAATTTTGAACACGGCCCGTCAAATTATTTTGTCTGAAATGGTCCTGGTCTACGACAAAACCTTCGACGAAGTGGTGGAACTCGTGGACAATACCATGGCGGAGGGTTGCCTGAAGGACATTGAAGAAAGAAAGTAGGGTGCGCATGGGAATTCGATCGAATCGCATCTTCCACTGGGTGTTCCGACTGCTGTTTACCCTGTTGGGCCTGGCCGTCGGGCGCTTGGTTTTGGGACTGTTGCGCGATTTAAATGCCATGAGAATTCTCGGTCGTCTGATTCCCCAAGGGGCGATTCCCGTCGTCATTTATATTTTATTTGCCATTATATTCTTTATCCTCGGGAAACACGCTTACGGGGCATTGTGGCGCCTTGTGGATTTTGCCGAATCGGAAATGAAAGACATCCCCGCATCGGATATTTTGTGGGGCATTCTCGGTTTGATTATCGGCATTTTAATTGCCTTTCTCGTGTCCCTGCCCATTTACCGGCTGAACATCGACTACGTCAGCAGTATTTTGTCGCTGATTATTTACATCGTCTTGGCCGTTTTGGGCGTTCGGATTATGCTTTATAAACGAGAAGAAATCGCCGGCTCCTTTCGGAACCTTTTTCTCCAGGGAACCGGCGCCGTGAAGTTGAAAAGCGGCGACAAAAAACAAGGCGTGCCGAAGCTTTTGGATACGTCGGTCATTATCGACGGGCGAATCGTGGACATTATCGAGCTGGGCTTTCTCGAAGGGCCCGTCGTCGTGCCCGATTTCGTGTTACGGGAGCTGCAGGGCATCGCCGATTCGTCCAACGGCATGAGCCGGGCGAAGGGCCGCAAGGGCCTGGACGCTTTGAAAAAGCTTCAGCAGGACAGCCGCTACAAAATTAAAATCGTGGAGAAAAACTACGCCGATTTAACGGAAGTGGACACCATGCTTCTGCGCATGGCCAAAGAAGTAAAGGGCGCGGTGGTAACCAACGACTTTAATTTAAACAAAGTGGCGGAAGTGCAGGGCATTCGCGTCTTAAACATCAACGCCTTGGCCAATGCCATGAAGCCCGTTTTCGTCACCGGCGAGAAGATCAATGTCTTCGTCGTAAAGCCCGGCAGCCAGGAAAAACAGGGCCTGGGTTATTTGGACGACGGCACCATGATCGTCGTGGAAAACGGCATCGGCTATATCGGACACAATGTGGACTGCATGGTGACCAGCATGCTCCAAACCTCGGCGGGAAAAATGATTTTCGCCAAACCAATGGATTAAAAAAAGCGACCTTTCGCGGAATGCCGCGGAGGTCGCTTTTTCTATGCACGTAACTTATTTAAGTTTGAATAAGTGGTGAACTTTCTTGCCTTTTCGAACGTGAACGCCTTTTTTCAGCGCATCCAACGTGATGATCGCATCGTGGGATTCGACTTTTTCGTCGTCTACGGACACGCCGCCTTGTTTAATAAGCCGGCGTCCTTCGCTGGTGGAGGCGATGAGATCGCCTTTTTGCATAAGTTCAACGATGGTAATGCCGTCTTTCACCTCGTCTTCGGAAAGCTCCGTGGTGGGCATGTGTTCCGTGTCGCCGCTGCCGCCGAAGAGGACGCGGGAAGCTTCCAGGGCCTTGTCGGCTTCTTCCTTGCCGTGAACTTCATTGGTGATTTCCCAAGCCAAGCGTTCCTTGGCCACATTCAGTTCTTGGCCTTCCAATTTTTCGTATTCGGCGATTTCTTCGTCGCTGACGTCGGTTAAGAGCTTCAGGAACTTAATAACATCGCGGTCGTCGCAGTTACGCAGGTATTGGAACATTTCGTGGGGCGGCGTCTTGTTGGGATCCAAGAAAATGGCGCCCTTCATGGACTTGCCCATCTTTTGGCCGTCGGCGGTGGAGAGGAGTTTGAAGGTCATTGAGTAGACCTTGCCGTCGTCCAGTTTGCGAACCAAGTCGTAGCCGCCGAGCATGTTGCTCCATTGGTCGGAGCCGCCTAATTGCAATTGGCAATTGTATTTTCTGTAAAGAATCAAAAAGTCGTAGGACTGCATGAGCATGTAACCCATTTCAAAGAAAGTCAGCCCTTGTTCCAAGCGGTTGGCGTAGGCATCCAGCTTCAGCATGTGGTTTACGGAAAAATGCACGCCGATGTTGCGCATGAAATCCAGGTAACCGAGATCCAAAAGCCAGTCCGCATTGTTGGCCACAATGGCCTTGCCGTCGGAGTAGTCGATAAAGTGGGACAGTTGACGCTTGAAGCAGTCGATGTTGTGGTCGATGTCTTCTTTCGTCAGCATTTTACGCATATCGCTGCGGCCGGAGGGGTCGCCGATTAAGGTGGTTCCGCCGCCGAACAGGGTAATGGGCACGTGACCGGCCCGTTGGAAATGTTGAAGAACTTTTACTTGAAGGTAGTGACCTAAAGTAAGGGAATCGGCGGTGGCGTCGAAGCCGATATAAAATGTGATCGGTCCTTCGGCCAAGCGTTCGCGCAATTCGTCGGGGAATGTTACTTGGTCAATGTAACCTCTTCTTTCAAGTAGATCAAATACGTTCTCAGTCATGATGCCTCCTTTTTAAGCACAAAAAAAGCTCCTGCGAAAGGGCGTCTTCCAACGCGGTACCACCTTTCTTCGCAAAAAGCCTCGAAAAAATTATCATACTCCGGCGTTGTAATTTTGGGGACGCCATCATCGTATCTATGAATTTGCTCTCCATTATAGGGTCGTATAAAAACTTTGTCAAGTAAAAATCGTTTTTTTCTGCTGAAATTGTGTTATGATGAAAAAGAGGTGGCATATGATTGGCGTGGATTTGGTTTACATACCGCGAGTAAAAGAAGTAATGACCAGGCGAGGGGAGGATTTCCTCGAAAGAGTGTTTTCCCCCGAGGAACGGGCGAATCTAAACTTGCGCCCGGAAACCGTGGCCGGCCGCTTTGCCGCAAAAGAGGCCATGGCCAAGGCTCTGGGCGTGGGCCTGTTTAAAGCGGGATTTAAAAATTTAGTTGTGACACAAGATGCGAGCGGCGCTCTTTGCGGCCGCTACAAAAATGACACCTTCGATCTGTCCCTCTCCCACGAAAGAGACTACGCCGTCGCCGTGGCTCGCCTCAGAACAGGCGGTGTGCCTTCCGTATCGAAAGAGGCGGCGAATCTGCTCCCGGTGGTGGATGAAAAAGACCACAAAGGCGCCCGGGGAAAAGCGGCCATCGTCGGCGGAAGCGCGGGCATGTTCGGCTCCGTGGATCTTTCTTCCTCGGCGGCTTTAAGGGCCGGTTGCGGTCTGAGCTACGCCTACGTTCCCGACGCAGTGTTTAATGACTTTTCCCTGCGCATGCGGGAAGTGATCGTAAAAAAACAGAGTGCTTTAGATGATTTAAGGGGCGTGAACGCCTTGGGCATCGGGCCCGGCATGGGCCGCGACAGGCGGGCGCGGGACGTATTTTTAAAAATATATGCCCTCGATAATCCCATGGTGGTGGACGCCGACGGCCTGTATCATTTGGCGGAGGCGAAGCCCGAAAGTGCGGGACCGAAAATTTACACGCCCCACGCCGGAGAAATGGCCCGCCTCATCGGTCGGGACGCGGACTGGGTAAATACCCACCGGGAGGCGGCCGTGGACGAGTGCCTGGCCCTCTACGGTGGCGTCGTGGTCTTAAAGGGCCATGGCACAATCGTTGCCTCGAAAGACGACCGCGTCGTCAACGAAACGGGAAATGCCGGCATGGCCACGGCGGGCTCCGGCGACGTCTTAACCGGCATTATAACGGCGTTTTTAGCCCAGGGGCTAGATTGTTTTCAAGCGGCACGCCTCGGGGTATATATGCATGGACTGGCAGGAGATCTCGCCGCCTTACATAAAAGCAAGTGGGGATTGATCGCTTCGGATTTAATCGAGTATTTGCCCGAAGTCTTTCTCCGCCTCGAGGCCGCGAGGGATCTGTCAGAAATAGAAAGGTTGTGATCTATGGTTATTAAGAGAGGCGATGTGTTTTATGCCGATCTGAGCCCGGTCATCGGTTCGGAGCAGGGTGGCGTAAGGCCCGTGGTCATTATTCAAAATGACGTGGGCAACAAGTACTCGCCTACGACGATCGTGGCGGCGATCACATCGCAAATGAACAAGACAAAGCTGCCTACCCACGTGAAGGTGAAGGCAGCGAACAACGATTTGCCGAAAAATTCCGTGATTCTTTTGGAGCAGGTGCGTACCATCGACAAAAAACGGTTGCGGGAAAAAATCGGCAAGTTCAGCACGAAAATTATGGACGACGTGGACGAAGCGTTAAAAATCAGCATCGGTCTGTAATACATAGACGAGCGCGGGCAAGTCCCGCGCTTTTGTCGTTTTCGTTGGTCTCGTCGGAGGATTGTTGTATAATAGATAGGATGAAATA
>QWCE01003934.1_pt1 | contig 15529 bp, 19 predicted proteins | sample 1972531 | NCBI WGS metagenome assembly QWCE01 (sample SAMN09866716, study PRJNA288562) | Human gut metagenome isolate term4_stool, whole genome shotgun sequencing... | reverse complement strand
CCTTGATGATTTCACCTGGGAGGAGATCGCCAGGATGCTGAACGTGTCGCTCCGCACGGTGCATCGCATACACGGGTCGGCTTTGCAGAATTTTATCGTACCGGATTGAAAGTTGGCACGGTTTGGCACGGAATGTCACTATTGACCTATGGTATGATTACAATAGCAAAGTAGAATAAGACGAGCCTCATGGGAGCAATCCCGTGGGGCTTTTCTCATGCCCGAAGGAGGTGAGCAAATGCCCAAGCGACCACTCCGACCCTGCTCTCATCCCGGCTGCCCCAACCTCTGCGAAGGACAGTTCTGTGAACAGCACCGTGTGGAGGAACGCCGAAAATACGATAAATACGAGCGCAGTTCCGATGTCAACCGCAAGTACGGCAGAGCGTGGAAACGCATTCGTGACCGCTATGCGGCAGAACACCCTCTCTGTGAGATGTGCCTCAAGGAAGGTCGGTTAACTCCGGTACAGGAAGTTCACCACATTCTGCCCGTTTCCAAAGGCGGTACTCACGCAAGGGACAACCTCATGAGCCTTTGTCAGTCCTGCCACACCAAGATCCACCACGACCTCGGCGACCGGTAGGGGGATGAAAATCTCCGGGACCTTTTCGGTCGGGCAACGGCCCGGGGTCACGTGCGCGAAAAAGGCGAAATCAAAAGGGTAATTAAGGGAGGTGAACTCGGATGCCCACAAAATCGAATAACACAGGCGGGCGCGGCGGCGCAAGACCCGGTGCGGGAAGGAAGAAATCCGCAGTCAAGGACAAGGCCGAAAGCGGTAATCCCGGCGGCAGAAAACTTGAAGTGCTGGATATTCCCGAAGTCGAGGGTGTTGCTATGCCGAAGCCCCATGATTTTCTTTCTGCCGAGCAGCGGGACGGCAGCGTCCTGCAGGCACAGGAAATCTACACGGAAACCTGGCAATGGCTCAAAGGTATCGGCTGCGCCGCAAAGGTGTCGCCGCAGCTTTTGGAGCGCTACGCCATGTGTTCCGCCCGTTGGGTGCAGTGCGAGGAAATGACCAACCGCATGGGTTTCCTCTCCAAGCACCCCACCACAGGAAAGCCGATCCCGTCCCCGTTTATCAATATCGGCATCAATTACATGAACCAGGCGGTTCGGCTCTGGAATGAGATATTCCAGCTCGTGAAAGAAAACTGCAGCACGGAATACGGCGAGTCTACGCCGCAGGATGACCTTATGGAACGCCTGCTCCGTGCGAGAAAGGGGTAACGCCATGTTTGAAAAAGTAAATCCGTGCCACCCGGACAAGGTGGCGGACAGAATTGCCGGTGCGCTTGTCGACCTGGCATACAGAAAAGAAGCGACACCCCGCATCGCCGTGGAAGTGCTCATCGGTCACGGCGTGTGCCACATCATTGCGGAAACCTCCGTTACGCTGGACAAGGCAGATGTGACTGCCGCTGTTCACCGCATTGCAGGCAATCTCGCCGTGGACTATGTGGAAGTACCGCAGGACGGTCGCCTCGCCGATAACCAGTCAGACGGCATCCGCTGCGGCGACAACGGCATTTTCAAGGGAATGCCCGTGACCGGGGAACAGAAAAAGCTCTCGCAGATCGCACGGGATATTTTCTCCGTGTATCCCTTTGACGGGAAGTACATTCTGGACGGCAACCGGCTCATTCTCTGTCAGAGCAATGCCGAGACACAGCATCTGCGCGAGATTTATCCCGATGCGGAAATCAACCCGCTCGGTGACTGGACGGGCGGCACCGATGTGGACACCGGCGCTACCAACCGCAAACTCGGCTCGGATATGGCCGACTCCGTGACCGGCGGCGGTCTGCACGGCAAGGATCTGTCCAAGGCGGATGTGTCCGTCAACATCTACGCTTTTCTCAAAGCCCAGGAAACCGGCAAGCCTGTGACGCTCTGCTGCGCCATTGGTGACGATACCGTGGATGGCAGGCCTTACGCTGAAATCGTGGAGATCGCCCAGAACTACATCCACTCGGTCGGCGGCTTTGAGAAGTTTGCGGAATGGGGGCTGGTCTGATGAAAACAACGACCGAGATGCAGCTCGTTCCCATTATAAAGCTGGTTCCCTATGTCAACAACGCCCGGACACACAGCCCGGAGCAGATCAACAAGCTCCGCTCCTCGCTGCGTGAGTTTGGCTTCATCAATCCCGTTATCATTGACCGCGACTATGGCGTTATTGCCGGTCACGGTCGTATTCTTGCCGCCAAGGAGGAAGGCATCTCTGAGGTGCCGTGCGTCTTTGCCGACCACCTCACCGAAGCGCAGAAGAAAGCCTACATCATTGCGGACAACCGCATGGCGATGGATGCAGGATGGGATGAAGAACTCCTGCGTGTGGAGATCGAGTCTCTGCAGGCGGCGGACTTTGACCCGCTCCTCACCGGTTTTGACGAAAAGGAACTGTCGAAGCTGTTTGACGATGGCATTGAAGCCGAAGAGGATGACTTTGATGTGGATGCCGAACTGCAAAAGCCAACCTTCACGAAGTCCGGCGACATTTGGACACTGGGACGGCATCGGCTCATCTGCGGCGACAGTACAAAAGAGGAAACCTATACAGCCCTCATGGACGACCGGAAAGCAAACCTTATCATCACCGACCCGCCCTACAATGTAAACTACGAGGGCAGCGCCGGGAAAATCAAAAACGACAACATGGCATCGGAGAAGTTTTTCGACTTCCTCTTCGATGCCTTTTCCAATATGGAGAAGGTTATGGCGGACGATGCCTCCATCTATGTGTTCCACGCCGACACCGAGGGGCTGAACTTCCGAAAGGCGTTTGACGCTGCCGGGTTCTATCTCTCCGGCTGCTGTATCTGGAAAAAACAGTCCCTGGTGCTGGGTCGCTCCCCATATCAGTGGCAGCACGAGCCGTGCCTTTACGGTTGGAAAAAGAAAGGCAAGCACCAGTGGTACACCGGGCGCAAAGAGTCCACCATTTGGGAGTTCGACAAGCCCAAGAAAAACGGCAACCATCCCACCATGAAGCCGATTCCGCTTTTGGCCTATCCCATTCAGAACAGTTCTATGGCAAACAGCGTGGTTCTTGACCCCTTCGGCGGCTCCGGTTCCACGCTCATTGCCTGTGAGCAGACCGACCGCATCTGCTGCACCATCGAACTGGACGAGAAATTCTGCGATGTCATTGTCCGCAGATACATAGAGCAGGTCGGCACGGATGAGAAGGTCAGCGTTTTGCGTGACGGAAAAGAATACAAGTTTAGTGAGGTAGCACCCCATGATGAATAAGCCTTTGACCCTCGGAAGCCTGTTTGACGGCTCCGGGGGGTTTCCATTGGGTGGGCTGCTTGCCGGTATCACTCCCGTGTGGGCATCGGAAATTGAGCCGTTTCCCATTCGGGTGACCACCAAGCGCCTGCCTTTTATGAAGCACTACGGGAATATCTCCGCTATGGACGGCGGCAGAATCGAACCCGTGGACATTATCACCTTCGGCTCACCGTGCCAGGACATGAGCGTGGCAGGCCGAAGAGACGGCTTGGACGGAGCGCGTTCCAGCCTTTTCTATGAAGCCGTCCGAATCATCAAAGAAATGAGGTGTGCCACCGATGGCAAATATCCAAGATGGATCTGTTGGGAGAATGTTCCCGGCGCCTTCTCCTCGAACAAGGGTGAGGACTTCAAAGCCGTCCTCGAAGCGGTCATCGGCATCGCCGAGCCGAATGCCCAGGTGTCTATGCCTGAAAAGGCACAATGGCCCTACGCCGACCTATACATGGGAGATGGATGGAGCGTTGCGTACCGAACTCTTGACGCACAATACTGGGGAGTTCCCCAGCGAAGACGCCGCATCTACCTTGTCGCAGATCTTGCAGGCGGAAGTGCCGGAAAAATATTATTTGAGTCAGAAGGCCTGTCTGGGTATTCTGCGGAGGGCTTCCGCTCGTGGCAAAGAGCTGCCGGAGGTTTTACGCCTTGCGTTGGAGCGGCAGGCTTCGATGGATACAACGGCAGTCTGACGGACGACACTTCCGCAACCCTCGGCGTGAACTGCGGAATGAGTACCGGTCGGAATGGTATTGTTTTGAATGACCAGGGCGGCAACCGAATGGATGTCACCGAGGAGGTTACCTCCACACTCCGAGCAGAAGCGCATCATCCGCCCTGCGTAATGGAATCGGCAGGCTTCTGCACCGAGCATTCTGCCAAGAGCCGCACCATCGGCTATGAGGAAGAGTGTTCTCCCACGCTCCGTGCAGGCGTTGTTCCTGCGGCGGTGGCACTGGAAAACCATCCAACCGACAGTAGAGTCAAACTTTCCGAGGACGGCAATGTGCAGACGCTGACCTCACGCATGGGCACGGGCGGCAACAATGTACCGCTTGTGATGAAGATCCGCTCTGGCTGTGAAGGCGGCGGCAAGGGACCGCTCATCCAGGAGAACAAATCCGCGACTCTGTCCTGCAACAATGACCAGACGCTGTTCGAGCCTTGCGGCTGGGACGGCGGACAGATTTCTCCGACGCTCACCAAGCAGAACGCAGGCGGAAACCAGCGGATGCCGGACAAGGACAATTTTACCTGCGTCCTTCAGCCCTTCGGGATCTCCTCCAAGGACTCCAATGCCATGAAGTCGGATAATCCTCACAGCGGCATCTACGAAGCCGAAACCGCACGGACGCTTGACGGCAACGGCGGCAACCCCTCCTGCAATCAGGGCGGAATTGCCGTTGTCGCTTTCACGCAGAATCAGCGGGATGAGGTTCGTGACCTGGGCGACCGCTCCGCTGTGGTGTGTGCTAATGCCGGGACGAAACAGCAGACCTTTGTGCTGCAAGGCTCCATGATCGGCCGTGAGGACAAGAACGGTCCCCAGGGCGACGGCATCAACGAAGATGTCAGCTTTACACTTAACACCGTTGACCGCCACGCTGTCTATACCATGACAACCGGCAGCTTTGCCCAGGTTTCCGAAGATAAGGCTCCTACCGTCCTTGCACGGGACTACAAAGACCCCACCGCTGTCTGCTACGGCATCGGCAGAGACACCTTCAACCAGGGGCAGAACGCTAAGTTCGCTCCGACCTTTGAAGAGGAGCTTCAGCCGACGCTGGTGGCAAAAGGGCCGGGTGCTATCCAAAACGGATACACCGTCAGACGGCTGACGCCCACTGAGTGCGCCAGACTTCAAGGCTTCCCGGACAACTGGTGTGCCGACCTCGGCACGGAAAAGCCGTCCGATGAGGAAATGTACTTCTGGCATAAGGTTTTCAAGACCTACACCGAAGTGACCGGCTGCAAAATGAAATCCGACAAGCAGGTCGCCAAGTGGCTGAAAAAACCGCATTCCGACAGTGCGGAATATAAGATGTGGGGCAACGGCGTGGCGCTTCCGTGCGTATGGTTCGTGCTCTGCGGAATTGTGTGGTATGCACAGTCTGGCGGCGATAATGCGCCGATATAATCTACACCGGAAATGTGCAGATATAGCTGGATAAGTGCCCAACCTGACGGTAATATGTGACTACCATAAAACAAGGAGGTCACGAACATGACGATTACAATCCATGCACAGGGCGCAGAGCGCAAGCGGCTGGTGCAGACCATCTCCGACTGGCTCGGTGCCCCCGCAAAGTACTGTGGCGCACCCACATTCAACTATGAGGTGGATTACTTCACCATCGACCGAAACGGCAGCCTTTCCTTTGATGACCGTGCCGACAGTGAGGTCATTGAACGCCTGCTGCAGCATATCTACGATGAGGGCTTTGACATCGACCAGAGCCACACTGATGACGAGGACGAGCCTTGCGCCGTCTGCATTTCCATGCCGAAGAGTCTGTTCACCGACAGCAATCTGGAAAACCTCAAGGCACTCATTGCCGCCAAGGGCAGCCTTATCAAGAAAGCCCTCGGTGTGGACGATCTGCCATTGGAGATCACGGACACGAAGGTATCCTTCCCTTGGTTTCCGGCGACTCCCACCCCGGACGAGATGAACGCCTACGACACCTTCATCTGCAAACTGTGCGAATTGGCACGGAATCAGAAGCGTGTCAGCGCCGCCGAGAAACCCACGGACAATGAAAAATATGCATTCCGCTGCTTTCTCCTGCGGCTCGGCTTCATCGGCGCGGAATATAAGACTGCTCGAAAAATACTGCTAAAGAACCTCTCCGGCTCTTCGGCTTTCAGAAACGGAGGTGCGCAGCATGAGATTTCCGAGTAAAGAGACTGTCGAACGTATCCGAAAGGAATATCCGGTCGGCACCCGTGTAGAGCTTGTTCAGATGGATGACCCACAGGCACCGCCTGTCGGCACGAAAGGCATCGTGCGAGGTGTGGATGACATCGGCAGCATCATGGTTGCTTGGGATAACGGCTGCGGTCTGAGCGTGGCTTACGGCGAGGATATCTGCCGGAGGTGCGACCATGACTGAGAGAATCCGAGAGCAGATTCTCGCCGTTCGAGCAACCGGGCGCACGAATATGTTTGATGTGCCGATGGTGCAGTACATTGCCAATGAGATGCGGTTCTATGAACTGGTTGTCTTTCTCGAAGGACACCGCAAAGAGTATGTACATTTCATCCTCACAGGCGAATGCAAACCGCTGTAATATACACAGTTTTTCCTCCGAATGATTGTGTAGTATATTCTCCGAAATGACTGGATATATCTCGGGCATGACGGTAATATACACTCACAACAAAACAAACGGAGGTACACAATCATGTGGAAAGAAGGCAGCATCAAGGTAAACGGAGACATTTTTCGCTACTGGATGAAGCAGTACGACAAAGGCTCCGAGTGGGGTATCGACGGCGGACGCATTTCCAAGCTCATGCTCAAGCGGGACGGCAAAATCGTCTGCAACTACGACAGAGGCTGGGACATTGAACCCGCCGATGAAAACACACAACTTGCGCTGGAGCTTCTGCTCCACAGCGAGAACTGGTAAAAAACCGAAATTTCAAAGCAACGGCTCCGAAAGGGGCTGCTGCTCGTTATACGGAAGGTCGCACCGATTTCGGTGGCGGCTATTTTTTATACCCTTTGGAAAAAATGAAAAGCACCTACCATTTCTGATAGATGCTTTTCCTGCTCAAAAGCGCAGATCAGTCGAAATCATAGGGGTTGCTGTAGCACATCCAGTCAAGATCTGCGTTCAACCCAAGTTCGTCGAACAACGCTGCCTGCCGCTTTGCTTCCTGCTTACAAGTTGACTTTTTGGTCTTTTTCTCGTTTGCAATTCTGGCTTGGTAGGCTTTGTTGTTCGGATTGTGCTGATTGGCATAATCATCGAGCTGCTTTTGAGTGTGTGTCTTAGCGGACACGCCTTTTTTGATAGCCATGGCCGTTTCTCCTTTCTCCTTGACAACTGCTCCTCGGCTACGCACGGAATAGCGGACAATATGTCACCTTCTAAGCTGAACCCGGCAGATCCTTGCCGGATTATTCCTGCATTTAATCGAGTCTCAAGGGTGGAGAATGATTTTTTCGAGAAAAATCACTACATATATTATATGCGAAAATATTCTTAAAAGCAACAGATTACAAGAAATTGTGCGCCTTGGAGGTGAGCATTACGAGAAAACTGAAAAACTACAAACCCACAAGGTTCATGGAGAAAACCTCCCACTACGATGTGGACGCAGCGGATTATGCCGTCATGTTCATCGAGAGCCTCTGCCATACCAAGGGCACCTGGGCGAGAAAGCCCTTCGAGCTCATCGACTGGCAGGAGCAGATCATCCGGGACATTTTCGGTGTCCTCAAGCCCAACGGATACCGACAGTTCAATACGGCATACATCGAGATTCCCAAGAAACAGGGCAAGTCGGAGCTTGCCGCTGCGGTGGCGCTTCTGCTCACCTGCGGCGATGGTGAAGAACGCGCCGAGGTCTACGGCTGCGCCGCCGACCGTCAGCAGGCGTCCATCGTTTTCAATGTGGCGGCTGATATGGTGCGGATGTGTCCGGCACTTTCAAAACGAGTCAAGATACTGGATTCCCAGAAGCGGCTCATTTATCAGCCAACGGGCAGTATCTACCAGGTGCTCTCCGCCGATGTGGGCAACAAACACGGATTTAATACCCACGGCGTGGTGTTCGATGAGCTGCACACCCAGCCCAACCGCAAGCTCTTTGATGTCATGACAAAAGGCTCCGGGGACGCCCGGATGCAGCCGCTGTATTTCCTCATCACCACAGCCGGAAACGATACAAAGTCCATCTGTTATGAGATCCACCAGAAGGCCAAGGACATCATCGAGGGACGCAAGATCGACCACACCTTCTATCCCGTTATCTACGGTGCGGAGGAATCGGACGATTGGACAGACCCGAAGGTTTGGAAGAAAGCCAATCCGTCCCTCGGCATCACGGTCGACATCGACAAGGTGAAGGACGCCTGCGAGTCTGCCAAGCAGAACCCCGGCGAGGAGAACTCCTTCCGGCAGCTGAGACTTAACCAGTGGGTGAAACAGGCGGTGCGTTGGATGCCAATGGACAAGTGGGATAAATGCGAGTTTGCCGTCAGCGAGGACGATCTGGAAGGCCGTGTCTGCTACGGCGGCCTTGACCTCTCGTCAACCACAGACATTACGGCATTCGTTCTGGTGTTCCCGCCGGAAGATGAGAACGACAAATACATCATCCTGCCGTACTTCTGGATACCGGAGGACAACCTCGACCTCCGAGTCCGGCGTGACCATGTGCCATACGATGTATGGGAGCGTCAGGGATACCTCCAAACCACCGAGGGCAATGTAGTCCACTACGGCTACATTGAGAAATTCATCGAAAGCCTGGGCGAACGCTTCAACATCCGGGAGATCGCCTTTGACCGTTGGGGTGCTGTGCAGATGGTGCAGAACCTTGAGGGCATGGGTTATACGGTCGTTCCTTTCGGACAGGGATTCAAAGATATGTCTCCGCCCACCAAGGAGCTGATGAAACTGGTGCTGGAACAGCGCATTGCCCACGGCGGGCATCCCGTCCTCCGCTGGATGATGGACAACATTTTCATCCGCACCGATCCGGCCGGAAACATCAAGCCGGACAAGGAAAAGTCCACGGAGAAAATCGACGGGGCCGTTGCCACCATTATGGCACTTGACCGTGCTATCCGCTGCGGCAATGATAACGGAGCTTCGGTCTATGATAGCCGTGGGTTGTTGTTCATTTGAGACCCATCGTCAAAATATCAGTCAAATAAAGTCGGAAACTCTATTATTAAGCCGAGTTTCAGACTTACAACTCCAAAACTATTGACTTTTTTGATTTTTCGGGTATAATAGAATCAAGAAAGTCAGGAGGTGCATTATGGCTGAATTGATCAACCGCCCCCAATATCTGAATCAGCTGATTCAAAACAAAGATGTAGATCTGGTGAAGATCGTTACAGGTATTCGCCGCTGCGGAAAATCGTCCTTGCTGGATCTGTTTCATCACTATCTGTCGGAGAATGGCGTGCCGGATTCCCGAATCGTTCACATGAACATGGAATCCTTGCGTTACCGTGACCTGAACAATTACCTTTCTTTTTATGATTATGTCAGCAAGCAGATCGCCAAAGACGGAAAGACCTACCTTATATTCGATGAACTGCAGACTGTAGAGCATTGGGAAAAAGCAATCGAGTCCTTCCGCTTGGATTATGATGTAGACATTTATATCACGGGTTCCAATGCCTATCTGCTGTCTACGGAATTTTCTACGCTGCTCTCCGGCAGATATGTAGAGATACGGGTGCTGCCGCTGTCCTTCAAGGAGTTTTTGGACTTCTACGAGTTTGCCCCCGATGTGACAATGGACGAAAAGTTCCAGAAGTATCTCCAGTTCGGAGGGATGCCGATTCTGAGAGAATACAAGTTCAACGAAGCGAGAAGCAATCAGGCACTGGAAGGTATCTATTCGACCGTGGTGCTGCGTGATATTTTGCAGCGCAATAATGGCACAGATCAAGCCATGCTTCAAAAAATCATGCTGTTTTTATGCTCCAATATCGGCAGCATCACTTCTCCGAACAGCATCGGAAATGTACTCTCCAACGAGGGCGACATTCAAACCGGCAAGCAGAAGAACGTTGCGGGGAAAACGGTGGATAAATATATTTCCATGCTCCGCAATGCGTTTGTATTCTTCTCTGTCGGTCGGTATGATGTAAAAGGAAAGCAGCTGCTCAAAACTCTTGGAAAGAACTATATCATCGACATGGGTTTTCGCAATATGCTTCTGGGCTACCGAGATGCAGATCGCGGGCATATCATTGAGAATATCGTATTTCTGGAACTGCTGCGCCGTGACTATCGGGTATATATCGGGAAGGTCGGAGAGACGGAGGTCGACTTCGTTGCGGAAAAGCCGAACAACAAGGTATATATTCAGGTAACGGAAAGTATGCTTTCCGCGGAGACCCGTGAACGGGAGCTTCGTCCGCTGCGTATGATTGGGGATAACTACGAAAAAATCGTGCTTTCTATGGATCGCAGCTTCATCAATTCCTATGATGGCATAAAGTCACTGAATTTGATTGACTGGCTGCTCAGCGAATAAGCACTGCATTTTCGGAGCGAAATCAAAAGTTTTTGCAGTTCAAGTCGGAAACTTTGCAAGAACCGATTATCATAGAAAATGAAACAAGCAAGCATATACTGAGTCGTTATTTCAAATTGGAATTCCGAATTGAAATAAGAGCCAAAATATCTGAATATTTCAAAGCATCTGTTCATATGAGCAGGTGCTTTTCTTTTGCTCATTTTGAAGGAGAGTGATTTAAGTGGGTATCTTTTCAGGGCTTTTCAAATCCAGAGACAAGCCTCAAAACCGCACATCGGGCAGCAACTATGCCTTTTTCTTCGGCGGCACGACATCCGGCAAGGCGGTAACGGAACGCTCGGCCATGCAGATGACCGCCGTGTATTCCTGCGTCCGCATCCTGTCGGAGGCGGTGGCGGGACTGCCACTTCACCTATACGAATACACGGACAGCGGCGGCAAGGCAATGGCGCTTGACCATCCGCTCTACCGTCTGCTCCACGATGAGCCGAACCCGGAAATGAGCTCCTTTGTGTTCCGGGAAACCCTCATGACGCACCTGCTCCTCTGGGGCAACGCTTACGCACAGATCATCCGCAACGGTAAAAATGAGATCGTTGCGCTGTATCCGCTGATGCCCAACAAGATGTTCGTGGACAGAGATGAAAGCGGGCGGTTGTACTACACCTATTATCGTGGCTCGGACGAAGCTATCAAGAATAAGGAGTTTGCCGTGACGCTACAACCCTCGGATGTGCTCCACATTCCCGGACTCGGCTTTGATGGCTTGGTCGGTTACAGCCCCATCGCTATGGCAAAAAACGCCATCGGCATGGCGATTGCCTGCGAAGAATACGGTGCAAAGTTCTTCGCCAATGGTGCTGCACCGGGCGGTGTGTTGGAACACCCCGGTACGATCAAAGACCCGCAGCGTGTGCGGGAAAGCTGGCAGTCCACCTTCGGTGGCAGCGGCAACGCCAATAAGATCGCCGTACTGGAAGAAGGCATGAAATACACGCCAATCGGCATCTCGCCGGAGCAGGCGCAGTTCCTCGAAACACGCAAATTCCAAATCAATGAAATTGCTCGAATTTTCCGAGTCCCACCCCACATGGTGGGCGATCTGGAAAAGTCGAGCTTTTCTAATATTGAGCAGCAGTCCCTTGAGTTCGTGAAGTACACCCTTGACCCCTGGGTCATCCGCTGGGAGCAGTCCATTCAGCGGTCACTCCTTTCGCGGGACGAAAAAGCCGTGTATTTCGTGAAGTTCAATCTGGAAGGCTTGCTTCGCGGCGATTACCAGAGCCGCATGAACGGGTACGCCATCGGTCGCCAGAACGGCTGGATGTCCGCAAATGACATCCGTGAGCTGGAAAACCTCGACCGCATCCCGGCAGAGGACGGCGGTGACCTGTACCTCATTAATGGCAATATGCTCCCCTTGAAAAATGCCGGAGCTTTTGCAGATACACCCACCGATGACGGAAAGGAGGAAAAAACCGATGAAGAAGTTCTGGAATTGGAAGAGCCGAACGGTGACGAACTCGGAGACGCAGGAACAGACACAGGAAAGAACCCTGTTTCTGAACGGAATCATCGCCGAGGAAAGCTGGTTTGACGATGATGTCACGCCGCAGCTTTTCAAAGACGAGCTGATGTCCGGCAGCGGCAATATCACCGTCTGGATTAACAGCCCCGGTGGGGACTGTGTGGCAGCAGCGCAAATCTACAATATGCTCATGGACTACAAAGGTGACGTGACGGTCAAGATCGACGGTATTGCCGCATCCGCAGCGTCCGTCATCGCTATGGCAGGTACGAAGGTACTGGTGTCCCCGGTGTCCATGCTCATGATTCACAATCCCATGACGGCGGCATTTGGGAATTCGGATGAGATGCAGAGAGCTATTGAGATGCTCGGCAGCGTGAAGGATTCCATTATCAACGCCTACGAGATCAAGACCGGTCTTTCCCGTGCGAAGCTCAGCCACCTCATGGATGCGGAAACCTGGATGGACGCAAACAAGGCTGTGGAACTTGGCTTTGCGGATGAAATTATGCAGAGAAGCACGGAAACCGAGAATACTGCTGCACCCACCGTTTCCATGCTGTATTCCAAGGCAAATGTGGTGAATTCTCTCATGGAGAAGATTGCCGCAAAGTGCGCCATTCAACCCAAAGCCGAAACAAAACACAGAGCCGATGACCTTATGGAGCGGCTCAATCTCATTAAAAACTGGAGGTAATTTATATGACGATCAATGAACTGCGCGAAAAGCGCAACCAGGCTTGGAACGCTGCAAAGGCATTTGTGGAGACCAAGCGTGACAAGGACGGTCTGCTTTCCGATGAGGATTCTGTGACCTATGCCCAGATGGAAAAGAAGGTTCAGGACTACGGTGCTGAAATCGAGCGCATGGAGGCTATGGCAGCGATGGAGGCTCAGCTTTCCAAGCCCACTTCTGCGCCCATTACCGAAAAGCCCCTGAACGGAAAGACCACCGAGGATAAGCAGCCTAAGAGCTTCCGTGCCACCGATGCCTACCGCAGCGGTATGCTCAACGCTCTGCGTACCAACTTCCGTCAGATCAGTAATGTGCTGCAGGAGGGCATCGATGCCAATGGCGGCTATCTGGTGCCGGATGAGTATGACAGCCGTCTCATTCAGGTGCTCAACGAGGAAAACGTTATGCGTTCTCTCGGCACTGCTATCACCACCAGCGGTGAGCACAAAATCAACATCGCAGCCACCAAGCCTGCGGCTGCGTGGATCGAGGAGGGCGGCGCACTGACTTTCGGTGACGCTACCTTCGACCAGATCATCCTGGATGCCCACAAGCTCCATGTTGCTGTAAAGGTGACCGAGGAGCTGCTCTACGATAACGCATTCAATCTGGAAAACTACATTCTGGAGCAGTTCGGCAAGGCTCTGGCCAATGCCGAAGAGGATGCGTTCATCAACGGCACCGGCACCGGTCAGCCTCTGGGTATCCTCGCTGAAACCGGTGGCGCACAGGTCGGTGTGACAACGAAATCTTCTGGCAAAGTGACAGCCGACGAGGTAATCGATCTGGTGTATTCCCTCAAGCGTCCCTACCGTAAGAACGCCGTGTTCCTTGCCAACGATGTCTGCGTCGCAGAGCTCCGCAAGCTGAAGGACAGCACGGGTCAGTATCTGTGGCAGCCCTCTCTGCAGGCGGGTGAGCCTGACCGTGTGCTGGGGTACAAGGTTTACACCTCTGCATATTTCCCTGTCCCTGCTCCCGGCAAGGCCGCAGTCGCATTCGGCGACTTCAGTTACTACAACATCGGTGACCGTGGCTCTCGTTCTATTGCGGAACTGAAAGAGCTGTTTGCTGGAAATGGCATGGTCGGCTTTGTCGCAAAGGAGCGTGTGGACGGAAAGCTGGTGTTGCCCGAAGCAGTCAAGTTGCTCAAAATGGCATCTGCCTGATGAAAGGAGGCGGCGGTGATGGACGAGCTTCTTTCCAAAGTGAAAGCCAATCTCATTCTGGAACACACGGCGGATGATGCCTTGCTGAAAAGCCACATCACCGCCGCTGTTTCTTACGCCGAAAGCTACCAGCACATCCCGGAGGGCTTCTACAAAGAGAACCCCATGCCGCCCACCACGGAGCAAGCCGTCATCATGCTGTCGTCCCACTTCTATGAAAGCCGGGACGGCAGCACAGGCGGTTTCTTTGCGGATAACACCGGAGCGGCGCAGCAGGTGTGGAACACGGTCAATCTGCTGCTCCGCTTGGATAGGCGGTGGCAGGTATGAGTTTCGGAAAGATGAATGGCTTCGCCGACATCGTGGAAACCCGTCAAGTCAAGGACAGCGAGGGCTTTACCCATTCCGAGGATAAAGTCCTCGCTTCCGTCCGTGTGTACCGGGAAGGTCGGCACGGCAGTCAGCGGTGGGCAAACCTCGCTGCATTCAGTGAAGCGACCGACCTGTTCCGCTTTCGGTGCATTCCGGATCTGACGGTCACTGCCGACCAGTTCCTCGTTACGGAGGAAGGGCGGTTCGATATCGTCTCCGTTGAGAATGTCAAGGGACGTGGGATGTATGTGGAGGTTTTAGCAAAAAGGAGTGAACCCACCATTGGCAAAAGCTGAAATAAAAATGCCGGAGGATTTTCTCCTGAAAATCTCCAAACTGGGCAGCGACTTTGACTCTGTTGCGGATACCGTTTTGCAAGCCGGTGGCGAGGTGGTTCTCGCTAAGGTGCGCAGTAACCTCTCCTCCGTGGTGGGCAGAGGTACTAAATACGACTCCCGCACCACGGGTGAACTGGCGGGTGCGCTTGGCCTTTCTCCCACTAAGCTGAACCGGGACGGTAATCACGATATCAAGGTCGGTTTTGCAGAGCCACGCTCGGACGGCGGCAGCAACGCCAAGCTGGCGAACATTCTGGAATACGGCAAGCACGGTCAGCCTGCAAAGCCGTTTCTGAAGCCCGCAAAAACGGCATCCCGGCAGGAATGCATCGATGCCATGACCAGAGTACTGGAAGAGGAGGTGGAAAAGCTGTGAGCCTGTTATCCGACTTACAAGCCCTCGTTGAAAGCTGCGGCGTGTCCGTAGAAACGGGTGTGTTCTCCGGCAAAGCCCCGGACACCTATCTGGTGATTACGCCGCTGTCGGACAGCTTTGAGCTTCACGCCGACAACACCCCCGGCTGCGAAATGCAGGAGGCACGGCTGTCCCTGTTCACAAAGGGCAGCTACACCAAACTGAAAAACGCACTTGTCCGCGCCTTGCTTGGTGCGGACTTTTATATTACCGACCGCCGGTACATCGGCTTTGAAACCGAGACCGGCTATCATCACTACGCCATTGATGTGGCACAAATCTATGAATTGGAGGTTTAAGACATGGCAACCATCGGTCTTGACAGACTCTATTACGCCAAAATCACCGAGGACGCAAGCGGCGAGGAAACCTACGCTTCTCCGGTGCAGCTGGCAAAGGCCATGACCGCAGAGCTTTCTGTGGAACTGGCGGAAGCG